>Ga0265297_10000344_pt1 | contig 148635 bp, 228 predicted proteins | sample Munlanlwell13791_FD_192502 | JGI IMG/M metagenome (GOLD analysis project Ga0265297, IMG submission 192502) | Leachate microbial communities from a municipal landfill in Southern Ontario, Canada - Leachate well 137-91 | ecosystem: Engineered > Solid waste > Landfill > Unclassified | place... | reverse complement strand
TAATATTACTGACGGACTAGGTAAAGAATGGTATAAAAAAATAGGAAGGCAAAAATAATAAAGGATTTTAGTTGACATTGTAGGAAGAATGATATATAGTACGTGTATGAAAATTAATGGAAAATACTTTTATTTTAGCAACCTACCTATGAGTGGGGTGCTAGGATACTAACTTTTTCTAGCGCTGGTCGAACCCTCTCATGGGAAACTGTGAGAGGGTTTTTTATTGCCTAAATTTGGAGGAAATATGAAAAAAGTGATATTAGATCTGCTGAAAGATTGTTATGAAGATGAAATTGTTCATTTAGAACTGAGGATGATTAGAGATGCCCAACAGCCAAGATTTGAGGCATTAAAAGAAAGCCATCCAGAGATCTATAAAGATTTTATGGCAGCTAGAAATCAATGGCATGAGATATTGCTAAGGAATAGAAAAAAGAGGGTTGATACACTAACAAAGATAGTTGAAGGAGCAATAAAATGAATCAGATAATGGTAGTCGGATATAAGGGTGAGATAGGATCGTTTATACTTAACGGGCTTTTGAGGGTTATGCCTAAAGCGTTAAATATATGGTGCGTTGACGTAAACGAGACAGAAGAAGAAACTGTAGAAAGGGTTAGAATTTCAGATACTATTTTTCTTTGCATACCGATGGGAAAGACGGTGGATTGGCTAGTTGATCATAAAGGCCTGTTGAGCGGCAAGGTTATCATAGAACAGTGCTCTTTGAAGGAATGGGTATATAATGAGGAAAGGCTAAAAGAACTCGATATAAGGTCAATGCATGTGTTATTTAGGCCATCCCAGACCCCGGATAAGAGGGATAGGAAAGTTGCGTTATTTAAAGGACAATTTGATGAAGAAATAGCGAAAAAAATAGGGGAGATTACTGGTTCTGAGATAGTTTGGCTTGAGAACGCAGGAGATCACGATAGAGAAATGGCGATTACACAGGCGTTGACACATAGAACGCTGTTACTCTTGGGGAAGGCACTAAAAGAGTGTCATGGATCAACATATATTAGTAAAAAGGTAGTGGAATTAAGCGACAGGATAAAGCAGGGAGATTTGAGTTTATATAAGTCGATTCAGGAGAATAGGCATTTAGTAGAACATTTGGAGAAGATGACTAATGGATTTAAGGAATTCAAGATAGAAGATTACTGGAAATGATTTTAATGGTAGGGTAGCTCAATTGCTAGAGCATTGCGTTGAAGCCGCAAGTGTTAAGGGTTGAAGTCCCTTCTCTACCACCAATTTTTAGGGAGACTGAGCAAGCGTGGTCGTTGCGGGAGTCTGAAAAACTTCAGAAAGTGGTCCGATTCCACTAGTCTCCACCAATTAACTTATATTGATAATCTATTATTTTAATAGAGGAATTTTACTATTCTCAGTGAATTATATATAAAAAGGAGAATAGTATGAAAAAAGAGATATTAGAGTCGCTTATAAGAGAAAAGAAAACCATTAGAAAAATTGCTGAGTGTTTAAATACATGTGAGGGGTCTATTAGATATTGGTTAAGAAAATATGGTTTAAAGACAGTTCTTTCTGGTGGAGCAAGAGGAGATGCCTTAAGAACTTGGACAAGAGAACAAATGATTGATGCTATTAAAACATCAGTTAATATTTCTGATGTTTTAAGAAAAGTAGGTTTAAAAGTAAGACCGGGCAATTTTTCTACGTTTAAAAAATTTGTTATATTAAATAACATCGACATTTCGCATTTAAAAGGCAAAAATTCTTATAGGCATACAGGCGGAGGTGCAAAAAATACGCCATTGAGTGAGATTTTAACGAAAAATAGTTTTTATAACAGAAGCCATCTTAAACGTCGTCTTTTAAAAGATGGCTTATTAAAGAACGAATGTGCTATTTGTAGGAGTAATGGAGAATGGAACGGGAAACCTCTTGTTATGATACTAGATCATATTAACGGCGATAACATTGATAACAGATTAGACAACTTAAGAATGCTTTGTCCTAATTGCAATAGTCAACAATTAACCTTTTGTCGTAATGTAAATAGAAAAAGGTCTATTCCTAGAAATCAGAGAGAAAGATGTATTGACTGCGGTAAGCCGATATGTAGCGGTTCTAAAAGATGCAAACAATGTTTGGGACTTCAATATAGAAAGCCGGGAAGACCATCTAAAGAAGAACTTGAAAAAATGATTTCCGAAATGACTTGGGTTGCACTTGGTAGAAAATATAGTGTTTGCGACAATACTGTTAGAGATTGGGCTAGGCAATATGGAATAGCGTTTGAACCCAGAAAGAAAATCGCTTAATTATCTATATTTTTTCCGGTGAAATTCGTCTTGAAGTTGTTGAGATTTGGCTTTTTGCTTTTCTTCTACAGTTTGTGGGATTTTTTTAGTACGGTCAATCTCTTCAAAAAGCCTGTAGTTGCCATTAGTAAAGGTTTGATTACTAGGTTTAATTTGAATGCCTATCGTATCTCCTATTTGGTGCCGTTCAACGTTGACGCTTTTTCGTCTTTTTACAAAATAGAATTGTTCGCCATCGGTAACTAATATCACGTTATATTCTGGATATATTTTTGAAATTTTAAGATTACTCTGTCCTTTTTGTTTATAATCAGGAGCATTTGTTGCAATTACCGGATTTATTTCTTCGAAGAGTCGGTATGCGTTTTTCGAAGTTTTAAATGTTTCGTTTGAGGGTTTTATACTTGCGGGTAATAATTGTCCATTCGCACTCTCTGTGATGTGATTTAATCTTTTAATATAATAATATGTATCATTTGAACTTGTTAAATTTTCGTCGTTTAATCTGGCAAGTACGATGTTGGATTCTGGGAAAACCTTAAGTATTATAAATGTATTTGTTATTATTTTTCCGTCTTCGCCCGATGCAATGTTGGTATTTGGTTCTAAATCTTGTTCTATTTCTCGTCTGCGTTGCTCTTTTAGATTCTTTCTCTGCTCATTTATAAGTTGGGAATGGTACACTGAATTATCAACTCTTGCGCCCGGCGGGAATTGAGCTTTTACTTCTTCCATTCCTAATCCGCTCATCATTGTTAATATTGCTAACCCTTTTTGAACGTTTTCTTTCCATCCAGCAATTACGATAATTTTATTAGATGATGCAGTTGCCGTTAGTTCTTGTTTTGCTTGTTCTATGCTAATTTGCCCATTCTCTAATTTGGAAGCGATATCGGGGAATAGCTGGCGTAATTGTCCTAAAAGAGTTTCATATTGTTTTTGTTTTGCGGGGTCTTGAAGGGGAGATTCTATGCCTGCAATCTTTTTAAGGTCATTCCAAACCTTATCTGAAAATTCTAATTTATTACTGTTATTTAGGGTAATGATTTTCATACTATTTATTTCAACATGGAAGGTTGTTTTTCCTGTATAAATTTGCTAATTCTGCCAAAAAAAGACAAATATAGAATAACGTTTATATAATTTAGTGGGTGGATAAATATATTAAAAGAGAATCAAAGGAGAAATATGACCAGTATTAAAGCGAAAATCAAAATAAATATTAAGTTTAGACAGAAATTTTTTATAAAGATGTGCGTATCTATAGTAGAAATTATTCATTATCTGATTTTACTGAGTTTTTTATTAAGTTAAACAGAAGTGGCTAAAGTCGGCGTTGGGGGTCCGATTCCCATGCCTCCACCAATTTTTTGAAGGATTATTATCTTCGTTTCTTGAAATATATTGATAGAGCAATATGTCAAAAAGAGCGAAAAAACTCAACAACATAGAAAGACGTAAGCGTAAGGCAAAGCTTGTTAAAATGCTTGGTGGTTGTTGTGTAAAATGTGGTTATAAAAAATCCTATGCGGCTCTCTCGTTCCATCATAAAGATCCTACTACCAAAGAGTTCGATATCTCACATAACGGGAATCTTCTTCATTCTTGGGAGGAGGTCGTAAGAGAAGCCCTAAAGTGTGAATTGCTCTGTTTGAACTGTCATGCAGAACAGCATAATATTTAGGTAGGTATTTCTTCTTTTAATTTTGAACAATATAATAGGAGATATATTATGAAAATATCAGATATACTTGGAAAATTTCTGGCGCAAATAACTTCAGGTCGTTGGCTTATTACTATGGCCGCTACTTATTGTCTTATTAAATTAACCCAAACTTTGTGCGCTCTTATGGCTCAAGGTTTGATTACCTTAGAGGCAGCTACATACGTTGCTATAGTAATGTCAGTACTTAATACTATAGGTATGGTTACCGTATTTTACTTTCAAAAATCAAGAAACGGTGAAGAGGTCTCAAATGGCAATGGAGAAGAAGCTGTAACAACCACTACAACTACAACCATTATATCAATAAAATGAGAATTTATAAAATAGCGTTAGACACATCTAAAATGTTGAATAAAATGTGGAATAGAAAAGATCCCGATCTCATCGATTTGAACAACCCTTTTAACTCTAAGAATAGAATAGATTACGATAAATATCTAGCATATACTCCCGTAGCAAGTGGCGGGGAATATTTTGTTTTGCATATTCCTGTGGGAGTAATTCCTCCAAAGAAAGGAGATCATTTGATTATACAAAATAATAAAGTAGTTGTTCAATCGGTAGCTACTCCTGATGATATAATGAGGGGTAGAGGTGGGCCTGTAGCAAGAGCTATGGAACGAGATGGAATCGGTTATAATGTAAATTGTTTACCAGAAGGACATAAATGGCTGGTATGAAATGAGGAGTGAGTTATGCATATAAATTCTGGAAATATGATTTTAATTAGCAAAACTGCGCAAAATTTAGAAGTAGTTAAAACTCCTGATAAATTTACTGACAGAGAACTTACTAGGGCCATCAGAGATGCTATTATCGCAGAAGAAGGTGCTATAAAGCAATATGAGACTGTCGTTGATGCTACTGAAAACGCTAAAGCCAAAGAAGTGCTTCAAGATATAGCCAATGAAGAAAAAGTTCATGTTGGAGAACTGCAGAAATTATTGTCTGATTTACTAAAAGATGAGCAAGGTTTTCTAGATGATGGCGCAAAAGAAGTTAAAGACAAATAAAGTAGTTGTTTTCCTCTGATTTTGCTGTATAATATCACAATGAATTAATATGGAAGGAATGCCTATGAAGATTATTGAACGAAAATTTCTTGACGTTAAAACATCTACGTGCCATGCATCAACTCTGGCGCTTTATCATGATAAACTAGTTTTCGCATGGTTTGGTGGTACAAGAGAAGGCGCTCCTGATTCATCTATTTACATCCAGTGTAATGATAGGGTGTTTAAGATGGAACACGCTGACCAATTGCCTCGCTGGAATCCTATTTTGTTTGTCCATAATGACCAACTGTATTTGTTTGTTAAACTTGGCATCTTCTGTGACAGATGGCAGACACTTATATATAATATAAGTGGTATTTTAGATGTTGATTTTGAGATGGCTAAAGTTAAGTTTCAGGTTCTTCCAGCTGGTTTGAATGGTCCTGTTAAAACCAAGCCTGTTGTAGATGACAAAGGCGTTATCCATTGCGGTAGTTCTGTAGAAACCGTGATGGATTGGACATCATACATTGAGGGCTATAAAATCAAAAAGGGACAATTTGTTTTTCAATATCGTTCTGATCCTCTAACTGTTCCTAAGATAACATATACAGATTCATTTTATGGGAAAAGGCAAACAGTAGGCATTATTCAACCTTCTTTGTGGTTTGATAGTAAAGGAATACTGAACGCCTTTTTCAGGTCGTCTAGGGGGTTGGGAAAAATTTATCATTCCGTTAAAGAACGCAATAGCTGGACAGATCCTTCCCCAACAGATTTCGATAACCCTAATAGCGGAATTGACACTGTTTATTGTAGTAAAAATTTATATCTAGTATATAACCCTTCGACGGTGGTTAGAAGTCCTTTGGTGATAGTACAGCTTAAGGATAGCTTCAAAATAGCCGAAGATATTACAGTAACATCTACAGAGGAAATAGAGGCAGCATCAGGTCTTTATAGCAAGGAATTAAGCTACCCCTATATGATAGAGGATGATAGTAAATTGTATCTTACCTATACATATGGGAGATCTAAAATAGAGTTTGTTACGGTAGGAATATAATATGTCAATCGAAATCCCCGTTGTTGTAGATAAGGTCATATTTAAAAGCCCCAAGGGTTTTGCTATTTTAGCTTGTTCAGTTAATCCTTACTCTGATAAGTTCGATTTCAAATTGAATCATCTTATTGAAAGCAATGTTAAAAAGAATTCCTATAACAATTTCCCTATTACCATAAGTCAATTGGGGGATGACGAGGAACCGGAGGGGAAACAGTATATTTTTCAGGGTGACTTTATAAAACATGAAAAATATGGTGAACAGTTTAAGGCTGAAGGGTATTACATTGATATGCCTCACACGGAAGAAGGCTTTAGAAAGTTCTTAATGGATCTGCCAAATATCAAAAAGTCCATTTCTAAAGACATTATAAATACATTCGGCGTTGAAGAGACAATGAGGATTTTGGACAACGAGCCTACAAAGCTATTGCAGATTAACTATATCACTGAAAAACGTTTACCTGCCATAGTAGCGGAATGGAAAAAAACGGCCATTAAAAGAAGCTTAAAAATACAGCTTATGGAATATGGAATCTCTTCTAATTTTGCAGAAAAAATTTATAGTGTGTGGAAAGAAAATAGTGTGAATGAGTTATTGAAAAATCCTTATCGTCTAACGGACATAAAGGGTATTGGCTTTGTTTTGGCGGATTCAATAGCTCATAAAATATTAAAAGACATTCCTAAGGAATATCGAACAAAAGCCTGCATTGAATATGTCTTAACAGAATATCTTAATAAGAATGGGAATCTTTGTATGCCATTTGAAAGGATGAAGACAGAGGTTATAGAACAATTGGCTAATGGCAGTGCTGCAAATGATCCCGGAACTCGTTTTGTTGAATCAGAATATAAAGTCTTAATACCCAAATGCATTAAGGGAAATTTGGATACCTTCGCAGCGGTGAAAGAAGAGGGCAATGGGGCGTATGTATATTTAAAGAAAATATGGGAAAGAGAGAAATACATCGCTACTCAGATTTATCATAGAAGGGCAGATGAACAACGTATTTTAGACGATGAAGAAACAGGAGAGAAAGACCCAGAGGATGTCTGTACAGAAAAGGATCTGGAAAAAGCCGAAACAGATATAGCGGATTTTACTGGTAGGACGATAACGCTTGATGAGTGTCAGAAAGAAGCCGTAGCGAGTGCTTTTAAACATAAAATTACTGTTATTACTGGTGGTGGTGGAACTGGAAAATCGACAATTTGCAGATGTATATTCCATTTGGCTCAAGAAAAGCATTTGAGCGTTAGAATGATGAGCCCAACAGGTAAGGCTGCGCAGGTTTTAGCTACAAAAACAGATTATCCTGCCGAGACTATTCACCGATCACTTGAGATGATGCCCGGAGATGATTTTCCAAAAGAGACGATAACTCAGGATATAATTATTGTAGATGAAGTGAGTATGGTAGGTATAGATACGATGTTTGCGATAATGTTTGCTATGGAACAGAATTTATATGGGCATTTGGTATTTGTAGGTGATTGTAACCAGCTGCCTAGCGTTTCTCCGGGCAATTTTCTTTTTGACATAATGAAATCGGGATGTGCAAATGTTGTGAAATTAGATATAATTCATAGACAAGATGAGAATAGCTATATTCCATTATTGGCCAATGATATTTCTAACGGGAAGGTAGTTAAAATTCCAGATAATGCTAGTGATGTAAAATGGCACAGCTTGGCAACCATTAGTCATTTTGATCTTGAGCTTAGGAAAATCGTTAGAGAATGCATGGATGATAATAACCTTAACGATTTTCAGATTCTTTCTCCTATGTATCGTGGAGAATATGGCGTGAATAAAATTAACGAAGTGGCCCAAGATGAGATAGCTATCGTTCGTGGAGTCAAAGACCGTCCATTCACCAAAGGATTTATAACTTATTATATAGGGGATAGGGTAATCCAAACGGTAAATAACTACGATAAGAAGATATTTAATGGCGATATGGGAATTGTAGTTGATGCTGGACATAAGATAATTAAGCCAGACGAGAGTGATAAAAAACAGAGTTATCTAGTTGTTAAGTTTTATGGTAATGAATTAATGTTCATTGATGACGAGATAGACCAGTTAAAGTTAGCGTGGTGCATTACAGTTCATAAGTTTCAGGGCTCTCAGGCTCCAAATATTATGTTCGTTCTTTCCAGCGAGGCGCAGATAATGGCCTCGAAAGAGCTTGTTTATACAGGCATGACCAGAGCTGAAAAACATTTAGATCTTTATGGCAATTGGGATACGTTTCAATTGGCCCCAACAAAAAGTGCTATAAAGAAGCGATATACCAACATGAATAATATTATATCGGAATTAAAAAACAACAAGAGACTGCTTAAGGTATTAGAGTAGGCTATGCCCGAAAAAATGGACATTTTAGACAAAGCAAAACTGGAAATAGTAATTGCTCGTTTTGATTTTAAATTTGTTCATGAGCTTATGACTAAAATGAATTGGGCGTGGGCAACTAGGGGCGGAGGGATGGAAATACCCGATATAGAATTGATACGTGATACTGCATATACCCTTTTAGAAGAAGCTTATAAAAGCGGAGATTGTTCTACGGGTGGACTTTTGGCCGAATGGAGGGATGAACAATTTAATTTGAAATTTGTAGCAGAAGAAAGTGAATCTTATATTGATGAAGAAGAAACTAAAGAGACTGTAAAAGAAAAAGAGGTAGAACCAGAAGATCCTCATCAGAGCGATAATGCTATATCATTATTGGGAGAATAATTATGAACGAAAATTGGGAAAAAATAGCTAAGGAATATAAGAAAGAGATAGAAAATCTTTGGGTAGATATGGAAACTGCTATTGATTCTTCAGATTGGCAAAGACGAAGTATCCTTAAAGAATCCTTAGAATCCTCAGAAAAGGCGGTATTTGCAATAGAAAAGTTTACGATTTAGCTTGCATTATCGCTGGATTATGATATTATAGCCTTATGAAAAATGAAATGAATTGAAATATATTTACGTGTTTATTTGCAATAACGAGGAGATTATTAAAAATGAATGTAATTAGAGAAGGAAACGCAGTACCTATTTTTTCGTGGTGTCCTAATATCGAAGAGGGAGCCATGAATCAAATGAAGGCAATCGCTCAGTTGCCGTATGTTAAATATTGTGCGCTGATGCCAGATGCTCATGCTGGGATGATGATGCCGATTGGTGGAGTTGTAGCGTGTGACAATGTCGTAGTCCCAAATTTTGTAGGCGTTGACATAGGCTGTGGGATGTGTGCAATTAAAACTTCTTTGCATAAATCCGATTTTGAAGATAAAGAAAAATGCAAAAAGGTGTTACATTCCTTTTCTAGGGGAATACCTGTCGGCTTTGCTCATAACAATGACAATAGGGTAAAAGAAATTGGAAATAAATATGGTAGGGATGATCGTATGATTGATATCTTAGGTCGTAAATACGGAGATTCTACTACTGTCAATCCTGTCGGTGACTTGACGAAGTCAGTTTACTCCCAGATTGGTACTCTTGGGGGAGGAAACCATTTTTGTGAAGTCCAGTATGATGAGGAAAATTGCGTCTGGATTATGATTCATTCAGGCTCTCGTAATATTGGTAAATTAATTGGTGATTACTTTAACGAGTTGGCAATAAAGATGAATACGTTGTGGTATTCTAACGGATCGAATATACCTTTTCTGCCTGTTTCTTCGCCTGAGGGAGAGAACTATCTTTATTGGATGAATTTGGCGTTGAAGTTTGCGTATATGAATAGAAAAATTATGATGGATGAAGTCGTAAGAAACATGTCTTATGAATTCCCCGGTTTTCAGGTTATTACTGACAAGGTGGTTAAAGATACTGTTGACAATATGGTTAACATTCATCATAACTTTGCTCAGCTGGAAAACCATTTTGGAAAGAATTACTGGATTCATCGTAAGGGTGCTACCATGGCAAGGAAAGGTATAACGGGTATAATTCCCGGATCGATGGGAACTTGTTCTTATATTGTTAAAGGTCTTGGTGAGGAAAAATCCATGATGTCCTGTTCTCACGGCGCAGGAAGAAAAATGGGAAGAATGGAATTTTGTCGTCAGATGAAAGATAAATATGCTCAGATTGAAGAGGAGTTGAAAGACGTAGTTCACTCTGAATTCGGAGATTTGGACAGGGGCAAGAACAAGGGGTTAAAGGACGTTTCTGAGTCTCCCGGAGCATATAAAGACATAGATGAAGTAATAAAGAATGAAATAGATCTGATTCAACCTATCGTTAAGCTGAGACCTTTGATTTGTTTAAAAGGATAAAAGGAGAACGCTAATGGATAACGATAACGATATCGATAGAGGTATGAAAACTGAATATTTTGATTGCATATGCTCAAGTGCAGAGCATACCTTAAGGTTTTGCTATTTTAAACCTAATAAGGAAAGTAAGTTTAGAGATGATGCTGAACTTTACGCAGAAGTACATTTAAACCAGTATCGTAGTTTTTGGACAAGGGTTTGGGTTGCTATTAAATATGTCTTTGGCTATGAGTGTCAGTATGGTCATTGGGACGTATGGACATTAGATCGAAAAGATTGCGAAAGGCTTAGAGATTTAGTTGACAAAATGATTGAATGGAAGAAGGCTCAGGAGGCGAAATAACTAGTCCCATAATGTTGGGTTACGGTCTATGCGTTTTCCGAATTGATAAAGAAAATCAATCGCTGGTTAAAGTAGTTTTGATATCCTTCTAAATGACATGAACGCTTGAGATAGTGTCGTTAAAGCGTAGTATTTGTAATAAAATACTACGCTTTTTGTATAATAGGATAATGAAGATTATATTAGCTATAAATTGGGTAAACTATAGTAACCCCGACAAAAAAAAGCATCAGGAAACGGCTATATCAGTTTTGCTAAAGAATAAACCACAAAGCGTAATGCCTATAACTTTTAATTACGAGGATGAGAGTGTTAGGGTTCCTAACTCATTTTTTGTTTTTAAAACGTTGCATGGAGATTCTCAAAAAGATTTAGGTAATAACAGGAGAATGCCCTATATAAAGGAAATATTAGATTATACGTCTAATATGCCGTGTGATATTTTTGGATATATAAACTCGGATATCCTATTAGACAGGGATTTTTTTAAAACGTTTAACAAAAACTCTGATGCATATGTCTTTTATAAAAAAGACATAGAAGAAATTGATGCGACAAATTTTTTGGCTGGGAAGATTAAAATAGTGTCAGAAAAGCCAGACGGTGTGGATGCTTTTTTCTTCAGAAAACAATGGTGGAATAAACATAAGGGTTATTTTCCTAAAGGATTAATATTAGGAGAAACAGAATGGGATACTGTTTATAACTCGATTATTCAGAAAATAAGTAATAATTATGTTTTAAAACGGGCATTGCATCATATCGCTCATGATAGAATTTGGTCGATAAGTAGTAGAGGGGCCATTAATAATATGCTAATATGGAATAAAATAAAAGAAACATGCGGAATTCCCCAATTCATTCCAGAAACGAAAGGTTGATTTATGATAAAACTTAATTTTGGGTTGTTTCATTCAGGTTGTAAATTATCTTATCTAAGATATTTGTCGATGAAAACTTTAAGGCATTTTCATCCAGATTCCTTAATCCATTTATATGTCTCAAAAACATCGAAAAAGGATGGCTATGTATGGGGAAGAGAAAAACAGGACTTTGAGACTCAAGATATTCAGGTAGATTACATTGAAAGGCTTAAAGATATCGGTATTACGGTTGTTCAAGCTGATCTATTTCCACAATATACTCCTAATTTTCAGGCTGATTTCTTCCGATGGTGGTATTTGAAGAATAACGGTGGTTTTTATATGGACACTGATCAGATAATACTTAAATCGTTTAATTCGTTACCATTAAATCATGATCTTATTTATTCTCGATATGCAAATCCTCAATGCGGAATGTATACACCTGTTGGAGTCATAGGGGCGAATAAGGAATCTAAAATAGTTGACTATGTGACGAAAAATATAACGAAATATTTTGACCCCAACAACTACAACTCTATAGGCCCATTTATGTTCATAGATGTTATTAAAAAGGTGGACATGAAGAATACTTTTAATGCCCCGTCTTCATATTTTTATCCAGCCTTTCATTCTGATTTAGTTCCATTAATATATAACGGTCAATTAAAGATTACTGATGACAGTTATGCGCTTCATCTTTTTTTGGGGCATCCAACAAGTCAGGCCTTCAATAAAAAATATACTGAGGAATTTGCAAAAACGTCTAACGATACTGTTTCTAGATTTCTAAGGGAAAAGAAAATCATATGAAAAAAATGCTATTGGTTGCTGACGAGCCCGGATGGATTTTTGAGCGTCATTGTCAGGAAATCAAAAAACGCATAAATGAGTGCCAGATTGATATAGCATATCATAGACAAAATATTCCTGAGATATCAAAAGAGTATGATTTGGTTTACGTGTTAGACCCTATGCCGATGGGTTATCCTCCAGCAGAAAAAACGATTATTGGGTTGAGATGTGAATTTTTATATAGGGATCATCCAGAGGGTGCAAAGGGATTATATGAACGTGGATTTCCCGGAAGATGCGTTTCAATCAAGGACAAGTGCAAAGTATTTCATGTTGTAAACAAGAACCAAATGAATGTTTTTAGAGATATAGTTGTAGATAAGCCTCTAATTTTGGCTCAGCACGGAATCGATGAGGAAATTTTTGACAGGGCTAAATACACCAGAACCGAAGGGAATGTTTTGGTAGCCAGTGTGTCTGGGAGAGGGTCTAGCAACAAAGGTTTTGAAATAGCACAGAAAGCTTGCTGCGAGGCTGGCTATAATATATCATTGGCAAACTATGGAAGACATAAACTAAGCAAGGAAAAAATGCCATTGTTTTATAACAAAGTAAATGTACATATTTGCATGTCTTTAACAGAAGGATTAAACAATCCTACAATGGAAGCTGGAGCCATGGGTGTTCCAGTTATTACTACTGATTGCGGGGCTGCTAAAGAAATGATAGTTGACGGAGTCAGCGGGTTGATTATCGAACGCAAGGCTGATTCTCTTGTTAATGCATTAAACAAATTGAAAGATAGGGAATTAAGAATTTCTATGGGGGACAAATTTTATGAAGAGATTATGAAGAATTGGACGTGGAAAACCAGAATAGAAGATTTTAGAAAAATGTTCGAACTATAATTAAGGATAAATATGTTTAATAAATCATTCGATGATAGCGCCTTGCCCAAGATATTGCAAAAGGCCAAAACTCTTTCTAAAAGAGAATGCCAAGCTGTTTATGAATACATTGATCAAAATAGACCAAAAACTATTTTAGAGTTTGGAGTACAATTCGGCTGCTCAACAAGAGTTTTTATAGAAATCGCAAAATGGTTGAACTATAAAATTAATTTGCATTCATGGGATATTATTGATATAGTGAACTGTGCAGATAAACGGGATTTTACGATGCACGTAGAAAATATCACCAATAAGGAAAACAGTATTTTAGTGCATAACCCAGATCTGATATTTTTAGATGCCCATCCATATATATTGACAAAAAATTTAATAGTAATATGTCTCAAGAATAAAATAAATTTTATGTGTCATGATGTTTCTTTCGCAAATATAGCAACATTGAAAAAGAGTTCTGATAGCTTTAAGAATAAAAAGGCATATGGTGCTTGGGAGTCTTATGTTCTATCTGAGCTGGTTAGCCCTAAAATCTTAACTGATGATTGCTATGAAGATGACAAGGTTATTGTTAAGTGTATAAGAGATCTTCATGGGTTAGCAATCGTACAAAATAAGAAATAATCATGAAATCTAATACAAAAATCCTCCTGCTTAATGTCAATAGGGACGGTTGGCACAGTGGAAATATGATTTATGACATGGAGGTTATTAAACAGGCTTGCGACACCAAATTATATGGTCCGGGTTGGCCCGAATATAAAAGCTCGGATATTAGAGAAATTATTAGACAGTTGTATGGGGATGATAAACCAGATTTTATATATAGCTATTTTTATAATAACGAGAGGGTTGGTGATGTTTATATGCAACATTATAAAATCCCTGAAACCCTAAGATTTTTCCCGACGCATCTTGATAAAATCAAAAACATTCCGAAGATTTTTGCTATTAGCGATTTTTGGCAAAACAAAGACCAAACCTTGATATCCCAATCGAATTTTCAATATTGTTTTGGATGTTTTGTTCCACCGTTTTCTAGACCGGAAGACTTCTTTGCGTTTTTCTCACAGGAAAATCAAAGAAAAATGAAATTCATACCTTGTCCTAGGTGCGTTGATGAAAAATGCTATCGGGATTATGGACTATCCAAAAAATATGATGTTATAAGCGTTGGGGCCATGTGGCATTTTTATCCGCTTAGGGTTTTTATGCATAGCTATTTGGCTAAGAATAGTGAAAAAATAGGTATACGATATAAAAATTATCCTCATTGTGGGATTAATTTTTCTCATTCTGATTTTGTTCGTGAAAAGTATGCTATGAGCATTAATGAGTCGAAGATGCTTATCAGTTGTGGCGGAAGATATCATGTGGCTATGAACAAGATTTTTGAGTCAATGGGATGCGGTACGGTGTATGTTGGAGAAAAACCCTATGGAGAGGAAGAGCTTCATCTTAAGGACGGATATAATTACATTGCTGTTACCGGAGAAAACTTTGTCGAGAAGATTAAGCATTTTTTGAAGGCTGAAAAAGAACTGGCTTCTGTTGTAGAAAACGCTCAAAGAACCTTTAGGCAGTATCATACTATAGATGCAAGAGCCAATGACTTTATCAGGTTATTACAAGAAAAAATATGAAAATATGTATTCAGAGCCAAAACGAAGGATGGGTGCTTGATGAAATTGCAAGAGATTTTATACGAGGCACTAGGCACAATATTGTAGGGATGAACGAAAGCCCCGATTTAATTTGGGCGATAAATCCTTTTATCTTCTCATCGTTTTGCAATGTTATTCCTTCAACCTGCAGAACGGTTATTCAGATCCACCATATTGATGCAGATAAATTGGTGGAATATGATTTTAATTCTTTTAATAGAGCCGATTTTTGCATGGTGCCAAATAGGATAACTAAAGACGCTGTTGGCAAATATTTAAAAATACCAGTGGCTATACTTCCATACTGGCTTCTTTCTAAAAATATGGCACCTAAAAATATAAAAGAAATATCTGCTATGAAAGCAGAGATATGTCCTAGCGGAGAGTTGCTGATAGGATCTTTTGTAAAAGACGGGAATGGAAGAGTCGGAGATACTCCTAAATCTGCTAAAAATCCCGATTTATTTCTTGAGATCATAAAAAGGTTAAGCTCGATAATGAAGATAAAAGTTCTATTGGCAGGCTATGCGAGAGAGTATGTAAAAAACAGATTAAGCCTGATGAAGATACCGTATGTTTATTACCAAAAATATAGTGATACAAATATTTTATATGATTGTTTGGATTGGTATTTTGTTACTTCAAAATATGAGGGTGGTCCCCAGTCTGTTTTAGAGACATCATACAGAAAAGTCAAGATATTATCTACTAATGTTGGGATGGTTTCGGGGATTTTAGATAATGATTGCATTTGCGCCAGTGTTGATGAATTTGTGAAAAAGGTACAGTCTAACGTTGATAGGACAGAACAGAATTATTCTGCTGTTAGAAAATATACCTCTGATATTATCATCCCGAAATATGACGATTATTTTGAGAAATGCTTTAAAGGGGATAAATATGGCTGATAAAGAACAGGTAGCTGTAATAATCCCCAGTTTTCATTCTAGGGAGTTGACATCGCTTTGTATTCGTAGTCTTCAAAGGTTTTGTCCGTTAGATATTGATCTTATCTTTATTGTTGTGGAAAATTCAAGTGACGTTTCTTATAAAGACAATATTATCGGGTTAGGTTCAAATATTATATGGGTTAATAATGCTACGACAGCAGTTGGATCGGAAGCCAATGCCGAAGCTATTGAAATAGGTTTAACATATGTAAAATGCAATCTTGTTTTCATGTGTCATTGTGATATATGTATCACTAGCGAAAAATTTCTGCATAATATGGTTATTAAGTATCATGAAGGGAATAGGCTTGTGGGAACGCTAACGGATACAAACCCTAACAGGATAGGCGCAATTCATGTGTTTGGTTTATTAACAGACCTCGAATTGGCAAAAAAAGTAAAATACATGCCAATCTATAAAAACAAAGTTCAGATTATGGATATCGGGAATGAATTAACACGATATTGCAGAGATAATAAACTGAGCATATATTGCTTTAAAAATACCCACAACAATCCGACAATAACCGAATCGTTGGATAAAAAATATGCTGGATTTAATGTGGTAAGATGCGTTGACGATCAAAATAACGTGATGTTCATGCACTTAGGGCGTGGTATAAAAAAGATGTTTGGGACATATTCAGATTTAAGCAAGGTGTCACTAAGGGGATGGCTTGAATTTTGTAATGAGGTTATAAAATGATAGATATATCCAAAATCAAAGATATCGCAGAACATGCAAAATGGTATCATACAATACAGCTAACGTCAGACATCAAAACAAACGGAACCTATGATCATTCTCTATATTTAAAGAAGTATGGTTTTCCAGTCAGTTTAAGTGGGTTGAAGGTGTTAGATGTCGGGGCAGCTGATGGATTTTTTTCTTTTGAGTTCGAAAAGAGAGGGGCAGATGATATACTGGCGATAGACACCAATTGCTCTGATGGGTCTATGGCAATAAGTCCTTCTCCTAGCTTTGCCAAAAATTATACCAAAAAATATGATGATGTTTATCATTTTAATGAGAAGTTTAAATCCATATATAATGAGTTGGGTTTGAGTAATCCAAACATGTTTTTGATTGCTAAGACTATATTAGAGTCCAAGGTTAGATACGAACAAAGAAATATATATGATATGGACGGTAAGTTTGATTTTGTTTTTTGTGGAGATTTAATTGAGCATCTGAAAAATCCATTAGAAGCAGTAGAGAACCTTTATCGTTTAACAAAGAAACAATGCATTGTCTCTTTGTCTTCTGTGCCCGAAGGGTCTGATAGTAATGAAACATTAATGTATCGTGGAAATGTAGCTGGAGGCTCATTTTTTCATTTTCATACTGGCACCTTTAGAGAGGTTCTGCTTGCATCGGGATTTAAGACAGTTAATATTTTGTCTGTTTTTGATCTTGCCAGTAAAAGATCAACACGCAACAAACATGCTATTTATCAGTGTATGCCATAATATGAAAATATCATTCAATAGGGCAATAGTTAACGGACCTTATGGTGGAGGAAATCATTTTCTCAAGTTGTTAGTTTGTTTTTTAAATGACAGGGGAATTGAAACCACACATAGGCTTGAAAAAGATATTGACGTTATTGTTTTAATGGAGGTCAGAGATCAATCTTCTTCAATAAGTTTGAAAGACATTCAAAAATATAAACTAGAGAATAAAAATGTTAAAATTTTGCATCGAATTAATGAAAATAGCGCCCATAGGGAAACCACTTCGGTAATGGATAACTTAATTATAGGCACTAACAAAATCTTGGCAGATAAAACCGTTTTTGTAAGCCATTATCTTGAACAATATTTTGGTAAATTGGGGTTATCTGGCAAACATGATGTCGTATGGAATGGCGCTGATAGAAGTTTCTTTAGTTTTAAGCCTACCACGAGAGGAAGATCTACGCCTATCAATATCGTTACTCATCATTGGTCAAATAATCTATTGAAGGGGTACGCAATTTATGATATTCTGAATCAATATTGTGTTCAAAACCCTAATATAGCTAATTTTACTTTTGTTGGAAATTGTCCTCATGGTTATTTGAACAACGCCAAGAAAATTAGCCCTAAACCATATAATGAGATATCGGGGTTTCTACAGGAATGCGATATTTACGTTTCGGCGTCTTTGCACGAACCCGGAGGTAATCATATTATGGAGGGTATATCCTGTGGACTGATTCCCCTAGTAGTAAAGGATGGCGGTAGCTGCGTAGAGTATACGGATGGTTACAATTTTGTTTTTAACGATAGCAGACATTTGATAAGTATAATCGAAACACTGTATAATGACTTCGAGCTGTTTTTTTCCAAAAGGAACAATACTTCTAATTTTACTTATGGCAGTGAAGAAATGTGTAATCGTTATTTTGAAATTATAATGGGGATGTAGAATGGACGTTCATTCGGTATTGAAATATGTGGACAACAAAGATAAAGACAAGGGGACTACAACTTTGCGCTTTAAACAAGACGTAATAGATATCCTTATGCGGGGGTTTGAAGGGAATATTTTAGAAGTTGGTACTAATAATGGGAATACGACGGCTATTTTGGCGGCAATTGGAGAGACGTTGAACAAAAGAGTCTATTCTTTTGATAATAATCCGATATTTATATCTAAGGCTAGAATATTGTGCGAAAAGATGAAATTAGGGTGCAAAATAATACAAAAAAATGTTTATGAAGAGGAATGGGATATGGAAAACATTGGTTGTGTGTTTATTGATTGCGTTCATACAGAGGCTTGTTTTAAAAAGGATTTAAGTAATACCCTAAAATGCACTTCTGCTATAAAAAATCCTATTATCTTGGCCCATGATTATGGTTTAATTACTGCAAATGGAGATGGGATTAAACAATTTTTGGATAATAGCAGAGAGTACAATATAGTTCGTTTTTTAGGCGAACATTTAAATTGGAATCCGTTAGGTAGCGGAAAAGTAATTGATTGGGAAGGCGTTCAAATCCAGATAGGAAAAGAATTATGAATATGCAAGACCTGATAGAAAGACATCATTCTAATAACGCTGGTTTTTGTAGACACTATATGACATTGTACTCTTTTGTACTTGGAATGGAAACTAAGAGCGCATTTGAGTTTGGTTCAGGGTTTTCTACCAAAACGATATTAACTGCGCTAGAACAGACAGGAGGATCTTTAATAACTTGCGACAAAAGACCCCTATCTGAAACAGCGATTTTTTATGATAAAAAAGAATTAGAAAAATATAGTAATTGGAAATATCTGGAGAAGGATTCCTTAAATGCGGTTGGAGATTTTAAAGATAAGGTCTTTGATTTTATTTTGCACGATGGTTCTCATACATGGCAAACTGTCAAAAAGGATATGGAGAACATTATCCCAAGAATGCAAACCGGGGGAATGTTTTTGCTTCATGACACTGCCCATCCTACAGATAATTATAATTTAATGAAGGCAGTAGAAAGTCTGACTTGGTGTAAACATAAATTTATAACATTACCTTTCGGTTATGGTTTGACGGTTATTATGATAGAGGAAGATTTTGGTAACGGCAAGAAAGAGATAATGTGGCGGAAAATTAGTAACTAATATTTTAGGGGACAACGTTATGGACGATTATTCAAACTATCTAAGTAAGCAAAAGGTCAAAAGCTCAAGTCCCATTACGCAGCAGAGTCTATTGCAAAAGAGGGCCAACAGAATAAGAATTTTTGCTGATGTGTTTAAATCGTTAAACGTAGATTTCACTAATAAAAAAGTGTTATGCTTAGGTGCAAGAATGGGTGAAGAAGTCGAAGCATTAAAAAATATGGGTGCCAATGCCTTGGGTATGGATCTAGTCCCATATCTTCCTTTAGTTATAGAGGGAGACATGAATAAATTAAAAATGGAAGATAAGTATGATATTATTTACACGAATTCCATGGATCATATGTATGATGTTCATATGTTAATGGCAGGTGTTCATGAAACTTTGGTTAATGATGGGCTTTTTATAGCTCATATTTGCCCCGCAGCGTTTCCAATAGAAAAGTCCAAGGTTAACCCAGATGATATTTACGGTATTATGACGGAAAAATTCGATCTTATCTTTAAAAACAAACAGCAATCTAAATTATATCCATTTGAAGAATATGCCTGTATATTTAAGAGGAAATTATGCTAAGTTTTTCGTCAGATGACCCACCCCAGCCAACCGTTCCAAATACTGGGGAAATACCTAAGGAATTTGATATTTTTTTTAGAAACGAATATGCCTTTCTACCTCCCGGAAAAACATTCAACGATTTAACTCCTGAAGAATTAGCAACCCTTAGCAGCCAGTATAGGTTCGATCCGCTGAAGCCCGGAATATATCAGAGCCTGACTGGATTTAAAGATACTATGGGTTAATTTTCTTTCTTTTTTCTGTATAATAAAAGAAGGAAAAGGTATGTTTTGTATAGTATAATATACACATGAAAAAAGAATTTCATAATAATAAGACGCAATTTAATATTCGACTTAACGAAAAAGAATTTGAGATGGTAAGAGAACTTAAGGAAGATTTTGCCGTTAATATTTCTCAATCATTCAAGATATTTCTAGGACAGCATTTAGCATATTTAAAAAAAGAGGGAAATAAGAAATGAAAAATTTCTTGCCCTTCAAAGAAGCGCATGACTTGGTTTGCAAAAATGTTTCTAAATTTGGGATAAATACGGAAAGGAAATGGTTCTATTATAAAAAATATGGATATGAAAGACCATTTCGTATACCCCACAGCCCTCATATAGTATATAAAAATAAAGGATGGATTTCTTGGTCTCATTGGCTTGGCACAGATAATATTAGGGGAACATTGAGAAAATATAGGGTTAATGACAATTTCTTTAAAAAGTGGTCAGAAGACATGGCATACATTCTTGGATTTTGGTATGCAGATGGATATATAAGAAAAAGACGAGACAGATATTCTTTTTGTTATGGATTTAGCATATGCCAGCAAACAAAGGATAAGTACATACTGAAAAATATCTTAAAAAAAATGAATTCTAACAACCCCATTTGTTGTCCTAAAACTAGACCTAACATGAGCCATTTCGAAATTAGTTCCGAAATAATTTTTAATGACATTGTAAAATTTGGGGGATTGCCTAATAAATCTAAGATAGTTAGGTTTCCTAGGATTTCTCATAAATATACTTCAGATTTTATTAGGGGTTTGTTTGATGGAGATGGAAGTATTAGCCTTATTGGAAAATCCCCACACAGTTATATTTGCAGTGGTAGCATTATGTTTATTCAAGATTTAAAAGGGATATTGGACAAATATGAAATTAATGGTAAAATAGATGATAATGGCAATAAAGTTAATCCTTGCTTTTTGTTGAGATTTGGAGCAGATGACACTAGAAAATTAGGCAGGCTAATGTATAAAGGCGGCAGTAATAAAATTAAACTCAAAAGAAAATATGAAAGATTTTTGAAGGGAGGAATGTATGGAATCTAGAGGAATCATAATGTTCAATAGGGGCCCTAAAATGCTGGTGAATGCATTGGTGGCGCTATATTCTTTGCGTAAGCACTATCAGGGGGAAATTACATTCTATGTAGAAGATCCCACTCCTATGGAATTCGATGCAGCCCTCAAGACATTTAGTTGCAATGTTATTCGTCTTGAGCCAAAGCATGAAATGAAAACTCTTGTTAGAAAATCCTCTCTTTTTGAAAATCCACCATATGATCTTACTCTCTGGATTGATCTAGATACCGTTACTATTGGACCAGTCGATAAAATGTTTGACTACTTAATCGAAAATCAAGCAGATATTGTGTTTCCAAGTTTTTGTAATTGGCTTTCAAGTGGGCATCATATTTCGGCAAGAATTAAACGTTTTGAAGGGTTAGTGGATGAAAGATATATTAGAGAAGCGCTTAATAATCATCCGTCTGTAAATACTGGAGTTTTGTCATTTAGGAAGTCAGACAAATTAATAAGGTTTATGAGAGACGTTACTTCGTTAGCTCAAAAAGGCGGAGAAAAAGGCATATTCATTCCAGACGAATGTGCAATGTCCATATATTATCCCTCTATGAGTGAATGGGGATTAAAATCCTATGTTTGTGAAACTGATTATAACGTTTCGCCGCTGCACGATCATGGCCTATCAAAGAACCCAAGGATTTGTCATTTTCATGGATCTAAAAGCACATTAGATGTTCCATTGTGTGATTATTTTAAATCTAACCTTAAGGAAATGTGTGATAAGAACATTGCTAATATCAATCAATTTCTAAAATATGCTGATAAGCGATTGGGCGCATATCTTAGAAAGATTAACGATCCCAACTATATTGATACAACCATTGTGACTGCCTGTGATAAATATTATGTTGATATTCTTGCACTTACTTTCCCAAATTGGAGGAAGTATAAGAACATAGATAGACATCCTGTTATAGTATTTGTAAACGGTTTGGACATAAACACAGATCCTAAGCTTAATTTTCTTAGGTTGCCTAATGTTAAAATGATCCCTTGGGAAATGAAGAACGCAACTAGCCACAGGGAAGAAATGCTTAGCGCTTTTGTTTTAGGGACAGCAGAACACGTTAAAACGGAGTATTGGTTAAAATTGGATGCGGATAGTTATGCCACAGATAACAGACCATTTATACTTGATAAAATGAAAGCATTTGCATTTTGTGGGCATAAGTGGGGATATAGTCGCCCTGAACATATTAAAACTTTGGATGCATGGGCAAGGGGCCATTGGAAAAGGAAGCTTAGAAAGGCGGTTCCAATGATCACAGAGGGGAAGATAGAGGGGAATAGATTCTATCACAATACTAGAAGAACCATCTCTTTTATACAATTGCATAAATTGAGATTTACTAAGTTTTGTGTTGGGCTTTTAAGAGAAGACCCAGTGACAAAACTCAAAAGAATGCCAGCGCCCACTCAGGATACTTTTATGTTTTTTGTTGCCAACAGGTTCAACCCAGAAACAGTTGGAACAATGAATTTTAAGAAGGAGTGTGGATTTACTCAGGGCAAGGGAAAACTGGGGGCCGAACATATCAGACAGAAGTTAGAAGAAGTAGATAGAAATATGAGCGTTCAACAAAAGAGTCATGATGATAATAGTGAAGATAGTGAAGTGGAGATGGACTAATGGCTTTTAACTTCATGGCCAAAGATCCCAGATATGCCAAATATAAAATTGGTAGATTTACCTATGGTGATCCAAGAATAGAAGATTGTTGGGGGCATGCTGGAGTTACTTTACAGATTGGAAGCTTTTGTTCTATAGCTAGAGGGGTAACAATATGGCTTGGTGGAAATCATCATAACGAATGGGCTTCCACATCCCCATTGAATCATTTTTTGGGGTATGACACTGGCAAATCTAAACATAGGTTTGATCAAACAGGAACCAAGGGAAGCGTTATAATAGGAAATGATGTTTGGATTGGGGCAGAAGCTACTATTTTTTCAGGAATAACAATAGGAGATGGGGCTATTATCGGAGGGAAGGCAGTTGTTGCCTGTGATGTACCTCCTTATGGAATAGCTATCGGTAATCCTGCTGGGGTAAATAGGTTTAGATTCTCGCATGATCAGATTACAAAATTACTTAAAATTCAATGGTGGAATTGGGACGATGAAAAAATCAAGGTTAATATCCCTCTAATATTGAATAATGATATAAATGCGTTTATTTTAAAATTCCACACTTGAAAGGAGATAAAATATGAATGGCTTTATAAGGGCGTTATGGGGAATTCACGAACACAAAGGAAGACGTTTTTATTTGCGTCGTACTAAAATCGACAATGATATTGAATTGGTTTTGCACAATAAATATTGTCCACCTTTTAAAACCTATGTATTCGGGAAGGATAACTATAAATATCTAATGGATAAGGGTTTTGATTGCAAATTACTAGATAATAAACCTATTGTATGGGATATGGATACAAAACAGTTTAGACACAAATTTGAAGCTTTTAAAGCTGCCGCAGAAGATTTTGATAAATTTGTTTTTCTTGATTGGGACATGATGGTTGTTAAGCCCTTACCTAAAGATTTTTGGGATGTGCTGGCTCAGAAACAGAGCTTTCAAGCTATTATGCGAATATATCATAGAAAAAAAGCGATGTGGAGAAAGGCTGGCGGATCAAGAACGATACCATGCGGTAGTTTTGTCTATATAGGTGATAAAAAACTGCCTCTCAAGCTTATAGAATATTGGGAAAAGATGGGGCAACCTTGGGGAGAAGAAGTTGTCTTTGCTAAATACACCGAAGATCTTATGGGCGGATTTAGCGGTAAGCCTGAAGAGATGGAAAAATACTGGCAAATGTTTGAGCCAACATATTTTGCTCTTTATGACATGTATTCCAAGGAAAAGATGAATAGTAAAATAAGGGTCATAGAACATTTTAACTATCGGGGTGTTAATGGCTGTCTGAATCACGCTAAAAATAGTCCCAAGGTTTCGTTTGATTGGTTGCAAAAAGACATTAGAAACTATCGAAAGGCATAAGAAAAGATATGATTCTCAAAGAAGTATTTGACACGGTAGAAATGGCTTGGAGTATTCTAGGAAAAGATATTAAAATATGTGAATTAGGGAACCAAAGAATGAAATGGCATCCTGACGCTATTGCCAAAACATTTTTCCTTAACAATGGAGCTAAAGAGCATATCTCTATAGATACAAATGGGTATAACGGAGCACTACCTCTTGATTTGTCTAAAGATCTATTAATAACACATCCTGAGTGGAAAGGATACTTTGATTTTGTGACGAATTATGGGACAGCAGAACACGTAACTAATGGTATTTATGAATGCTACAAGAATATTCATGATCTCTGCAGAAATGGCGGGGTAATAATTAATGATGGCCCTCCTTTTGGATGTTGTCCTTGGCATTCTCCTTATCATTATAGGGCGCATTTTTTCCCTGAATTAGCAAAGAAGTGTGGGTATGAAATATTACTATTTGACGCAAGGATAGTTGCGGGGCGTAGGGGGTGCAAAGAGGCTAAGGATAGAACGTTGGTCATAGCAGCATTCCAAAAGGTTAATATCTCAGAATTTATTTCTAAGGCAGACTTTATAAATATTAATGGCATCGAAGGTGGAGAGTACAATCAAGTGTCATAGGAGAATTATGCACGGTAGTTCACTACAAAGGATGGAAGAGTTCGCAAAGAAATATTTAAACGTAGAAAAAGAACTTAAAATTTTAGATGTTGGCAGCTGTCAAGTCGGGAACCAGTCAACATATAAGGCAATCTTTAATAAACCTAAGTGGAAATATTTTGGACTCGACATTCAAAGTGGGAATAATGTCGATATCGTAGCAAAAAGTTTATATGATTGGGGAATTGAATCAGAATCATATGATGTTATTATTTCAGGGCAATGCCTAGAACATGTAAAAGACACAAAAGAATGGATCAAACAGGTAAACCAAGGTCTAAAAAAAGAAGGTGTTGTATGTATAATAGCCCCTTGGCAGTGGAAACAGCATCGCTTCCCCGTCGATTGTTGGAGAATATTACCTGATGGCATGGAATTTTTATTAAAAGATGTTTGTGGATTTAAAATGATAGAATGCTGTCTAAATGGTGCTGATTGCATTGGAATTGCCCAAAAAACATGATTAGAACAGATATTATTAATTACTATTTGGATAGGGCTGCTTCTCCAAAGTTTTATTTAGAAATTGGTATTAGAAATCTAAATGACAATTTTGATAGAATAAGGGCAGACCATAAGGACGGAGTTGATCCTAACCCAGCATGCAAAAGTAATTATGTTATGACATCTGATGTTTTTTTCTCTAGGAATACAACCAGCTATGATTTAGTTTTTATTGACGGGCTTCATTCGGATGAACAAGTTACTAGGGATATTCTTTCTTCTTTAAAATTTATTAAGGATAAAGGAACAATAGTGCTACATGATTGCAACCCTCCTACAGAGCGGTCTCAGAAATTACGTCTGAATGGGACTGTTTGGAAGGCGTTTGTTAAATTTAGGATGGAGAGAGAAGATCTGGAAATGTTCGTGATCGACACTGATTGCGGTGTTGGAGTAATCAAACCAAATAGCAAACAAAAAAACTTTCAATGCGCCGAAGATATTTATAACTATAAAATTTTTAACAAATACAGAAAAGAAGCGCTAAATCTTATTAGCATAGATGAATTTAAGAAAAAGAAAACGTAAAGGGGTAGTCAATGAGGGTTGCAGTATGTCTGACTGGATTAGCCAGAACGTTTGACAAGTGTCGCCAGTCTTATTTGGATAATATTATCAATCAATACGATTGCGATGTTTTTATCTATGTTTCTAAGGACGAGGATTCGCACAGTATGGATTTAATTAAGTCTGTTGATAAAGTTATTTTAGAGAAAAACCCCGTATTAAACGAAAAAGATTATGAACAATATAAAAAATGCATGAAAAAATATACGGTGCAAGGACTTTTACAACAGCTTTGGAAAATAAAAATGTGTAATGATAGAATGTTGGAATATCAAAGGACACACAATATTCGTTATGATTGGGTGATTCGTTGCCGCCCTGATCTTATGATTACGAGAAAAATTGATAATTTAACAAAATTCAATAAAGATATAATGTATATACCAGTATATTCTGAATTGACAGGTAGGCGTAGTAGGAGACGCTATCCTTTGCGTGGTCTTTTCAATTATACTACATCGGATTGTCTTCCTGATCGTTTTGCGATAGCCTCGCCAGAACTTATGAATATTTATGCAAGTCGATATGATGAATTCGATGCGTTGGTAAAGCGTATAGGTTTCATATATTCGGAAAACACAATTTGTCAGCATCTAAAATATCACAACGTTAAAATTCAATTATTACAGCCGATGTATTATATACTAAGAAAAGAAAAAGGAGCAAAAAAATGATCAACTTAGAACTCAATATTACCTTAAAATGCAACTTGGCCTGTTCAAATTGTAATAGATACTGTCATATTTTTAGAGATAGAACTGAGCATATGTCTATCGAACAAATTAAAAAGTTTATAGCACAGGCTAAGGCAGGAGGAGGAGTAAACAAACTTAAGGTTTTGGGAGGAGAACCTCTTTTACATCCCGAATTTACTGAGATATACTTCCTTCTTTGTGAGGCGGCAAAAGACAAAGTTATTAATAGTATTAAGATAGAAACCAATAAAACTATTCCTATACCTAAGGTTGAACCCTATAATTTCGTAAGTTGGAAAGGCAGGGTTCAAAGTAAGAAAAAACACCAACCAATTTTATGGTCTCCTAAGGATTTGGGAGTTATTAAGGGGGCACAACCGGGTTGTCCCCAAGTTAGAAAATGTGGCTACTCTTTAGATAAATACGGATATCTTCCTTGTTCTTGCGCCATTATGATATGTAGAATGTTTGGAATGACCGATTTGTATAAATATGAATTTCCAAATCAAATATGGGGTTTGGACAGACTTTGTCCTCATTGTATATTTGCAATGGATCAAGAATGGAGGGATAAACATTCTTGTATAAAACTAAGCGATCATTCAGCAGAAGAAAAGGCTCCAACTAAGAGTTATAAAGAGGCATTGGATAGATGGAATCCCGAAGAATTTTATAGGACGCAAAAGGAATTTTAATGAAGAGGGGTTTTATAAGATGTGTTTGGGGAATCTATGATAACAGTCATAGGATTACGGCTAGAAGAACTAAGATAGATACTGATATCCAAAGAATTAAGCAATGTCAATTTAATGAACCTTTTAGGGTCTATGTATATGGCAAAGATAATTTTGAAAGAATGAAGAAAGAAAACTTTGATTGTGTTATGATAGATAAACGTCCTAACCCTTTCGATCTAATTAAACATCAATATCGTCATAAGCTGGAGTTGATCAGATACGCCATGGAAAAAGACAATTATGACGAGTTAGTTTATCTGGATTGGGATTGTGTCCCTCAAAAGAAATTGATTTCTGATTTTTGGGAAAAATGCAGCCAAAGGGGGCCGATACAAGCATGCTTCCAACAGTATCATAGAAAGAAATGTTTTTGGAGATCTATCGACCAAAGGAAAGTTCCTAACGGTGGTTTTTTATATATCAGAGATAAAACCTTACCAGATAGAGCAATTAAATATTGGGAGGCTATGCCTCAGGATAACGACGAACCAGCGTGGGCCAAATTGATAGATGAATTAATGGGTGGTTGGAAAGATAGCCCTGCTTGTTTGAAAAAATATTGGGATATACATGAAACGTATTATTGTTCGCTCTGGAATAGCTCGGCATTTCCGGCAGATTTATTGAAGACCAAAGACGTAAATTTTATACATTTTATATAAGCTATGAAACTAAGTGTTGTGGCATCAAATAGAGATAGATTAAGACCTGAAGAGAACATCGGCAAGTGGTTCCTAAAATCAATACAATGGCAAGATTTTAATGATTTTGAATTGGTTATAGCAGATGGTGGTTCTTCTAATTATAACGCTCTACAGGCCTATTTTGGAGCCTTTAAAGGCCAAATACCAGTGCGTTTAGTACAATATAGGATAGGAGAGGCTTTTGAAAGGGCAAAATTGAACAATGTAGGCATAAGACAGGCAAAAGGCGAGTATATTATGACTACAGATGTAGACATGCTTTTTGCCCCTAAATTCATTTCAACACTAGCATCTTTTTTAGAACCGAATGTTATGGTAGAGTCTAGAACTATGTATTGGAAACCGCCTATTGTCGAGGCAATATACAGCGGAAAGTTAGATCCGTATAAAAATCTAGAATCTTGCAAAGTTGGCAGAATAAAGAAGCAAAGCACAGCAGGTGGTTGTCAATGTATTCATAAGAGCTCATGGGAAATGCTGCGGGGATTTGACGAGAAATATATCGGGTGGGGATCGGAAGATTACGATTTATTAACGAGAGCCAAAATAGCTAAACTAAAGATTAAATGGATGGGAGAATCTCTCGAAAGCATTATGTTGTTTCATCAACCTCATGCCAAAACAAGTATACAAATTAAAAGGGATCTTGAATACCAAGAAGAAAACAAAAAGATACTTCATAACATAAGAACCCATTGTGTTAACCCTTGTGGCTGGGGTGGAATTGAGGGATAGATATGCCTTTCATAACGATAGTTGCTCCAAATCGAAATAGATTGGCGATTGATAATGACTCCTCTATTTTTTTCTTTAAAAGTTTGCAGCTTCAAGAATATACAAACTTTGAAATCCTTATAGTAGATGGTGGAAGTGATAATTATGAAGAAATCAAAAAACGCTTTGAGTTAGGCAACAAAATACCAGTTAAATTTATTCAGCATAAAATAGATGGCAAGTTTAAAAAGGCGTTACTGAATAATATTGGAATTAGGGCAACCCAAAGCCCCTATGTAATGTGTACAGATGTAGACATACTATTTTTCCCCAAGTTTATGGCAACATTGTCTGAGGTAGTCAGCAAGAACACCTTGGTTGAATCCAGAACAACATTTTTAACCTATTTGGCGGCTAAGAAAATTTACAGGGGACACTGGAAATTTTTTGATAATAATGACAATTATAAATACGGTAGATTTAAGCGGAGAACAACTCCGGGTGGTTGTCAATGCATGCATATAGAGGATTGGCATAAATTGCGTGGATATAATGAGCAATATGAGGGATGGGGTGCAGAGGACATTGATATAGTAAAAAGAGCGGATCTAGCAAAAATGAAAATTGAATGGCTAGGCGACACTCCTGAAAAGGTAATGCTTTTCCACCAGCCTCATCCTAGAAATAAAATTGAGCTGTTTGGGAACAGAAGTATTAACATTAAAAAATATTGGTCATCTAAATCATATTGCGTAAATTCTGAAAATTGGGGCATTCCTAATGGAGAAATTTTGTATAATAAGAAAGATGAGGTTATCATGGAAAATGCTAAAATTGATAATGCAAAAATAGAAAATACTAAAATAGTTCCTAACGGGCAAAAATCCTATGTCAATAAGGAAATAATTGACAGAGTAGACTTAATTGTCGAAAAAATGCTTGAGACTAATCATAAGAACAAATTCAGAGATAGATTTTTCCCATTGCTTATTAACGAAATGGGTTTGAAAGTGGGGGCAGAGATCGGAGTTGATAAAGCCGGGTTTTCTAGACAGATATTAGAAGGGACAAAAATAGAAAAGTATATTTGTATAGATACTTGGCAGGACGATTTTGGTTCTGATTACAAACCGGAATATTATAATAAAGACGGAAACGTTCGGTTTAATGAGGCAAGAGAAAACATAAAAGCATTTATAGGTAATTTTGAAAAGCCATGGGAAGATAGCGGAAGGGCGATCATGTTACGGTTTGCAAGCGTGGTCGCTGCCTCAAAAATTATGGATGGCAGTTTAGATTTTTGTTACATAGACGGTGATCATAGTTTGGAAGGTATTTATGACGATATTAAAGCATGGATTCCAAAGGTAAAAATAGGAGGCATCATTTCTGGACATGATTATAAGGATGGTCCAAAATCAGGAATAAATGATTATTGGGGAAATCAATTGGATTACAGAATTAAAACAGTGGTTGACGATTATGCTCGTAGGCATGGATATAAACTTAACGTAATAGGCGGGGTTATTAAAAACTGGTGGTTTGTAAAAAATAAAGAACCGTAAATAGTATTATGAGCAGAGATATTAAAGATTTTTTAGTTAAAAATTTATGGTCTGGATGTTTCAAAGATCAAATTTTTATGAGATATGATATAATAGTTAATTATCTTGCCATAGAGAATTTTTATGGCAAAAATGATGTTGGATGGGATATGTGGTTAAAATATCAAAAAGATGCTAAGCCCGATGTTTTAATGGCAAAAAATGGATTTTTGGAATTGATAAAGAGTTTTGAGAGAGACGGTAACCGCTCCAAGGAATTTCCGCTAATGTTAGCTGAAGCAGGCCATCTTCATATCAGGGAAGGCGCTCATAGAATGGCCTGTGCTCTTTATTTTGATTGTGAGAAACTTTACGGATTCCTTAGAAATCCCCATCACCTAAGACGGCTTCAAAAATATGCTGGCAGAAATAGCTATGGGGCAGAAGCAGTTTTTGTTAACCGTGGATTTTCACCGGAAGAGATAAAGATTCTTATAAATAAAAAAGATGAAATCAACGAAAAAATAAAAAGAGATCTAAGTAGGTCCGACAAGGTCCTTAAGCTGATAGACTATACAAAGCTAAACAAAAATAGCTATACTGGCCGAAATTTTAAATCTGGATATCATTCTTTCGTTTTGGAAGGGGTCTCTTATGAAGGGACTAGAAACAATTTGAACAGAATAGATAGGATTAAGGATTACGATTTTACTAACAAGGTTATCCTAGATTTAGGATGTAATATGGGAGGCATGTTACACGCCCTAAGCAGCAAAATTAAGTATGGAGTGGGCGTTGATTTCGACAAAAAGTGCATTAACGTGGCAAATATGGTAAAGGATGTAAATAAAATTTCAAACCTTCATTTTTATATTTTTGATTTAGACAAAGAAGACTTGGACCTTGTGAAAAATTTTGTTTTAGAAAATAGGGTTGACATATGCTTTTTTTTGGCAGTTGCTCAACATATAAAGAAATGGAAAGAGGTTGTTCAACTATGCTATGGTCTGTCCGAATACCTTTTATTTGAGTCTAATGGCAAACAGTGGTTTAGAGATGCGCAGATAGATTTTATTAAGAGATTATATCAAAGCGTCGTTTTTCTTGGTAATGAAGGCAGAAGAAGCATGTTTTTGTGCAGAAAATAGCGGAGGTAAGATGGAAATAAATAATAATATAAAAAGGGGGTTTGTAAGAGTTCTTTGGGGGGTACGAAATTTCGAGAAAAGATTTCGACATCGTATTGGACTTGATGATCACTTTAAATATCTAAAGCTCAATACTTATGATCAACCTTTTACGGCATTTGTCTTTGGTAGTGATAATTATAAGCAGCTGATAGATATGGGCTTTAATTGCCAATTAGTGGACGAAAGGCCAGTTGTTTGGGATATGGAAACGCAGCAATTTAGACACAAACTCGAAGCCTTAAAGTTAGGCATGGAGCTTTTTGATGAAATGGTTTTTTTAGATTGGGATACTCAGTTGACATCGCCTCTTCCTCCAGATTTTTGGAACGTCTTAAAAGAGAAAGAGGATATACAGGCTAGTTTAAGACAGTATCATAGACGTAGAATTAATTGGCGAAAAGAAGATGCTAGGAAGGTTCCATGTGCTGCATTTATATATATAAGAGATAAAGCTATTCCAGATAGACTTATAAAAATATGGGAAGAGTTGGGAAAGCCTTGGACAGAAGAAACGGTTTTAATGAAATTTATAGATGAGAGAATGGGTGGATGGAAAGGTATCGAAGAATATTGGAGAAGATTTGAACCAGTCTTCTTTAATTTAGAAGGAGATGGCACTAGAATTTATTCTGATGAGCTATTAAATACTAAGAAAAGATGTTTTGAACATGTCATTAGTAGAAAGATGGGAAGAGAATTTAGTAAACGTGGAATACCTTCTTCATACCCAGCAGAGGGAATAAAAATTCTTGAGCAAAATAAACTTTTGAGGATACAAGAAAGAAACGCCTATTTATTGAAACGAAAAGCAAGACAGGAGGAAAGGGAGAAGCGAAGACTCCTGAAAAAGACATGAATCTGATAGAAATTAAAAAAGCAAGAGATTCTCAAATGGCTAAAAGGGTTAAGGCAAGAAACGAAAGAATCCGATTAAGACAGCTGGCCGAAGCCACTAAAGCCAAGACCTCTACAACGACTACTCCTACGCTAATTACGACTACTACAACAACACCTCTTCCTCCAATTGAGGGCGAAATGACCCTAGAAATTTGTATTCACACGTTTAGATATCAGAGAAGATTATGCTGGATGTTGAGTTCTATCCTTCAGCAAAAGGGTGATGTTCCTAAGATTATAGTTAATATTTCTCACACAGACAATGATGGAGATCCTACAACAGAAGAAGTTTGTAAGTTTTTTAGAAATAAAGGGTTAAATATAGTAGAAACTAAGGTTACTAAAGAGCAGGTTCCTAACAGATCTATCGCAAGAAATATGCAAGCTAAGGCGACTAAAGCTCATTATGTACTCTTTGCCGATTCTGATATGGTGTATAACCCTGATTTCTTTGCAGATATAAAACAACAACTTGGTACAAGATTTAGTAAAGAAACAAGGGTTATGGGGGCAGACAGGATATCTCTTAACGGCGAATTTTGTATTAAATATTTCGAAGAAGATAAAAGAGCTTATCCTTGCGAAATTATTAATGCCGCTGAGATATGCTCTAAGTTTCCTATAAAATGGGTGACTGGCAAAATGGTTTGTCCGGGAAATTTTCAGTTGGCCAGTGTAAAATCTATAAAGAATCATGGAGGAATATATACTGGAGGGAATAGGGATTTTTGGAGAGCTACTCGATCAGATAGAGGGTTTAGATGTCACATGGGAGGAAGAGTTCCCATTAATGTAAAACCGCAATATCATCTTAACCATGACAGGGGTGGGCCAGAAATTCAAAGATAATTTTGAGAAACTTGTATAATACTGGTGTATTAATAGGAGAAAAATATGAGAACACGAAGCTTAAGAGAAGATAAAGCAGATGATTCAGCTTTTAAACATTCAAGAGATCGAATGGTAGGAGCGGTTGTTGAAACAGAATTTCACCAATATTGCCCTCATTTTTTTACCAGAGACAGGGCTTCTCTTGCATTAGAGGGAATGTATAAGGGCTCATCTATCTTTTTAATTTGTAATGGTCCAAGTTTTGTGACTCTGAATCAGGATTTGCTAACAATGCCCGGAGTCATAACATTTGGAATTAATAACGGGGCAAAAACATTCAGACCAAATATGTGGACATGCGTAGACGATCCGGTGAGGTTTTTAAAATCCATATGGCTAGATCCTAAGATTCAAAAGTTTGTTCCTTTCTCTCATATGGAAAAGAAAATATTTGATAATGATAAATTGCAACCTATGGATGTAAAAGTGGCAGAATGTCCTAATGTTTTTGCTTACTGTAGGAATGAAAAATTTCACGCACCAAGATTTTTAACAGAAAACAGTCTAAATTGGGGAAATCATAAGGACTATGGTGGAGGGAGATCTGTAATGCTTCCTGCAATTAGGCTTATTCATTTGCTTGGCTTCAGAAAAATATATTTGCTTGGTTGCGACATGAAGATGTCTGAAACGTATACTTACCATTTTGATGAACAGAGAAGTAAGGGGGCTGTAAATGGGAACATGTCCACATATGATAGACTAAAGAGCGAATATCTGCCCCAATTGAAGAAATATTTTGAGGATGAAAGGCTAGAAATATATAATTGCAATCCAGATAGTGAGCTAAAAGTATTTCCTTTTATCTCTTTTGATGATGCAATCAAAGAGGCAACTCAAAAACTTGGGGATGTTAAGAACGAAAGGGTTTGGGGAATGTATAGTAAGCCTCAGGAAAAAGCTACTTGGACTAAGGAACCCACAAAAGAATTTAAACCTCATCTTCAAACGCTAGAGACGTTGGAAAAGACAGGATCAGTTTCTCAATCCACTTTTATGGCCCTACCGAAACAATCTGTTCAACCTTTACCTAAGCCGCCAGTTGCTTTACCAATTATTACTACTACCACAACGATTCCACCGTCGCAGAATAAAATCTTTGTGACTCCTCCTGTTTCGAAGGCTCCGTTAGGTGAGGTCAAGGTGCAAATATTAGAACAACCCAATAATATATCAGTAAGCCACTCTGAAATAAAACCTCCACAGTTAGATCAATGAAGCCAAAAATATCATTATGTACAAACGATATGACTAATCCAATGCTGATTTTAGGCATGAATGAGTTGCTTACTTATTTGGCCCAAAGCAATTTATTTGAAGTTAGTTATCATAAAAATAGAATAGGTACTTGTAAGGGTGATAGAGGAACAATCATATATTATAATGATAAAAAAATATATCTAGATCTTTGGGACTATGCCTCCCCGACCTATAGCGGAGAAATCTTTGAGGCTAATTTTGATTTACTTATTAAGCTTCAGCATCCTAATCTGACATTTGAGTCTTTTGAACAAAGATGCAAAGAAAAGAGCATATTTATACAAAAAACAGTAGAGCAAAGGAAAAAGTTCTTTGACAAATTAACTCCTTGGACATTCTTTCCAAGTAGGATGATGAAAAAGTTTATTGGCAAAGAAGATAGCATCCCCGTTGCTCCAATAGACAGGCATAGCTTTTTTTGTGGTAAAGGATGGAAGTGTAGAGGATGGTATAAACAAAAAATTAAAGAATTCGGAATTGAGTTTATTGATAGCGACCAAGCGTTTCACGATATGGAAAAATATGGCAAAAGCGTTGGTAAACCGTTAACTGATGAGCAATACATAAATAGAATGATGAGTTGTAAATTCGGATTGGTATTGCATGGAAGGGGGTCAATTGTTTCAGAAGCTAAAAATAGAAGAGAAATTGATTACATGATGATGAAGAAGCCACTTCTCTTGAATTATAAGCCCAATTACTATAACCCATTAGTTGAAGGCAAACATTATATCTTTTTTGATAATAATACTGATCTCAAAAATCTTGAGAGTCTGTATAATATAAACGAAATAGGAACGAATGGATATCAATGGTACAAAGAAAATGCCAGTCCAGAAGGCGTGGCAAAAACATTCTTACAAATAATGAATGAAAGGGGACTATGATGAAAATTAACGAAAAGCAAGTTAGAGATGTTAGAGCGGTTATGGTGCAAACAACAAAAAATAAACCGCCAGTACCGGGAGTTAGTATAACGGTTGATTATTTTCCCCCTCCAATAGTTGGAACCGAATTAGTATTTACATTGAAAGAACTTAAGACAATGGTTAAAGAATGTGAGAATTACTAATGAAAAAGAAAGCAAAGAAAACCAAGAAAAATATACAGAAAATAATCTTGAGGGACACGATAGCCGATGAATATCCTGACACTCCTCTTCTATTTTTAAACCCAGTAGATTATGATGAGGCTATAATAGGCGTTTGTGAGGGATTCGGAGGTAATCTAAAAATCGCATATGATTATGATAAGGTCATCGAAATTAATACAAAAATGGATATGACCTATGAAGAAGCAGTAGAATGGTTTGATTATAACCAGATAGGAGCATATGTTGGAGAACACACGCCAGTTTACATTCACACTAAACAATAGAAGGAGAAACATGAATAAGAAAATAGAAATTAACTACAAAGTAAAAACAGAGTATCTAAAAGATGAGGTGCTACCAAAAGTTGAACAGGCATTTATAAGAGGGGATGCCAAATACCACGGACAGCAACATAGTCATTGCCCTAGAATCATGAAACGTTCTGCAGACATGGACATTCGCCACATCAGGGATTGTCATTGTAATACAAGATTATTGGAAGCTGAAGATCTAGCAGACGGCGGTGACTTAAAGGCAGCATTAGAAAAAATAGAAAGTGCAATAGGATACTTGGTCATCCTTCATATGCGCACAAAAGATAAAATAAAGGAGTAACAGTAATGATAATTAAATTAATACCGGAAAATGACATCGAAAAAAGCAGGATGAGAACCGTAGAACACCATGGCGTAAAAAATCTTTTTATGTTTGGAATTAAAAAGGAAAAAGATGGAGACCTAAAGGATTTTCATGACTGGAATGGAGATTTTAAATTTCTGCTGAGTAATTTGCACTACTTTACTTCTATTATTACGGAAGAGCAAAACTATAAAATCGCCAAGGAAAGAGAAGCTAAAGAGAACGAAATAGCTTTAGATCCTAAAATGGCACTTCGATCTGCTCCTCCTATGATTAAAAGGGGTAGTCAGCCAGATAATAAGATAGTTGAAATTTTGAATCCTGAAACACTAGAACAGATTCAGCAGGAGACTCAGAATAATACGGTTCCTTTTACTCAGATTAATCCTCCGGTTGCTTCCCCATCTAAGCCAGCTCCAGCCATAAACGATGGTTTTGATACTGAACCTGAAGTAGAGGAAAAAGAAGACGAAGCTGGGGAATAAGAAAATAATCGAAAAAAGTTGTTGACAAAGCAGGAATATTCGGTTATAGTATAGAACAAATAATGATAGTAGATTTTAGTTGTTAGTTGATCTTTGATTTATAAACATTAGAAGGCTGGGTACGGCAACCAAAATTATTATATGAAAATATAATGCGAAATTGGTTGTGTCATTAGAGACGTATTAATGGTCGGTTGGCGAAAGCTGTAAAATCCTACCAAGATATATCGAAAATGATACGGACATGGTTTAGAAATTTCCATGTTAAACCGCAGATCAAAAAATACAGGGGGTGTTCCTGTATAAAAGCATGAAGGTAACACGTCCTTAAAAATGTGGGGGATGGCGGTCCTGAATAAAACTGCCAAAATCAGCCTGTATGTTTAGAAATCAGATAGGAGTTGTTAAAATGCTCATGATAGTAGGAAAAGCTATAGCAGTCGCTAAGACAACGGGTAAAACCGTGAGTCTGAACGGGCTTTTCCTATCTAAGCTCTGATGAAATAGGAAAAGATTTGCGAAAAGCCCGTTTAGGCGAAAACCTAAACGGGCTTTTTGTTTTAAGGAGAGATTTAAAATGAAATTAGAGAGAAAATTTTATGAAAGAATATCCATCAATAGAGAAAGTATGCGTGAAAGGAATGCCTATCTATGCGTTCGACAAGATAGATGGGTCGCAGATAAGGGCAGAGTGGAATAGGAAAAGAAAGTTTAGTAAGTTTGGATCAAGAAGGCAGTTAATAGGATTGGAAGGAGAAGGATTAGAAGAAGGTGCTAGGTTGGTCTTGAGTAAGTATGAAAGAGATCTGCACGACATCTTCATAAAGGAAAGATACGAAAGCGTTATTTGTTTCTTTGAGTTCTGGGGAAAGAATTCGTTTGCAGGAAACCACCAGAAAGAAGAACATGATGTAACACTGTTCGATATCAAACCTTATAAGAAAGGAATTCTTCCTCCAAGAGAGTTTCTAAAGATGACTGAGGGTTTGGATAGGGCTAGGTTGCTCTATCATGGGAATGCGAATGAGCAGTTTGTAGAAGCAGTAAAGAATAGAATATTAGAAGGAATGACGTTTGAAGGGGTGGTTTGTAAAGCAATGGAAATGAAAACGTATGGGATTCCGATAATGTTCAAGATAAAGAGTAATGATTGGATTGCGAAGTTGAAGAATTATTGCAGCGGTGATGAGTTGTTGTTTGAAAAGTTATTGTAGTTGGGGCTGTAGCTCAGTTGGAAGAGCGGGTGCTTTGCAAGCATCAGGTCGGGGATTCAATTTCCCCCAGCTCCACCAGTATTAGTTGTTCTTTTAAAATTTATTGGGGCCGTAGCTAAATGGATTAGCACCAGACCTGCACTCTGGCATCCTTAAATGGTGTATGTGGGTTCAACTCCCATCGGCTCCACCAGTTTTGGCGGTTAAGATAGACGTGACTGTGAATAGCTTAAAGTGGCAAAGCTCATCGGTATAAGCCCGATGATGTACGTTCGAATCGTACTTCTTTAGTTAGGAACAATGTGAAATCCTTGACCCTTAGATTTTTTGATCATTGAAAATTAAATAGGTCGTTAGTGATATCTTGCAAGATAATTATGATATCTTGCAAGATACCGAAAGTATTTAAGGAAGAAGATGTGGGTTCAAATCCCACAAACCCTTAAGTGGGCGATAGTTTAATTGGGAAAACGTTTTCCGCTATACCGAAGTAGCACAATGGTAGTGCATTAGCGTGACATGCTAAGGACTGGAGTTCAATTTCTCCACTTCGGTACCAATTTTAGAATTTAGGTTGGTTACAGCAAATATAAAAACAATTCACTACAAATGAATAAGTTGATACCAACCTGTTTTGCAGGTGTTTCATAATGGCATTGGCCGTGACTTTTAATCACGCAGGACCGAAAGTCCTATTGCGGGTTCGACTCCCGCCGCCTGCACCAATTTTAATAAAATAAATAGAGGATAGTGCTTACCCATTCTTGTATAATATAGTTATGAAAACTAAATATAACTGGAAAAAAATTCAGAAATTTTGTGACATAAAGCCTAGAACATGGAATGAAATAAGGGAGACTTTTGGTATTTCTTATCAAGGGATATCAGACGCTATGAAAAGGGGCGTTTTGTTTTTTCATAGCAAATACAAAGATAGATGTACAAAAGAATATGATTGGAATAAGATACAAAAAGATATGACAGACGGAATGACATGGCGGGAGGTTAGTTCTGAATATGGATGCTCTATGCCATCTATGCTAAAGGCTAAAAGAAGAGGGGATATAAAAACGCTTAATATAAGTCAGGCCATGGTCGTTTCAAATAAAAAGCATCCTAGAAAGCATACTCAGAAAACAAAGGATAAGATAAGTAGAATTAGAAAGGCGTATTTAAAGAAACATCCTGACCAAGTTCCATATTTATTGAACCATTATAGTAAAGGTGATTCTTATCCAGAAAAGTATTTTACTATTTTATTCAGAAAAGAAGGTATTAAATTGAAAAAGAAATACCAAGTAGGTCTTTATCAATTAGACTTTGCAGATGTAAAAAGGAAATTCGATATCGAAATAGATGGAAGTCAACATGTTTGCGATCAAAGGATAGTAAAACATGATATAGAGAGAACGAAAAATCTGAATAAAAAAGGATGGAAAGTTTATCGAATACTTTGGTCTAATTATCAAAAGAAGACATTCGAAGAAAAACAAAAAGTCATTAAAAAACTTAAAAGATTTTTGTGTCAATAACTTATGCTGGCGTGATTCAATTGGCTGAATAGCAGACTCTTAATCTGTGGCGCAAGCCCATGTGGGTTCGAGTCCCATCGCCAGTACCAATTTTAGGGCGTTGACCCAGACGGTTGACGGGACCAGCCTTATAAGCTGGCGGATTTTACATCCCAAACAGGTTCAACTCCTGTAGCGCCCACCATTTTTGTTTTGCTATGAAAAGGGGTGCGGATAAATATTTCTACAGAGGTGATGCTCTGCCTGAGTAAATAGTATAGACAGCGGTTTGGTAGCGTCCGTGTCAAACTACCATTTAAAACAGGGCTTTTAGCTCAGTGGCAGAGCGACGGTCTCATAAGCCGTTGGTCGGGAGTTCAACTCTCTCAAGGCCCACCAATTTTGACTTGCAAGAGGTGGACTAATTTCTTTAGCGGGAAATTAGTTGACCTAAAGAGGAGAGACGCAACGTGGTGTATGGAGCACGGTTGAGCGGATGCGATGCCCTTGCCGGGATAAGCTGAAGGGAGACAGGAAGATGTCCAAGTCATCTACAGCGGAACGATTCGTGAAATCCCTCACAACTTTTATAAGGGGCAGCTCGGCGGGAGACGGAGCATAAGGAGCGTAACACTCCCTTTCTTACATAACGCAAGCCCATACAAAGATATATCTTTATCTTTGTATGGGTTAGTCTTCCACCATTTTTTGCGACGGTGGCCTAATGGTTGGGCATCTGCCTTCCAAGCAGATATACGTCGGTTCAATTCCGATCCGTCGCTCCAATTTTGCGGGTGTCAGATAATTTGGCTAGTCTGCCTGCCTTCCAAGCAGGAGCCTTAATCGGCATTGTGGGTTCAAATCTCACCACCCGCACCATTTTCAGGAACTGGATCGGTTCGACTCCGATGCTTCAAATTCCGTAATGTAGATGATAGACGTGTAAGAGCTTGGATGATATCTCCTCGCATACTGCATGGAACAAAGTGAAATCCATCATAATTCATAACGGCGAAGTTTAGTGTAACGGTAGCATGGTTCCGCCAATTTATGCCAGTGTCGGTTAGCGGCGATACCAGCAGATCTGTAATCTGCCTCGAAAGACTCGTGGGTTCAAGTCCCACCGCTGGCTCCAATTTTAGTACGCCGTGGTAGCTCAGTTGGTAGAGCACATCCTTGGTAAGGATGAGGTCATGGATTCAAATTCCATTCACGGCTCCAATTAATGCCGATGTAGCTCAAAATGTAGAGCACCTGTTTCGTAAATAGGAGGTTGAGGTCTCGCCACCTTCGTCGGCTCCAATTTTGCCGACTTATTTTGTCGGTTTACAGGGAAGGCAGATGTTATGATAGACGGTTAGCTAACGGAACGATTCGTGAAATCCATAACAGATGTAGGCGAACCCTCATAGTTAAGAGATAGATGTCAGATTAGTGTAACGGTAGCACGTCCCCCTCCAAGGGGAAAGACTGGTTCGACTCCATACTCATACAGAACAATGTGAAATCCTCTACAACTATGGAGTTATTTTTAGGTTGGTTACAGCAACATACAGCCGTAAGGCAATTATTAATTCAATAATAAAAAATATGCCAACCTGTTTTGCGACGGTGACCTAATGGTTGGGTACGAGCTTGCCAAGTTCGGTTACGTCGGTTCAATTCCGATCCGTCGCTCCAATTTTATGCGGGATTAGCTCAATCGAAGAGCGTCTGGGTTACATCCAGAATGTTAGGGGTTCAAGTCCCTTATCCCGTACCAATTTTGCTATTATTTTTTAAAAATTTGTATAATACACTAAAAGGAGACAATATGAAAAATATAATGCTAACAAGTAAGGAATCTCTTCAGGGTGTATATGAATTTTTTACAGAAGTTAAAAAAGAATGTGTAACTAAAAATATAAATATGCTGCTTGAAATTCTTCCTTGCGACGATTCACTTAGGGCAACTAAAGGGCATTTAATATATCTTAATGTTCCTCATTCGGAAAAAGAACAAGAAATAGCAACCGTATTTGAGTGGCAATATGATAAACCTATTGAGAATATTGAAGTAGTAACTGCTGATATGCCTATTGATGATGCCAATGAAAAATTTTTAAAATGTATGGAAGAAGAATGGCTTCAATGTGATGATCCTAAAAAATTAAGGATAGGATTTCTTAACTATAAGCTGTCCCAGTGTGTATATTTTAAGCTTAGTTTATTTAAGAAATTACCTCCAGAAACTCATACTAAATACGATGAATGGAGAGATAGTCACAAAAGTAGTCTGCCTACTTATATTGAGGAAATAAAATAGTCCCTCTCCCCGTACCATTTTTTGATTTGAGCGAATATCTCAACGTTAGAGATCTACTACCGTAAATCGGTGTACATATTAGGGTAGAATATGTGGTGTTCAATTCCCACTTCGCTCACCATTTTTGCTAGAGATGCCCTTTGGGTTCAATTCCCATTTCCTCCATTATTTACGGGGGACTCCGGTTGAGATAAGGTTACGGCGACGTGTTTGATCGACGCATTGGGTCCGACTCCCAACTCTAGCCCCACTCTAAATATCAATTCATTTTCTCTTGACTTTCTTCAAAATTTTAGTATAATGCTTTTAAAAATGAGGAAAATTATGATTAACAATCTTGAAAATATAGGTTTTTATACATTGGAAGACAAAAGAGCAATTAATCTTAGCGAGACATCTCCTATGTGGAGGTGCGAAATGCTGCTCACTCCTAGGTGCAATTTTAAATGCCCTTATTGTCGTGGTTATAAAACTATTAGCGAAGATTGTAGCAAGGATCTTAATAAGAACATAGCGTTGTTTGTATTAAATGAATGGATTAAGGGTGGATTAAGAAATGTCAGGTTCTCTGGTGGAGAGCCTACGTTATATCCTCATTTGCTTGATTTGGTTAAGTATTGTAAATCGAATAATGTGCAGAGAATAGCTATTTCTAGTAATGGTTCGGCTGATTTTGAACTTTATGAAAGGCTGGTAGAAGCTGGAGCTAATGATTTTTCCATTTCCTTGGATAGCTGTTGTTCGTCTTTTGGTAATGCTATGACTGGTGTTCAGGGGAATAATTGGGAAAAGGTTATTGAGAATATTCCTAAGATATCAAAATTGACATATGTAACGGTTGGGGTTGTTTTGACTGAGCAGAACGTTCATCAGACAAAGGACATTATTACTTTTGCTCATAATTTGGGAGTAGCAGATATTAGAATCATTTCTGCGGCTCAGTATAATCAGTTGCTTAAGGGATTGGAAGGGTTGAATCCTGAAATTTTAGACTCGCATCCTATTCTTAAGTACAGGATCGATAATTTGAACAATGGTATTAACGTAAGGGGCATTAAGGAAACGGATTGTTCTAAGTGTCATCTGGTTAAGGATGATAGTGTTGTAACTGGTAATGACAAAGAAGCTTGGCATTTTCCTTGTGTTATCGCAATGAGAGAAGGATGCAAAGCTATAGGTAAAGTTGGACCTAATATGAGGAAAGAGAGAATTGAATGGTTTAAGAAACATAATTCTTTCGAAGATCCTATATGCAGGAAAAACTGCTTAGATGTTTGCATTCAATATAACAATAGGGCAGATGGATATGCTAACTCGATATAATGAACAGTCTTTTGATTGGTTGGCTTGGAGAAACGGCACACTATTATCTTTGCTTGAAATAAAAAATAGAACTGCTATAATTAAGGCGAACAGGGCAATTCTAAGGAAACATGCAATAGGTTGGTGCGAATCAGATAATATTCCTTGTCGGCCTAAAAAGGGTCATTATGCTGTTATGTTTTCTGTTGATAGTCAGGATTTTTGGACTCATTTAAGCAAAGAAGAATTTAAGTATTGTTTTGAGGATTATGAATAAAATAACGAGATACTATTTTTCATTGACGAACAAGTGTAATGCAGATTGCGATTTCTGCTGCATGTGGTCGTCTTCTAAGAAGAACTCTTTCTTAGATTTCAATCGTTTTAAAGAAATCATTGATGGCAATAGCAAGGATTTCGAAATTTATCTTGAAGGCGGAGAACCGTTTCTTAATAAACACATTATGCTTTTTATAGAGTATGCTTACTATACTGGGAGATGCAAACAGATTATTATTTCTACGAATGGTTTGCTTTTACATGAGTATAGTGATCGATTAACAGATTTTTTAAATCGTTCAAAAATTCCGATGGTTTTAAAAGTAAGCATTAATTATCATCTCTACGGTATGGACAAAAATATCTTTAAAAGGGGGAGAGATTTATTAGCGGCAGTAGAATTTATTGAGAACCTTAAGATTGTATTTAATGTAAGGTTGCGTAAAGGTGATGATTGGATTATCGATTTGTTGAAAGAAAACCATTTATATGACGTTTCTAATGTTTTTTATTTGCAGAAATATGGAAGGTACGAAGACAAAAATGAATATGATTTGCCATTTATCAGGCAGGAAGTAGAGGAATTTCATTTGTTTAGTACAGATGGGATAGATTTCGGACACGATCTGGTAGCTAGGTCAAATCATGAAAAAGGGGTGCAATGAAAACTATGAAATTTCAACCATTAAGGGAAAAAAGACAGGAACTTTACAATGTAGAAGATTTCTCTTTGCTTAATTTCTCTTTTGAGGGTTTAGAAAAGAGAGTTTACAGTAATTGCAATTTGTCTTTGTTCGTTGATGATTATTGTAATGCGGATTGCAAATTCTGTGTTGCCCAATTAAGGTTTGAAAATCGTGGACAGCTATACAAAAAATGCAAGATTGAAGATGACAAAAGTTATTATGATAGACTTAGGTATGTTCTTGATTATTTGAAACCGATCAATCCAAGCATTTCTTTAACTGGTGGCGAACCTACAAAGAGTCATAGGTTGCCTGAGATTTTGAGAATTATCGAACAATATGGATATCGTAAGAGAACATTTACGACTAATGGTAGTGGGTTGTTAGATATGATGGAAGGCAAACGAGTTATCAACCATTTGATCGATAATCATTTTCAGCATTTGAATATTAGTAAGTCTCATTATGATGAAGATTTAAACAGGCAGATTATGAATTATCAGCAAGGTTATTGTTCTAATGAAGACATCGGAACGATTGCTGTAATAGCCAAGTTGAATAATTTGAGACCAAGGATGAGTTGTCTTTTGCTAAAAGAGGGCATTTCTACACTTGATCAGGTTATTAAATATATGGAATTTTATCAGTCTCTTGGTATCGACAATATTATTTTCAGAGAATTGATGGATTATGACAACGATAAAATGATTAATGCTTTTAAAAAGCAATATTGTATTGATAACAAGGTTCATCTCAATGATATTTGGGCGGAAGTCGATAAAAATAGTAGTTTTACGCCTGTAAGAAATCTTCTGGGGTATTATTATTATGTTGAGGTCTACAAGTATCAAAATGTGGATATGGTTAGTGAGAGCGCCAATCTTGTTAAACTGTATGATGAAAAGGCCAAGCATAAAGACATTGTGTATGAGATGGTTTTACATCCAAACGGTAAGGTAAATGGCAGTTGGGTAGATAACGAAGATGTTTTATTAAATTCACGATAATTTATAGTTAAGGAGTAAAAATGGACTCAAAATTAGACAAGGTTATTAAGGCTATCGAGGGAGAGATTGAAGCTTTTGGAGAGGTTATGGACGTTTCAAGGTTTCGTGAGCTTAAGGAACAGCTTGAAAAATTTCTTATTACCGATCCTTTAACTAAAACCCTGAACAGATGGAAATTTGAGAGTGTATTAGAAAGAGAGATTAAGTCTGCCAAGAAAATGAAGAAACCATTATGCTTGCTTATGATTGATGTCGATAATTTTAAGAAACTGAATGACAATTATGGTCATATTGGTGGCGATAATATTTTAAGAGAGATTTCAAAGTCGATGGAAGAAGAGGCTGAGGGTACTATAGGTAAGTCTCATCACTTGGGTAGATGGGGTGGCGACGAATTTTTATATATAATGCCTCTGAAAAATATTGCTAAATCTAAGGCAATAGCAAATAAAATTAGAAAGAGAGTGGGTAACAAGACTACTACTGTAAGTATTGGTGTCGCCCAGTTAAAAGAGAGAGATGATGCTGTCGCTTTGATACAGGCTGCAGATAAGGCAATGTATGCGGCAAAGAGAAAAGGCGGCAACAAAGTAGAGATAATACAGAGATAGTGAACTATTCTTACCGTTTTATGCCCAAGTAGCTTAGCGGTAGAGCGTCAGCAGTTGATCATGCAAGATTAACTACGTTGCTGAGTGGCAGGGTTCAACTCCCTTGCTTGGGCACCATTTTTCTAAAATACTTCTTGCAATTAAAAAATAATCTGTTATAGTATCCTTAATATTAACTTTGAAAGGAGCGTTATATGGAAAACGATAATTTCTTGAAAGACGTTAGTGATCAGATTGATGAAATGAATGAAAAAGAGCTTGAGCTGTATATCAGCCTAGCAAATGGTACTATAAACGATCCTTATAACGGCCTAGATATGAACGGACAGATAGCCTTGACTATTTTGAAAAATAAGGCTATGAAGAGAATGGATAGTCTTAAGAGGGAATCGTTGAAAGTTTAGTAATGCGCCACTAGCTCATCTGGTAGAGCAACGCCCTTTTAAGGCGTGGGTGCGGGGTTCGAGTCCCCGGTGGCGTACCATTTTAAGAAAAGGATATATGAATGTAAAATGGCTCATAGAAGATGGTGTGTTTCCTGAGGTAGTGACTAAGGAAATTACTGATGCGCTATACAGTATAGGTGCTAATTATAAGCTTGCTATGAATGTCACTAGGGAAATCGATAGCGTTGCTGAAAATGATTTTTATATTCCTTATGGATCTGTAGGTATGGTGCAAGGTTTATCAGGCAAGGTTTTAGATGAAAATTTTGGTGTATGGTATATTCCTGAATTTTTATCTTGGGGAGCCATTAGCAAACATTGGAATAAGTATCTTTTGAATTGTGATTCTGAAGTTGTAGGTTTGGGAGAGTTTAAAACAAGATTATCATATTTTTATGATAGGTTTGGAAAAGAATTTAATGGTCAGAAGGTGCTGTTTATTAAACCTTTTGAAAATGACAAAAGCTTTACCGGAATGATTTTATTAGAAATGGCCGCTGAGGGAACGGTTGAGAAGTTGGTTAGTGACAATAATTATTTTGAAAAGGTTAGTTGTGATACTAAGGTGGTTGTCAGTCAGCCCATGATTGTTCTTAATGAATGGAGATTTTTTATATTAAAAGGTGATATAATAGCGGCTAGTCAGTATAATAAAAACAGGGCAAAGTATTATGAGGAAGGTTGCTCTGAACCGCAAGCTGTAAAACTTGTTGAGAAAGTGATTAGTATATGGGAGCCCGATCAGGCTTTTTCGTTAGATATTTGTGAAAGTAATGAAAAGTATTATATTATGGAGGTTGGGTGCATAAATTGTTCAGATCTTTATGCGGCTAATAAGGTAGGTTTCTTTAGAAAAATGACTGAGGCGTTTAGTAATTAAATTGAGATAGAAATGAATGAACAAGAGATAAGAAAAGCAGGTGATACGGCCTATCCTAAAGCCAATAAAATGGCTAGGGGTGATGCTAGTTTAACCATGAATGATTTTACGATAGATGAGCTAAAATCTATTCTTTTAACTATCGATGGGGTAGGTCGCAAAATGAAGACTAAGGCTTTAGATGAATTGATAGAGAGATCTATACAAGAGATAAGAAATTATTATATAAGCAGAGAGAATGGTTTTGATGAATAAAGAAGATGATGCAATAGACGATTATGATATAGACGAACTAGAAGGGAGGCTAGAGAAATGTAGCCGATTGCAGTTGTTTTTTCTGAATTGTAATTTGTGGTTTTTTATATTTAAATATAAACTAAAAACGTCAAAAACGTGGAGTAGTATTAAACGTTTATACTACAAATTAACGGGGCAATTAATAGATTTATAAGAGTGGTCGCTTAATGGGAGAGCAGAACCGATCCCAAACACGATAAAAGGTTCGTCGGCAATCGTGTGATCCAGTAATGCCGTAGGGGTTCAAATCCTCTCCACTCTTTGGTTTTAGAAAGGAAGCAGAATGAATAAGAGAGAGCAATTTCTTTTACGAGAAGCGTTAGATTTTCTTATATATCGATATTTGCTTAGTAACCATCGCAGGCAAGGTTTTGAAAAAGCCGAAATACATATTGATATGTCAAAGATTATCTTTCAGTATATTTATATCCAAAAATATAGATCTATTGATTTTGATAAAATGATGAAAATACATGATGGGCTTACGGAAATTACGGACAATCTTGATAGGTATGGGTTTGATATAAATGATTCAGATCAGGATTTGAGTCCTATTGCAGAAAAGACGTTGGATGCTATTATGAAATGGACAGACAAATACCTAAGGAAAAAAATGAACAGATGTGACAATGATGAATGTATTGTTGGCTATGAGGGTAACCCTGAAGGCGCTAGCTTTTTGAGTATTGAAGATTACCTTTCTTATGAGGCGAACCACACTGAATCTAGCGATCTATGGGGTTATGATGTTTTTAAGTACTGTCCTGAATGCGGGTGTAAAGTTAAAGAAATCTTAAGGGATTTTAAACAGGATAAAAAGCCATAAAAATAGAAATAATTACTGTATAATAACTTCAAACAAGGAGAAATATATGTCGAATATCGTAGAAATTAATGATGGTAATTGGGAAAGCGAAGTAATGCAGTCTAATGTCCCTGTTATTGTTGATTTTTGGGCTGAATGGTGTGGTCCGTGTAAGGTGCTAAAGCCTTTGATAGAATCTGTAGCAGTAGAGATGGGCGACAAAATCAAGATAGCGTCTGTAGATGTAGAAAAGAATATGGGTTTGGCCAGTACTTATTCTATTCGTAGCGTTCCTACAATATTGGTTATGAAAAATGGGAAATCGGTGGATAGGAAGATTGGCGCTTTAAATAAAAATGCATTATTAACGTTGATTAACCCACATGTGAACTTATGAATGATCATCCAAGCAAACTTGAAAAGAAGATGCGTAGGATCATGATCTTAGCCGAACAGGAAGAAGTTAAAAAGATAGAATCTCATGTTCAAAAGGTAATAAAGGCATTGGGTCATTCAGATGCGTTGGTTACAGATGAATCTATCGTAAGTGATTTTTTGACGATCAATTTCAAGAATGATCCCAAGTTTGAAAAAATTAGAGCAAAAGAGCTCAAAAATGCCTGTAAAAAACTTAAGATGGAAATCGGCGTTAACGAATTAATAATTAATGTCGCAAAGAGATTAATAAAAGATGAATGAACCCTTAAGATTTAGAGAAAAAACTGATGAGCTTGCAGACAGATTTAATGCTTCTGAAGATATCGTCGAACGTTATTTAATATCGCACACCGAAATGCCTTTTTTAGCCAATTCGTATTCATTTCAATATTGGCCTAGAGGCATGAAATCAGAAGAAACTCTTACTCAATATAATAAGGCGAGAGAGGATGAGAAGTAAAGATAGAATTCTTAAAGATATAGATTCCCAAATTAGCAATTTGAATTATTCTATGGTCGAAGATGATTTGGATAAACTGTTTCCTGCAGATATAAAGAAGACAATGACTAATGGATATAAAAAGCGAATCAAAGAATTAAAAGAAATTAGGGAAAGGCTAGAAGATCTTTTGATGTAAAAAACATTGAGGAAAACACATGAAATTACCTTATAAAACCTGTTTGTGTGGTTTAATTGACGAAATTGACAATTTATATTTGGCAGTTGAGAATATATTTAGTCGGGATGATAGAAGAGACGTAAAGAAAGATGAGCATATAGAAAAAGGCACTATTTTAGAACCCTTTCATCGGATTGATCAACCCACGGATGATTATCGTGAATATTTTGCGTATGGGGCCAAGAATGTTCCCAGAGGATGTTTTTCCATATATAATTTAACAGATTATTCAGAATCTATCAGACCGCTTACCAAGGATGAAAAGTACACAATATTATTGGCTTATGCTAAATATGCTCGTAAAGAAATTAGTCGGCAGATAAAATTGGCTAAAAAAATGATGCATGGTTAATTAGGGGGAAGATATGAAACAACAAATGGGGCAACTTCATAAACGGCAACGGAGTATTATAAGATGGGGCTCTCACATCCCTTTACATAGAGCTATTCTCAAATCATTTACGATTAATGGGATACTTGAGTTGGGGGCTGGAATCTATAGCACTAAAGAATTTTTCTCTTCAAGTAAAAAAGTTATTTCTATAGAGAACGACGGTGAATGGATTGACAGGTTAAGGGGTTATGTTAATGAGGATGCAACCCACAAGATAATCCATCATGTTCTAGAAAACAAGAACATAAATAAAGGGACTCGTCTTAAGGGGCTTACAGAAAAAGAAAGATTAGATGCGCTATCGTTTTATAAACAGCATATTAGTGAAGATATTAATATGCTATTTATTGATGGTTATACATGTTTTAGATATGATGCTCTTCAGAATTTGTATGCATCTTTTGACATTGTGACTTATCATGATGCAGAGGAAGCTAAGCTGTATGGGTATAAACACTTTCGTAATCACATGAAATACTTGCATTTTATTGATCAAACATTCATGGCCTATACCGGATTACTAATAAAACCTGATTTAAAAGATTATGTGCCACTATTCATGGAGAATTTTAAAAAGGAATGTGAAATATACGCAGATTCATTTAATGTAGAAGCGCCAGTGCAAGTAGTAGAAGTGACATGAGTTTTTAAAAATGGGGTCGTAGCTCAGTTGGTAGAGCATCACAATGGCATTGTGAGGGTCACGAGTTCAACTCTCGTCGGCTCCACCATTTTTTATCTTGAGTTTTAGATGATTTAGGCTATACTAACATAGTGAATTCAATGTAGAAATTTATGAGGCAATATTATGAGCAAAAAAATGAGTAACCCACCGCCCCCAGACATTACGAAAAGGCCTCCCCCTCCACCACCTCCACCTCCTAAATGGCCTCCTAATAGATTGATTTATGAATCAGATGGCGGGACAGATATGTGCCCAGCATGTGGAAGCTCTCTTAATCGGGTATTAGTTATTTTTAAGAGCGAAAATTGTATAAATCCAGAATGTCCTAATTATTTTAAGTATGGCAAGGAGCAATTAATATGATAGCATGTATCTGTGGCGGTGTAGTAGAAGGGTGTTTACTTTGCACATTTTTAGCGTCGATTTTTGGGTTGTTATTTAAAAAACACAAGCATGGTTGCAAGTGTTGTACTCCCAAAGATACTAGCGAACCTAAACAGGAGAAGAAAAATGATAACAAAGTATAAACATCATGGTAGGGAAGTTTTTGTTCAGGAAGAATTAAAGGGCAAACATCGGGGGCATTGTCTCTGTTGGAAATGTAAAAAACTTAAGATCAATCAGCCAGATAATTGTCCTATTGCTCAATTGCTTTTTGAGACATGTCAGAAGCATGGATTGGTTACTCCTGTGTATGAGTGTCCTGTATTTGATGAAAAGAAATGAGTAACTGGGTAAAAGATAATGAACAACTGGATAATTTTTTTAGTATTAATCTTGACAGGGATGCTTTTGAGTGGCGACTATCTGATCAAGTACGCAGTTGGCAAAGTAAACCCTGTGCCGTATTTGATTTCTGCCGGGATTATGTGGTGCCTATCGATTTACGGGTGGTACATTACTGTTCAGTATAATCGGATTGCTATTGTAGGAATATTGTTTGCGATGTTTAGTCTTATAGGCACGACTTGTATTGGAGTATTTGGTTTTGGAGAGAGGCTGAGTGTATCTGAGTGGGTCGGATTGGGGATGGCGTTAGCTGCTTTAGTTTTATTGTCGGGGAAATTATGAAGGCTACATTTCAGTATCTTAAATACATTTTTTGGCATAAATGGTATGTCTTCATAGAATGTTGTAAATTGGGCGTTATATGGAGGGGCATCTGGCATGATATGAGTAAGCTCCTCCCAAGTGAGTTTTGGCCATATCGGGAATATTTTTATGGTCATTATAGTATGGATTTGATGCCTAAACTTATTGAAGACGATTTTGAGTTTGCTTGGCATTGGCATCTTAAGAGAAATAAGCATCATTGGCAGTGGTGGATTACAAAATTTGATGAGGGTAGACTTAAGGTTTGCGAAATGCCCATGGAATATAGAAAAGAAATGTTGGCGGATTGGATGGGCGCTGGTAAAGCCATAAACAAGATGAACGATAAAGTAGCCGCTAAGGATGAAATTGTAAAATGGTATGAGAGGGAGAAAAAGAACCAGCAGTTAGCCCCCGACACTAGAAAGTGGGTCGATGAGCAGATCGAAAGGATAAGGAATGAAAGATATATATGATGATGTTAATAGTTATATGAAGCATGTTAAAATTTTTAGTAATGGTCTTGGCCCGAAACAGGAAAAGAAGTTGTCGAGGATAATAAAACATTCTAATTGCCCTGAAGCCAAGAATAAGGCTATTAGTGATTTGGTTAACGGGAATTTGGGGTTAGTTATAAAATGTGCTTCTGATATACACGCTAGTTTTAAATCTTCTTCTTTGGGTCTAATGGACTTGATATCAGAAGGTAATGTGTGGCTATTTTATGCGGCTAGGAACTTTTCATACAGAAAAAAATGTCGATTTAGCACATATGCCTATGATATAATAAGACACCACATTTTGAATGCCGTAACATCCAATACGATTATACATATACCCTATCATATACTTAGCTATATGCCAAAAGTCAAAGCCTTGCGAGATAAATATAATGGCAAATTGACCAGAAGAGTATTGATTAAAGAGATGGGAGTTTCAAGGGATATAGCAGATGCCATAATGGATGCTCTTAAATTAAAAATGTCCTCTTTAGATTGCGCCTTTGGAGATGAAAATACAACCTTTAAAGATTCTATAGAAGATAAGGGAGCGCCAAATCCATCGCAAGAAATAGATAGAAAGGATTTGAAAGAATATTTGGATAAAATAAGTGGCAAATGTTTAACCGAAAGAGAGAAACAGGTCGTAGAATTAATGTTTAATGCTGATTTTCTTATACTTGATGATATAGCTGCTCAGGTTGGCGTATCTCGTGAAAGAGTAAGGCAGATTTATGCCAAGGCTATTCGAAAACTAAGAAAAAAGTTACTAGATGAATGGGATATTGATCATAAGGAAGATAGGATTGATAACGAAGAGTTATACAAAGAGGTTACTGGGAGCGTTGGTTTTTGTTATGCCTATCGTATGAGAAACAAGCTGGATTCTGGTTTTGTATCTAGGTTGCGATATGAGCAGGATATTAAAGGAAAAAAAATATTGATTAGCTTGCTTGGAAAGAAAACTAACGGTTGATATTTTGAGTAATTACTGAAGGGCGGTTTAAAAATGCAGAATACAACGTACATTGAAGAGCTACATCGATATATAGAACAAATAAAAGGCTGCAAAAGAATTACTAAAATTCGTGAGAAGCAACTTGCTAAGGTTATAGCTGATTCTGAAAACGAAATAAAAAAGAGTGAGGCTATTAATGAATTAGTAGAGGCGAATTTGACATTAGTAATTGACATTGTTATTCGTAGAACACAGAATTTTTATGGGTTAGCTTCTCTAATGGATTTTATTTCTATAGGTAATATGGCATTACTTAGGGCTGCTAATTCTTACAAGGGAGATCATGCGAGTGGTGCAAGTTTTGGTACGTTAGCTTATTCTTATATTAATAACGCTATTACAACAGCAATGCAGGAAGATAAATTTATAAGGGTTCCAGAAAACTATTACTATATATTGGGCGCAATAAAAAAGTTTGAAAGAAAGAATGGAAGAGAGCCATCCTCTAAGGAATTGGCTAAGGTTATTAAGATTAAAGCTAGTAGAATTGAAGAGGTAAGGAAGAATTTCGCTGACATTGCTGTATTTGCGTTAGAAGCCTTCAATATAAGTAGGGGAGAGGGGGCAGACAAGACTTGGGAAGAAATGGTAGGAAAAGAAGATCATAAAATTAATAGAAGTCTTGTAAATATAGATTTGCAGGAGTTTGTTAAAAAGCTTACTCCCAAGTATCAAATGATCATCCAGAGTTTGTACCTAGGAGAGCAAATAACTGTTGAAGAACTTGCTAAAAGGATGGGCGTTACAAAACAGTTAATAAGTTTTAACAGTATAAGAGCGCTTAGAAGCTTGAGATGCAAAATTATGGAGAGTTATGATAGGCAGCATAAATCTCATACGCATATTTTAACGGCAAGAAATATAGATTCTATTAATCGAATCAAGGGGCATAAAGAATATTTAGATAGGTTGGCCAAAGAGGAGATAAAAAATGCTCCTATTTATAAAAAAGCGTTTTCGGAATACATGAAGGAGTTAATATGAAAGCAACAATGACCGATGATAATGGGATATTAATAATGCCTGAAACTGAGTTTGAGGTATCTTTCTTAGAAAAACATTTTTCTCAGTTGGGTAAGATTACGGCTTTTGTTAAGTGCGGATTATCGCCAGCAGATGTATTGGGTATTAAAGTTATATCAGAAAAGGTAAAAAAATGAAAATTGATTTACATGTTCATATTCATGCTACTTCAAGATGCGCAAAAGCCTCTCCTACGGAGATGGCCCAAGGAGCTAAGGATCGGGGTCTTGATGGCATTGTTATTCTTGACCACAATTATTTAACTTCCAAGGAAGAATGTCTACTTGCTGAAGCGGCGGTTCCGGGTATAAAGATATTTAGGGGAACAGAAATTAACGTTGTTGGAGACGATGTCGTATTGGTTACTACACAACCGCTTCCTTTTATGCCAAAATACAAAGAAAAGATAACTGATTTAGATATGTTAGACAAGTATGTAAAAGAAAGCGGTGCGCTAGCTATTCTTGCTCATCCTTATCGAAGGAAGGACTTTATCAGTTTTGATTTATACAAGTTTACTCCTCATGCCGTAGAAATAGCTGGAAGACATGTTCGCCGCTCGGATAGGGTTAAAATTGCCAACGATTTATGTACCAATTTTCGTATGAAAGGTGTATCTGTTTCAGATGCTCATAAACCTAAACAGCTAGGCGGATTTTTTATTAATCTAGAGTTCCCAGTTACTACTGAAGAAGCCTTAATTACATGTGTGAAAGCTGGTAAATATATGGCTTTTGAAACAGCATTAGTACCAGTGGTGTAATCAATGAAAAATTTGTTGTTAAAACTTAAAGGAACGCCGATTGTTGTAGCTTGTCCGGTCATGAAAAATAACGATAATATTTCTATGATGGCAAGATCAGCAAGTTGTTTCGGGGTAAAAACCTTTATTACAACTGGACAGAATAAAGTTGATTCTCATATATCTAGAAATTGTTCTATAGATATCCAGAGCCATAGATCTTTATTACCAGTTATAAAAAAATATAAAGAAGGAGGGTATAGAATATTGGGGATAGAACAAACCAAGGATTCTATTCCGTTATCGTCGTATTGTTTTCTTAATACTCCAACGCTTTTGGTTGTTGGAAATGAATGTAGCGGTATGAGTCAGGAAGTTTTAAATGAGTTGAATGATACTATCGAGATTCCTCTTGCGGGAGAACCCTATAGTATGAATGTTGCTGCGGCCCTATCAATATGTTTGTATGAGCGATCTAAACAGTTTGGAGAGGTAATAAAATGAAAGAATTAGACCTGCATGGGGTTAAACACGAGGTGGCTAAGGCAAAGGTCATTCGTTTTATAGAAGATAATTGGAAATCTGGCGGCTGCTTGGAAATTATTACTGGGCATAGTAACGAAATGAAAAAGATAGTTAGGGTAGTGTTAGACGAGTATCAATTAGAATGTAAAGAGGGTAGCTTTGATGGCAGAAATATGGGAATGATAAGAACGGAAATATGAAAAAGAAGACATGCCCATGTTTTAGTTGTAAGTCTTATCACAATCATAAAAACCAATGCTGTTGTGAAAAATATTTAAAGTGGGCGTTTCCGTTTTGCTATGAAAAGAGAAAGAAATAAAAGATGGCGCTGCCCTTTTTGTCAGAGGAAATATAAAACGTTAGAAAGTATTAATAAACACCTATATGTTAAGCATATGGTTTTGTATTATAGTGAGCATATGTTAAAATGCTAGGGTCGGCTAACTCAATTGGCAGAGTATCGCTTTTACATGGCGAGAGTTACAAGTTCAAATCTTGTGCCGACCACCAATATTTAAAGAAAGGATAGTATTATGGAAATTAATGCGACATTGGTTAAAAAATTAAGAGATGAAACTGGTGCTCAAATGATGCTCTGCAAAAAAGCCCTTATTGAAGCTAACGGAGACATGGAGGCTGCTAAATTAGTTCTTAGAAAAATGGGTATTGACAATTCTGCTAGGAGATCAGATAGGGAGGTTTCTGCGGGTATTATCTATTCCTATATCCATGATAATAGGATAGGTGTAATGCTGGAACTGAATTGTGAGACTGATTTTGTCGCAAAGAACGAAGAATTTAAGGCTCTAGCTAAAGCTATTGCTATGCATATTGCTTGGGCTAATCCAGAATATATAGCTCCATCTAACATTTTTCCTGACAGATTAAGGCTTGAGAGTGATATCATCAAAAGTCAATTACAACCCGGACAGGAGAAATTTTTAGATAAGATCTTGCCCGGAAAAATGGCTAAATTTTTTGAGAAGGTTTGTCTGATGGAACAGAAGGAGCTTAATGTCTCTGAAGGTAAGTTAACCATTAGGGAACTAATGGGGGCATTTAGTGGAAAAGTTGGAGAGAATGTTCAGCTTGCTCGTTTTGTTAGATATGAAATGGGGAATAAGGCATAAAGATAAATGAAACTTTATAAGGTAAAAGTAGAAACTGAAATAATGGTAGTAGCTGATACTGACAACGTTGCTGCCGAAGTTGCCAAGACTAACGCTGCCGAAGAAGTCCTCAATTATGGAAAATGTACCGTAGTCCAAGTTACAAGGAACAGTGAAATACCTAATGATTGGAAAAATGTTATTCCATATGCTCCCAAGAACATGACAGAAACAAAAAAGTGTATTGAACTTGTTACTGATGTTGGATTTATTCCTAAACAGGGATTGGAAAAGGATGAGATAGATCATATTATTAAGATTCAGGAAACAAAGAAAGATTCTATCTCAGAAGGAGAAGTCAAACCCGAAACAAGGCCAGATCCTAAACCCAAAGAGATGGATTGGCACGATACAAGATCGGGAAGACCAGTAACTAGGTTAAGATTTCTAAGATAAAGAGGAATAGCCTACTATAATCTAGTATGATACTTCATGTTAGATTATATCATTAAAAAATTTTTCGATCATATGGAATATAGACTGATAGTTTTGAAACACTATATCAGTCAAGATAGTATCTTTGCAGTATACAAAGAGAGAATTAAAAGAAGAATGGAATACTGGTATGTATATCTGTTACTTCACAAAAAATATGAACGTATAACTGCCTTGGATGTTATGGACAGATTTTACTCCATGAAATTTTATCTGCAAAGATTGGAGGAGAAGAAAATACTGACCCTTATAAACGATTTTATTGCTGAGATAGCTAGTGAGTCAGGTACCCCACAATGGAAAATAAGGGAAAACCTCGAAAGAGATTTTAACATAAAAAGTTAAAAATAGTACTTGACATTTTTAAAGAATACGATATACTATTGGTAGTTAAAAATTGAGAAGGAAAGAAAATGAAGTAGATTAATAACAATAATTTGTATAAAGAATGCAGGACGAACCTCCTTGACATTTCGCTTTTAATGGCGTGGTCAGGAGGTTCGTCTTTTTGCATTTTTGAGAAGGAGGGCAATATGCACTAGATATTGAAACCACCTTAAATATCTCCGGTAGTTGTTTTGCAGTTAGCGTTAGTAAGTTAGTAGTTAGTGAATTTTAACAATTAATTAGGAGATAGTAAAATGAGAAATATAGATATACTTAAGCAGTTACTTAAAGATACAGCTAGTCAGATTAGAACAGTTAGGTTCCAGTATAAAGAAGCCCAGAGAAATGGTTTAATTTCTGTTTCGAATGGTCTTCTCTTTCAACTCCTTAAACTTCAGTATGATTATAGGCATCATCATATTGCCTACTCTGAGCTTAGGGGCAGAACAAGGCTCGAAATTGAATCCAAGACAAGGGAGCATAATGAGCCTAATGAAGAATACATCAAGCAGATTAAGGAAAAGTATGCTTGGACTATCGAAGAAATTGAGGCTTATAAGGAGAGAATTGATGCAAAAGCTCTATGTCTTAATTAGAAATGACCTAGGAGCTGCATACGGAGCCGTTCAAGCTGGTCATGCTGTGGCAGAGTGGATGTTACAGCATGGCTAGGGCTCTGAGTGGCAGAATGGAACACTAATTTACCTTAGTGTAGAAAACGAAGAGGATCTTAACCATTGGATCTTTAAGATGAATAAAAAAAATATGAAATGGACGGGTTTCAGAGAGCCTGATCTTGGTAATCAGATGACGGCCATTGCTTGTCTTACTGATAGTAACATGTTCTCTGGTCTTAAATTATGGGGAGAATAAAAATGAGTATTAAAATGTCGCTAGATACACCTGCGTTGGAAAGATTGTTCAAAGATGATAATGAATTAGAGGTTCAGCTTAAACAAGGTGTCATTATGAACTTTGTGAATAAACATATGATGGCCCTTTTGAAGGATGAGTTTCTTCAGACTCAGATCAAAGAAGCTAAGGATGCATCTGTCAAAATTATTGAGAAGGAAATTGGAAAGGTAAAGGTAGATACTTGGGGACAACGCAATAGTTTTGAGTTGTCGTCAGATATTAAAAAAACAATTAAAGATAACGCTTTCACTCAAGTCAACGACATAATAATTGATTTGGTTAAAGATCGAATTTCTAAACTTATTCAGGCTGATGCAATAGATAAATATATTGAAAAGGCCGTAGAAGATAAGATTACAGAGTTGACTAAAGTGGAGATTCAGAAAAGAGCCGATAAGGTATTGAAATCTATGTAATAAAATAACGGGGCGTAGCTCAATGGGAGAGCACTTTACAAAACACGTAGAGAGATGGTGGTTCGACTCCGCAAGCCCTGACCAAAAATTAAATATCAACGTATAGCTCAAGGAGAGCGGCATTATTTAACATAATGCGTTAGACATGCAAACTAAAGGAATGGCCTAGGCAAGTAAGTTAGTTTGCGGTCGGCATGATGGAATGTACAACCGGATTGCGAATGAGGGCGGATCGTTACCCCCTACGTTGACCATTTTAAAGGATGAAAAAAATGAAACCTTATAGAAAATTTAGACCGTTTCAGATTCGTTGGAAAGAAGCGATGGGAGATAAGAATGACCCCTACCTTTATAGGTGGATGTTTATCTTTTTTAACTATTCAATCAGAATTCATCATTGGATAAGGTCTGATGACACAAGGTTCTTTCATGACCATTCGTGCTCATTCATATCCATCGTTTTAAAGGGCAAATATGCGAATGTGACCCCTAATGGCAGGTTTGAGGTTTCAGCGCCTTCTATATGGCATTCTAGAGCCCTACAGAGGCATTACTTAGAGATTCCCAAGGAAGGGGCTTGGACATTGTTAATTTGCGGAAAGCCATATCATAAATGGGCATTTTATATAGGCGACAGGAAATTCAGGCCATTAAGATACTTTCATACGTTTAGAGGTTCGGCAGTAAATAAGTAAAGATTTCGCTTGCATTTTATAAGATATAAGGTATAATGCTCTTGTAAAAAATAAGGCTCTGTAGCTCAATTGGTAGAGCGTTTGACTCTAGATCAGACTGTTACGGGTTCAACTCCCGTCAGAGCCTCCAATTTAGAAAAGGAAATAAGATGAAAAAAAAGAATAAAAAGAGTAAGAGGGCGATATCAGATCAAGATTACCACGGAATAACACCTAAACAAGAAAAACAAATTGATAGAATTTTAGAAAAAGCTTGGGAAAATATTTTAGATAATGTCCTCACTGATAAAGACAAGACTGAAAAAGGATTTGTTTTGCCCGGAATTCTTCTTTCCGTAGAGGAGCAGCTAAATAGGTTCGCTGCTAATTTTGGACTCGCAGCATTGTCAGAAGATAATACGGAGGAATAAAATATGAAATGTCCTAAATGCGGTGGAACGATGGTTAAGGTTTGTGATCCTGTAACCAGAGTATGTAAATGGGTATGTCAGGATTGTGGACATGAAAGGTAAAAAATATGAAAAAGCCTATTGACAAAAAGCCTATTGACAAAACCCTAAAGATAGAAACTACTGTTAATATTCCATCAATTATCAATTTGGCCATTGATAAAATCGGAGCAAAGGAAGTTCTGAATGTTTTGTTGAGTCAGTGTCTTTGGGATACATTGGAGAAGACGCAGTTTCCTTCGTGTCTACTTGCCAATAAAGAAGATGAGGAGACAGCTCAAGTTACAGCTGTTCTTTATTATGCTGTTAAGGGGCCTTGGAAACAATTGGCAGATAAGGGCACAAAAATGTTAGCTAAGAAGGTTAAGGAAGCAAACGAAAGGAAAAATCAGACGTGAAATTATATGGCAAAGAGCTTGATGATGAGCTTGCAAGAAGAAGGCAGGCTAGAGACGAAAGGATAGGTAACAGAATTTCTTTTCGTGATGCTGCTAAGGCTAAAGGAATAAAACCATCGGAGTTTTTAGCTCTAGAATATGGCTATGATGTTTGTCCTCATGAAGAATGGAAAGATTCGGTAGGTGGTTTCCCTGTTCCATTGTTGATTTTTAAGGTTTGTAAGAAATGTGGCAAGGTTGATGAAAATACGGCAGAAAAAGTTAATGACACTAATATGGAAAGAGTGTATAATGTCTATAGAGAAATTTATCCTGATAAGCCTGAAGATGCATTTGCTCCCGAACAGGCGCATACCTGTGAACATGGGATGGTGGGAGATGGATCTTGTTCTATATGCTCAGCTTTAGAATATAAAGAGGAAAATAAGGGCTTTAAAAAGAAGTAAGCCTTGTTCTTTAAAAATTTAATGGGGATGTGTGGTTCGATTCAGAGAAAAATGGCTCAAGCGGCATGTACTGGAATGGTAATGTTGGCCAGTATAAAAGCATTCCAAAATATAGGTGCTGAAAAGTCCCTAGCTCTCGCTGCCTAATAGTGGCGATAGGAAAATCTCTGGATACTAGTGGCGGGGATGAGTACGACTAATTACTACTAGGAACGGAGTTAGCAACTGCTCCTGATTAGTTGCTATAGGGTTAACAAGATACGATGGTGCCCTTGTAAAAAATCTTGGTGAGGCCTGTCGGGGCAAAAGAAAGTGCTGACTAAACATGTAGAAGATTGAAGTTATTACTTTGAAGACCGGAAGTTCGACTCTTCCGCATCTCCACCATTTTTGAATATAAAAGCAGGATATCTTCACCTCCACCTAGAACAATATAGGAAAAGGAGATGAAAGATGAAAAAAATGATTGTAAAATGTGATTTTGCGAATTGCGGAAAAGAGTTTGAAAGATTAGAAAAAGAAGTAACTCGAAGCCTTAAACTAGGTAGAAAGCAGTTTTGTTCAAGGCGTTGTTGTGCACTTGCCGTAAACACTTTTGCTACACTAAAAGCTAGAATGTCAGATGAAGTTAGACTAACTGCATGGAAATGGGTAAAGAAACGACGCACTGTTGATGAAAGATCTCCGTTTAAATATTTTTTAAAAACTCTAAAAAATACTGGACGTAGACCTAGTGTCGAAATAGACGTTGATTATCTCTTAAAATTATGGCAAGAACAAAAAGGATTGTGCCCCTTTACTGGTTGGAAATTATTATTGCCATATGGAAGTGAAGGATGGAAAAATGCTGAAAATCGTAGCCATCGGGCAAGCATTGACAGGATTGATAACTCAAAAGATTACATCAAGGGGAATATTAGATTTGTTTCTGTAATGGCTAATTATGCTAGAAACATAATGACAGACAATGATTTGGTAGAATTTTGTAAGGCTGTCGCTAAATATAGGGCTTAAATTCCCCTTGTTTTCTCTTTTTATTATTGTATAATATCCGTATGATCAAAGAGATAAAAATTTTTAACCGTTTTAACATGGAAATGTTTGTACGGATGGATGGTTTAAATTTTCCTTATAAAAACCGACCTTGGCATCTAATTTCAATTCATAGTGGAGATATATTTGCTTCTCCTTTTGTCGAAAATAAATTAAAGAGCATGGGATGTATGGATATTCTTTCTCTAGAATTTTGGGATGTAACTCCTAGAGATTTTGAAAACACAAAGCGTGACTATTCTGAGGCAGTAATTTTTGATAGAAAGCATGCTAGAGACATAATCGATTTTATAACAGAGGCTAATAAATTATTGGCAGACAGCGCATTGGTGCTTCATTGTCACGCTGGAATAAGTAGGAGCGGTGCAGTTGCTACTTTTGCTTGCGATTTTATTGGTTTGGATTATGTCGAATTCATTAGATACAATTCTAATATATTCGCAAATCCTCATGTTTTACGCACACTAAGAGAAGAGGCTGGAATGGTACCTGTATTTAAGGCCCACAGTGGAATTACTTTGCCCGGAGAAGAAAATATGCAAAGGTATAAAAGGCTTTGCAGAAGGAGGAGAAGTGCAAGAAATAGGAAAAGATAGTTTGTATCCTGAAGAAGAACAGAAAAGAGATACTGAAATTGTTGATAGATTAGAAAAGGCTTATAAGGAAGAGCCTGACTCAATTCTTAAGGCAGAAAAGTATGTCTATTTTTATTATTTTTATGAAGCCCGTAGAATGAAACTACTTGCCATGTTTTTTAATGAGGAAATCAAAAGAGATCCTAAAGACTTACTGGAAGAAGAAGAATACTATATCTTTGTCGATGCCCTCTTAAGCAGCAGTAGCTCTTGTCCCGTTTGTGCGATGGATAAACATTATGCAGAAAAAATGTGGGTATCTGAAATGGAAAAAAAACTTGGGAAAGAAGACTGGAAAGAAATGGTTAAAAAAACAAGAGAAGACTCTAAAAAAGCTCTAGAAGAAGCTAACAAAAATACGGAGAAAGAATAATGTACTATGCCCTAAGTCTAGCTGGTTGGGAGACATATCAACCCCATTATTTTGAATGCGATTGTTCTGCAGAAGAATTTCAGAATGCGGTGTCAAAATCAATTGATAATGTTGTAAGCAAGCTGGTTAAAGAGGAATGCGTATATAAAATTTATGGAGAAGATATAGTTGATGCAGTCGTATCTGATCTGCAGGCCCAAGGGTTTAAACTTATAAAACTTGATTTTGAACTTCAGCTAGGAGAATATCATTCTAAGGACGAAGATAAGCCGTACTTTATAGCTGGTGAGACTTGGAAGAAGATCTTAAAATATAATAAAGTATGCCAGAAGCAGCTGGACGCAAGGACAAAGAGACATTGTGAAAAAAATAATCAAAGAGGATGAACAAAATGACAGCGATGGAAAGTAAAATAGTTAAATTTATTGACTGGTGGTTTGGTGAGACTTGGAAAATATCTAACGCATTGGCCGTATTTTATTCTTATGCTATTTTGGTCCGAACACTTTTGGTTTATTATTTTAATATGCAAGACATTGATTATATGATAATGGATGGCATCGTTTTCTCAGCGTTACTTTTGCCCACGATGGTAGGGCCAGACATAAAAAATGAACTAACAAACACAAAGGAGAATAAATAATGAAAATAACATTCGTAGGTACAGGCATGTCGGGTACGTTAAAGAATAATCAAACAAATTTCATGATTACTAGGAATCATAAGAATCTTCTTATCGATGCAGGGGATGACATCAGATTTTCTCTTAATAAGATAGGGCTAGGCTGCAAGGATATTGATGCTCTTTATATTACCCATCTTCATGGAGATCATTCTCATGGGGTTGAATGGCTGGGGCTTACTAACCATTTTACTCCCGGTTGTGAAAAGATTACCATGATTGGAAATAGCGATTTGATTAGAGAAGGATGGAATAATTGTTGGAAGGCTGGTTTAAAATCTCTACAAGGACAAAAAACCACTCTTGAAGATTTCTATGATGTTCAGATGATAAAGAAAAATGGTAAGTTTTTTTGGGAAGATATTGAGTTTCATATTGTGCAGTCAATACATATCATGGATGAGTATTCTATTGTTCTCTCGTTTGGGCTTATGATAATTGATCCTGATACTGGTAAAAAGATTTATTATACTGGTGATACACAATTTTGTCCTAATCAAATAAGCGATTTTTATAAACAAGCCGATATAATTATCAATGATTGTGAAACGTCGTCTTTTAAATCTGGGGTTCATGCTAATTATTTAGATTTGATTACGTTACCTGATGACACAAAGAAAAAGATGATGTTAGTACACTATCAGGATAATGTTATTGATCAGGCAGATGCATGGAAAGAAAGCGCTAAGGGAGCTGGGTTTACTAGTTGGGATGGAAAAAACTATGGATTTATTCCACAGGGGTTTGTTTTTGACACTAAAGAGTGGAAGGCTGTATAACCCAAGAATAATTTAAAGCAATGAGATACGCAATCATATCAGATATTCATTCTAATCTTCATGCTCTTAATACTGCCCTAGATATTATTAGCGGAGAGAAGATTGACTCAATAATCTGTTTGGGAGATATAATAGGCTACAATGCTAATCCTATTGAGTGTATTAATGCTGTAAAGAATCATCCCTTGATCAGGCATATTATTATTGGTAATCATGACAGCATGGGGGTTAGGATTCCTAATTTAAGTTATACTGAATCTTCTGCATTGAGCAGTGATGCTATGGCTGGGTTAGATTATTCTTATTCGGTATTGAATGATGAAGATAAAGAATGGTTGCTTTCTCATCCCAAGGAAATGGTCATAGAAGACCCATGTTTGCCCTTTTATATTAGTCATGAATCACCTGCTGGAGATGAGTATAATTGGGGATACATTCTAAATAACAGCGATGCATGGATTGGTATTGCGGCACTAAGAAAGTATAAAATGAAATTGGGATTTTTTGGACACACTCACCTACCCACATTTATAAGTAGTATGAAATCTAACCCATTAGCTGTTCATTTAGATATGGGATCTCATCTATGTGGAGATACTTATAAAATTGACTTGGATTGTTGCTTAATTAATCCGGGATCTATAGGTCAACCTAGAAGTGGTGGCAAAACCTCATTTGCTATTTTTGATAGTGAGACTAGGACGGTCAATATTCAGGATTTTGATTATGACATTAACGGGGCGCAAGAAACAATTCGGAAGGCTAAGTATTATAATCCTGATGCTAAGGAAAGATTAGCTAAAAGATTAAGAGCTTGATTCAGGAAAAAATGGACGTTAAAACGATATATAGAGTTCAGACCCATTATCATGATATTAAAGTGATTGAAGAAGGGGATATTAGGAGACTAATATTTGGGTATGGATTGTCTCAGGAGCAAGGCGCTGTAGATATTAAGAAACCAGATTCTCCTGTCTATGATTTTTATTCATTATTTATGCACTCTTTTCTATTTGTTCCAGAGCCAGTTAATGTATTGATTATAGGCCTTGGGGCTGGAGTATGTCCAAGGTTGGTTTCTCATTATTTTCCCAAAGCTAATATTGATATCATAGAAATAGATGGCGAAGTAGTAAGTATAGCTAAGAAGTTTTTCTTTTTTAAAGAGACGGATAAAATTAAGGTTTATATAGGCGATGCATTTAATGTTATACAAAAAATAGACAAGGAATACGATGTTATACTTATTGATGCTTTTGATAAACATTATATTCCAACGCATATTATGTCTCTAGAATTCACAGAATTTGTTTCTTTTAAATTAAAGGAAGATGGAATTTTGGCAGTCAATATGTGCAATATCCACCCGTCTTATTTTTCCCATGTTAACACTATAAGGACTAAATTCGGAGACAATATTTTCTGTTTAAAGGGTTTCACTAATCCATATGCGCTGATGTTGTATGCGCTAAAACAATATAGGGAACCATTTGACGTTCATAAATTGCTTTGTCATTTTCTGATCGGCGCTCCTTCAAAATTGGAAATTACAGACGACATAAAAAATGCAAAAATTATAGAGCTTAAAAAATATATTATGTATAATACTAGAAAAGTCTAGGAGGCATAATATGTTGAAGCTCGTTGGAATTTGTGGTAAGGCAGGATCAGGAAAAGATACAATTGGGGATTACTTAATTAAGAATTATGGATTTAAGAAAATTGCATTGGCTGATCCGATAAAACGGTTGGTTAAAGATGTTTTTGCATTGGATGATCACACAGTATATGATAGGGTTGCTAGAGAACAGCCACTAAAGAATTGGCCTAACTGGACTGTTAGAAAATTGTTGCAATTCATTGGTACTGAGTTATTTAGAGAAAATATAGATGACGCAATATGGGTTAAGTCATTATGGTATAAAATTCAAAATGATCCTAAAAACAGATATGTTATTTCTGATATACGCTTCCCAAATGAACTTAAGTTCTTTAAAAAACACGCCAAAAAGAGTGAATTTTTATGCGTAAAGGTAGTTAGGCCGGGTTATACTGGAAATGTGGGGTTGAAGGGGCATGCTAGTGAAGCGTATGATCTCAAGGGTGATATTAAAATTATCAATGACGGAAGCATTGAAGATCTGTATAATAGGGTAGACAAATTAGTTGATAGGAGAAAAAAGAAATGAACAAAAGAGAGTATATCTTAGATGTTCCGGGTATTCAAAAAATTGTCAGTGAGAAACACAAAGCTTTTTTACAGGAATATGGTTCTGAAATAGAAAAAGTGTTGGCCGATCATAGCCTATTTGCTGATATTATGCTTACTAAATTATATCGCATAGTTTTGATTTTTAAGCAAGAGGGAATTATTAATGATATTAGAATTTCTGAAATGGGACCATACAAGAGGTTAACCCTATCTAAAAGTAACTGTAATAATTATATAGATATCGCCACCAATGGAAAAGACATAACTATACAAGGATATGCTTATACTTCAGATTTTTCTTCAGATAATGTATCTTTAAAGCATAAAATTTATGATGCCAATCTGGATAACTTTAATTGGACAGATTTTTCTAGGGAACTTCTAGATTACATTCACAAAGCGATTTATGAAAGAACATCTGCGGTAGAAGCCAGATTGCAGGGGTTATTTGAAAAGAATACCCCTCCAGAAGATGACTTAAAAATATTGAAAAAGAATGAAAGCAAAAAAAACTGAATGTTTGTATAATGTTGTAATAGTTCGAAAGATTTAAAGATACTGATGTATTTTTAATCGATAAGAACATGTTTACTTAGAGGAAAAGCATGACTGACGAAAATTTTGTACATCTTCATAACCACTCGTCCTTTAGTTTGCTAGATGGCTTGTCTTCTGTTAAAACCCTAGCTTCTTGTGCCAGTAGTATGGGGTATAAGTCTTTAGCATTGACAGATCATGGTAGTTGTGCAGGGCTATTTCAATTTACAAAGGCATGTAAGGAATTTAATCTAAAGCCAATTTTGGGGATGGAAGCCTACACTTGCAAGGATCATAGCGTAAAAGATAAAGACTCTAGGGCGCAGATGAATCATTTGGTTATTCTTGCCAAGAATAAGATCGGGTACAAAAATCTTATATATCTGAGTTCTTTTGGATATCTAAAAGGCTTCTATTATAAACCAAGAATAGATTTTAATGAGCTACAGACTCATAGCGAGGGTTTAATCATTTCTAGCGCTTGTGGGAAGGGTGAGATACCAAATTTATTGTGGACAGGAAATGAAGAGGCCGCAATAGCAACCGCAAATAAATATAAAGAATTGCTTAAGGACGATTTTTATTTAGAGATCATGATTCATGCTTATAACGATGCTGGTAAAGAACAAGAGGAAAAAGAACGGAAGATTGCCAATATGGTTTATAAGTTGGGGCGTAAATTAGGCATCAAAGTTATTGCCACCCAAGATACTCATTATGCTCGTAAGGAAGATTGGGAAGCCCATGATGTATTGCTATCTATTCAGACTATAGATGTCATTAAAAATCCTGAGAGATTTACTTTTGATAGTAAAGATTTTTATTTGAAACCATACGAAGAAATGTTAGAGTTGTATAAAAAAGCGCCAGACGTTCTTGTTAATACGGTAGAAATATCAGAAAAGATAGAAACGAACCTTCTTTCTTTTGGAGAAGACCTGCTGCCAAAGTTTATTGTTCCAGAAGGATTTAAGGATGAAGAAGCCTTTTTAAAAACCCTAGTTAGTAATGGGATGAAAGAAAAGGGGTTATTCAACGTGTCTGCGTACCGGGAGCGTATTAAATATGAGATGAGCGTAATTGTTGGATGTAAATATACCAAATATTTTCTCGTTCTTTGGGATATAATAAATTTTGCAAGAAGAGAAGGAATAAGAATCGGTGTTGGAAGAGGTTCGGCAGTTAGTTCTCTTTGCCTTTACGTATTGGGCATAACTGGGTTAGACCCATTAAAATATGACCTTATTTTCGAGAGATTTTTAAATCCAGAACGTATAAGCCCTCCTGATGTAGACGTTGATTTTGATTATGATAGGAGAGATGAGGTCTTCAATTATATTGTAAGAAAATATGGAGAAGAATATTGCTGTCAGATAGGCACATATAATAAATTAAAGGCTAGAGCAGCCATTAGGGGTACAGCTAAGGCCTTGGACATAGGAAATGATTGGGAAGATTATCAGGAAAAATTAAAAAAAGATCCTGACACCAAAGAAGAAATGACTAAAAATAGTCTAAACATGGCTGACGCTATTTCTAAGCAGATCCCGTTTAAACCGACAATGACTATTGAGTTAGCATTAAAATCAAGTTCTGATTTTAGGGATTCGATGCGTCAATTTCCAAAACTTTTAGATTGCAGTAGGCGAATAGAAAAGACATTGGCTTCGGCTGGTGTTCATCCTGCAGGTATATTAATATGTAAAGATAAAGTTATTGAAAGAGTACCGTTAAGGGAATCCAAAGGTGTGATAGCGTCTCAATTTGACGGGCCAGAAGTGGAAAAGCTAGGATTATTAAAATTCGATCTTTTGGCGCTTAAGACCCTAACCGTTATTGATAAAACCGTTAAGATGATCAAGTTAAGATACAATAGAGACATAAACGTAGACACCTTAGATCCTGTTGATAAGGAAGTCTTCAAGATCTTAAATGGTCGAGATCCGACTAAAGATACATTGGGAATTTTTCAATTTGAAGCAGATGGTATGTCAAGATTATTAGAAGCTGTAAGGGTGGACCGATTCGAAGATATGATTGTTGCATGTGCGCTGTATAGACCGGGGCCATTGGGTGCTGGAATGCATGATATGTATTGCAATTATAAACATGGCAGGAAGAAAGTTGAATATCTGCATCCATTAATGGGCGAGGCGCTTAAAGAGACATATGGAATTATGGTTTATCAGGAAAATATTATGAGGGTGTCACAAAAAATGGCAGGATTTACTGGCGGTCAGGCAGATACCCTTAGAAAGGCTGTGGGCAAAAAGGATAAGGATCTTTTAGCGCAGACGAAAAAACAGTTTGTAGATGGTTGTGTAAAAAATGATATCAAGGAAGAAATAGCTATCAAGGTTTTTGCGCAGATCGAATATTTTGGTGACTATGGATTTAATAAGTCTCATTCAGCTGCCTATGCATTTATTGCTTATCAGACGGCTTGGCTAAAATGCTATTATCCGATAGAATTTATGTGTAATCTTCTAACTAGTGAAATTAATAACAATGATAAAAACGAAAAGCTCAATATGTATATCCACGCTGCCGAAAGGATGGGGATAACATGCTCTCATTTTGATGTTAATAACAGTGAATTAGAATTTAAGATAGGAAAATTAACATTCAAAAATGGTCAACAGAGGGAAGGGCTCATTAAACCGTTAACTATGTTGAAGGGTGTTGGATCAAAAGCCGTGGAAAGTATCGTTAAAAATCAACCTTTTAAAGACTTAGAAGATTTTATGGCAAGGACAGATGCCAGAGTGGTGAACTGTAGGGTTTTTGAAACGATGGTTAAATCAGGATGTATGGGATCATGGGGAGTTCCACAGGCGATTATGCTTACGAAATATCCAGAAATTAAAAAAAGCATGGAAAAAGATAAGAAGATCAAACAGAAACAAGAAAAGGAAATGGAAAAATTTGGTGGATTATCTTTAATGGATGAGTTTGGTGCGACAGAAAGAATCACTATATAGAGGTGAATAATTATGTATATATATATCATATGCCCTGTTAGAAATGTTACTAAGGAACAAAAAGAAGAAATGGATGAGTACGTTTTTGGGTTAGAGAGAGAGGGACATACGGTTCATTATCCTCCAAGGGACGTTAATCAAGATGATGAAACTGGAATTAATATTATCAGATCTCATTTGAAAGCTATGAAAGAAGCTGAAAGGGTTGATATTTTTTGGGATAAAACATCTACTGGATCTCATCAGGATTTAGGCATGGCTATCATGGGAAATAAAAAACTTAGATTGGTTAAAACATATCAAGAAGATAACGTCGGCAAAAGTTATGTTAAAGTGATAAAAATAATAGAAAACGAAGGAGTATAAAATGGAGCAGAAAAAGATAGCGACATCGGTAGAAATAATGATTCATGTAGGGCAGTTTGAACATATCAAGATTAATAAATACGGCGAAAAGAATATAGAATACGGCTCAAAAGAAGATATGATAAAGCAAGAAGACGTATTGACTGAAGAGCTAACAAATGATATAATTAGAACGATGAGGGCTCTCCCCGGTAGGCTTGGGAAGAAAACAGATTCGGTAACGGAGATCGAAGAAAAGATAGCGAAAAGAATACCCGAATGGTTGCAAGCTGGTTCAGAACCAAACATAGCTAAGAAAACTCATGAAAATGACAAGAGTAAAGACAACGCTGAAAAAGAAGCTAAAAAAGAAGCCCTCGGCGCTCAAAGCAATACTGTAGTGGACAAAAGTACGCTTGATAAGGAATTGGATAATATTGGTTACGACGATGACGATCTTTTTAATAATTAAAAATGTTGTCTAAAAATTCTGAATATATGTATAATAAATAAAACAAGGAGAAAAGTCATGGCACTTAAACGCAAGATAGATAAAATGGATGTTAGCAAACTCAGTGACGAAGATATACAAGACATGTTCACAGAAGCATATGAAAAACAGGTAGCCCAAGAAAATGCATTTGATAATTTTGAATGCATTTGTAAGAGGGAAACAGGATTACCTATGGTTACGATGGAAGTAACTATTATTGGTATGGCTGGTACTCCTACCTTAGATGATTATAAGGCTGGGAAGGTTAAAAATTCCAAGTCTGTAACTATTACCAGAGAAGATCGGGGCAGCTTAAGGTTTACTCTTGATCCCAAGAGCGTCATATCCTTAAATACCAACGACTATTTGGCAGTTTATAAAGCTATCTAACAAAACACAAGCAACGGTTTAAATATGGCTGAAAAAGATATTACACTGGACGACGAAGAATTTTTTGGTAAGTCTAGCGAAGTAAAACCATCATCAGTGGTAACTTCAGCTCCAGCTTCTGAGGTTTCAGAAAAATCTGACGCTAAACCTGCTTCATCTCAAGGTGCTACAGCAGATGAAAGCGGCGGAATCCCAGAATTAAGAGGAACAGACTTCCCAAAAGAATTTATAGATATGGCAGACAGGCTAAAGGCAACCTATAGACTCTTGCCTAAGATTAACTACGATGCTATCTATAAAGAACTAGGAGAACTTTCTGTTAAGTCATCTCCGACTCCGACATTGCAAGTATTAAACGACGAACTACATAAAATTCAGGGGTCAAAAGACAGACTGTCAGAAATACTAATTAACGTAATAAAATGCTATAATCACAAAAATAGAGTTGTTGACATCCTTAAGGATTCTTGGGGCAAATTCACTACTGAAAAGAATACAGAAGGGCGAAAGGGAGATGCAGTGTACCGTCTTAGCAATTTTTTAGCTGATTTTGCTGAAATAGAAGCGTTATCAAAAGTTTGTAATCACGTCTTGAAAAATCTTGACAGCTTACACGATAACTTATCTCGAAGGATTACTATTTGGCAGTTAATGCTAAAATTGAGAGATGTTGGTAGGGGAGCTTTGCCAGATACAGATTTTCATAGGCCTGAAAGTATGACAGATATATTCAACGTAGATAAAGAAGATGACAAAGATGAAGATGGAAATCCTAAATTAAGGGATTTTTAAATATAGGGTAAGTAAAACAAATAAGGAGAAGAACATGACAGAAGCAGCAGTGGGTAATTGGGATTCTGATTTCTCAGACAATCAGAACGGTGAAGGGGATAAGGGCGAAAAAGGGAAACAGGGTAATAACTCTTTTCCCAAAACAGAATATATGAAGATGGAACCGCCGGGGACTTATAAGATTAGGTTGGTAGGGCAGTTTGTTAAGTTCCGCAAACATTTTAGACCTTACAGGGCTACTGTTCAGGACAGCGAAAGGGATATTGATCCTGCATGGCAAGCTGGCTTCTGGCCACAACAGAGATATGCCATTAACGTTATTGACAGGGCTGATGGTAAAATAAAAGTGCTTGAAAAACCTCATTCTCTTTTTAAGCTTTTTTATGCCTATAGGGATGCAACTAAAATTGATCCCACTAAGAACGATGGCCCGGATTGGTCTATTACGGTTAAAATTCCCAAAGACAAATCGGGGAAAATCCCATTGGATAAAGATGGCAATCCTGACAAGTTAAAGACTGAATATACAGCTATGCCCCTTGACAAAACACCTTTCACACCTGAAGAATTGAAAAAAATCTTTAAGGTAGATGAAAAAGGCGAATTCATAAAGGGAGAAGATGGAAAGAGAGTTTCTAATCTTTGGCCGCTCAGGACGATTTACAAATCTACTTCTGCAGAGGTTATGCAGAAAATGTGGAATGAGTTACCTGCAGATAGGAAAATCGCTCCTAAGAAAAAGGCTAAAGACGGAGCTGAAAAGACTGAGACTCCTACACCCGAAGAAGCTGGTGGAGCAGAACCAGCAGAAGAAAGTATGACTGGCGCTCCTGCAGAAAACAACGATATGTTTGAAAAAGAGGGTAAAGAGGCCCCTAAAACAGCAGAAGGCAAGTCGGAAGAATTGTTCTAACAAAAATGGAGGACTAATGTAGCACACATTAGTCCTCCATTTTCTTTAATCAAGGAGAATAGATATGGCTGGCAAAACAAAAAATCCAATGGATGCGGTTCTTGCAAATATAGAAAAGCAAATGGGCAATAAAGCTAAACCAGTTTTAGCTAGGTTTGGAGATATTGAAGTAGATAATATCCCCGTAATTCCATTTGGACTTAAAGATATAGATGCGGCTAGTTATTGCGGCGGTGTGCCAAGGGGAAGGATGATTGAAATTTATGGGCCTGAATCTAGCGGCAAAAGCCTATTAACTCTTTATCTTATCGCTTCAGCACAGAGACAGGGATTAGAATGCGCCTTATTAGATATTGAACAATCATTTGATCCTATTTGGGCAGCAAGCAAAGGTGTTGATGTTAAAAAGCTTATTTATTCTAATACGTTTGAAAGTGGAGAACAGGCGCTAGAATATGCACATTTGTTATGTAAAAGTGGTGCGCTTGGAGTTGTTGTAATTGATTCTACTGCTGCACTTATACCAGCAGCAGAACTTGAGGGGTCTTTGGAAGATAATGCTAGGATTGGAGCTCAAGCACAGCTTCTTTCTAGAGGATGTCGTAAGATAGTGGCTGCTTGTGGAGCTGGAAACACTACCTGTGTCTTTATTAATCAGGTGAGAATGAAGATTGGGGTAATGTATGGCAATCCTGAAACTACTCCCGGCGGTAATGCTTTGAAGTTTTATTGCCACCAGAGAATCAGAACTTCTAAGAAAGAAAAAATTAAGGTAAAAGAAGCTGGAGAAGATGTTATTGTAGGACAGATAAGCGAAGCAACGTTTGTTAAGAATAAGGTTGCTAGACCGTTTGGAAGGGCAACATTTAAGATTATCTTTGATGCTGCAGCTTTGAATCCTGTAGTAATGCTATGCAATGCTGCTAAGACAGCAAAACTCATTAAGACCTATAACCAGTTATTCAATATTCCTAAAGATGTCTTGAACAGTAAGAAAATTGAAACTGGTGCTGCTTCAATTCTTGAATTGGCAGATTATTTGATAGATAATAATTTAGTGCTGCCGTTGCTGGATAAAGTGATAGAAGCGTATGATGATGATAAAGAGTTGGGAGAACTTGACGGTGCTATTTTAGAAATGAAAGAAGACCCAACCAAAATAATATCTCCTAAGTCTGCATCGGTGAGCACGGATAAAGCCGTTGACGCTACCGAAGAAGAACTTGGAGACGAAGCTAAAGACGAATCTAATCCAGAAGAAATTTAATTAGGCTGATATACAACAATAGTGGCATGAGATATTTCGTGCCACTATTGTTAATCGTGAGGAGCCTATGTCTCAATTAGAGCAATTTATTCTACAATGTTATAACAATATCGCCCTCAATAAGAATTTAGAGGTTGAAGCAGCCATAGGTTATCTTGATCGCAGAGGTGTCAAACCAGCTACCGTTGATTTACATAAAATAGGTTATTGCTGTAGCAAAGATACAATTCCTGATGAGGTTCTTTTTTATGGTATGGATGCTAAGAAAAAGGAAAAATACAAGCAAGGATTCGACTATTACATCAGAAACAAAATAATAGTTCCAATCTATTCTGAATTCGATGAGCTTGTCGGTTTTGCTACACGAAAACCATCTTTTGAAAAGGGGTATTCATGGTGGAATATATCTTTCAAAAAGAATCAACATCTTTTTTTACTTGACAAGGCTAGAAAAAACGTCTTCAAACGTAATAAGATATATTTAGTAGAAGGATACATGGATGCGTTGATTCTAATGCAAGAGGGGCTAGCTGAAGTTGTGGCAGTTATGGGTACCAAGTTGTCTCATAGAAAAATAGGACTTATAGCTAGATATTGCACTAATGTTTGCATATGTCTCGACTCTGATCAGAATAACTCAGGGCAAAAAGCTCAGCGGGAATTTATATGTGCTTTGAAGGATCTTGGTTTTTGCGAGTCGATATCGGTGATTAATGATTTGCCAATAGGTGAAGATCCTGATGTTTTCGTTATTAAAAATGGATTAAAAGCCTTTTTAGAACTAGAAAAGACATTGAGTGAAAAGGAAATTTTGGAGATTCGCAAAAAGGTTTCTGAAGACAAAAAGGAGGCTGTATGCTAGAAATAGAAGCCCCAATATTTGTTAAGAAAGATCACATTACTGCACAACTTGAACAAATAATTGACAGCGAGGTTTCCGCTAGATCTAAGGAATCGCTTAAAACAACTTTTAATCCCAATACTATTACTGAATGTTCTCGAAAATTAATATATAGGGTTATGGGGGATGGCAAACAAAAAGAATCTGCATCTTATCTTAAAACGACCAGCGACATTTATACGAAGAAAAAATGGCAAGAATATTTTTCAAAGTTCAAATCGATAAAGCTATTGGAGTCTGATCTGGTAGTAGGCGATTGTAATTACAATATGTCTGGAACGATAGATGCCGTTATTAGCGTAAATGACGTTATTTTTGCCGTGAAGATATTTCCGGTTAATGAAGATAGATTTTTAACTGTCAAAAAAAGAGGAGCTTCGAAAAAAGATGTAATAGAAACTATTATTTATATGTGGCTTGCAGAACTGAAACACGGATTAGCAATATATGAAAATGAGAATACACATGAGTATGAGCTATTTGACATTGAGCCATATAAACCGATTATCATGGCTGTAAAAAGCAAATGCTTAACGCTATCAGAATGCAAAATAAAAGGAGAAATACCCGGAAAGCCCTATAAAGTTAAAACGGCTAAGGAATGTAAGTGCTGTGAGTTTTTAAATAAATGCTGGAGAGAAGAATGAAACAAAAAAAATGCTTAAAGATAGTTTGTCCTAATCTAATAAAAACAGAGGGAGACTTCACAACGGAACCGATAGAGGAACAATCTAATTTTGTTGAAATAGATAGAGCACAGGAAGATAAAGATGTGGTTCTTTTTCAAAAAACAGGCGATAATGAAATTTTTGAAAGGCTGTATAAAAGTCGAATACCAACTTTACAGATTTGGGCTAGGCAATATTATTATCTTATGGATAGTAAAGAGGACATGTTTGGAGAGCTAAGCCACTACTTCTATAAAGCGATTATGAATTATAAGAAGGATAAAGGGTCTTTTAACACCTGCCTGTACACTTATTTCATTAATCATATTAGGAACCTTCATATCGGCAAGAATGCTAAGAAGAGACTCCCGCAGTTTATGGATAATGAAATCAACAAATACAATTTTATGTTATCACTCGAATATAAATATAACAATAAAGATGGTTCAGAAAATACACTAAAAGATGTTATTCCAGATTCTAAAAACAGGCCAGATAATGTTCTTAGAAAAATAGACCTCGAAGAAACTGTAAAATATTTATCTCATGGTTGTCCAACCGTAGGAGGTTTTTTAAAGAAGATCGGCTCTGGAAGTACTTTGGCGTCAGCTCTAAAGGAATATAAGACTAAGACAGGGTTTATTACCCTTGGCCGCAGAACTGCAAAAAAAATAGAAGATAAGAAGAATTGTAAAAATCTAGTCAAGGATATTATTAGGGGGAAGACTAATTTAGATCGGTTTGTCTTGGTTGATTATCATATGGGGAGAAGCAATAAACTTTGTTATACCATAGAAATGAGAAAAACCCAAGAGGCAAATACCATTTTGAAAGCGATAAGAAAACTTAGGAAAAATAAAGAAATAATGGCGAATAGAATAACGGTTTAATCTCTGTCAGTAGATAAAAAGCCTCTTTTTTTTAAAAAAGAGGCTTTTTTCTTTGCTCAATAGAATAATATTCCATGCACTAAAAAAAAGTTAGTGTATTTTTGTTATTTAATGTATAATATAAGTGTAGCAATAATTGTACATACACTAAATTAAGGAGCAAGGGAAAATGGACACAAACGATAAACAAATAAATGTAAGTAATGATGAACAAGAAATTAGCAAAGAATTAGTCAACGAAGTGCCAGTGGACGAATCACATCTTAACGAAGGAGAAATTGTTAATTGCTTAAAAGTTAAGGCAGATCCGCCAGATATCACTCCTGATGAACGTAAGAGAAACGTTAAAAAGCTAGCTGGGGCCATTAGCCATTCCCTTAGGGCCAAGGGAGAAATTAATGTAAGATGTTTTGGTAATGCCGCTATTGGTAAGGCAGCTAAGGCACTTGCTATTGCACGAAGCTATATAGAGGTTCAAAATCTTCAGCTTGATTGCTCTCCAGCGTTTATCACCACAAAAATGGGAGAAAACGAATTAACCGGAATATCTTTTGTCGCTTTTGCTTCGGAAAAGATGGTAGACAAAAAGAGCGTTGATATTGATAAATGTAAAAGTATTTTAATGGTAAAAGCTGATCCGAAAGATATCCTTCCAGAAGATAGGAAGCGTAATGTTAAAAAACTGGCTGGAGCCATTGCGCACTCATTGGAAGAGAACAAAGAAGTTGTTATAAGATGTTTTGGCAATGCTACCATCGGTAAGGCAGCTAAAGCTATGGCTATTGCTAGGGGATATGTCGCAGTAAGAGGCGTAGACATGTATTGTTTCCCAATGTTTATAGTGACAGACATGAATGGTAATGAAAGAACAGGAATTGCTTGGTATGCCTTTACAAATGAATCATAAAAATGAAGGAATTTTACAGGTTCTTATGGTATAATATATATGCCATGAGATTTAGTAAAAAATATTAAGACAGACCCTTATTCGATTTCCTAACTAGATCTCATGGCAATGAATCTAACTTATAGTCGTTTAAGGGTTTGTTGTCTAAAAGTGAGATATGGGATCTAATGTCATAACAGATAAAAATAGACTTTCTCTTAACTCGCCGTTGTTGACCCAAGAGTGGAATCAAAATAAGAATACCTTAACTCCCAACGATGTTGCAATAAATTGTAGAAAAAAAGTATGGTGGAGATGCTCTAAGTGTGGTTTTGAATGGATGGCTCAAATCGGATTTAGATATATTAAAACATTAAAAAATGGCATTAAATCTAGACTTAGAAATATAAAAAATAGCGCTAATTGTCCCTATTGTCAATCTTTCGTATCACAACGTCCAGAGCTGTTAAAAGAATGGAGCTACGATAAGAACAAAATCGATCCTATCGAAGTAGGTCATTCTATTAATAAATATTGGTGGAGATGCTCCATTTGTTCTTATGAATGGTCTGCATCAATTTATAATAGACTTCTGGGGCATGGCAATTGTCCCAAGTGTAATTCTCTTCAAACAAAATACCCTGATTTAGCTAAAGAATTTCACTTGTTTAAAAATCAGATAGGTGCATGCGAGGTTCCCTATAGTTCTCATCAAAAGATGTGGTGGAAATGTTCAAAATGTGATTATGAATGGCAGGCAGCGGTTTATAGTCGAATTAACGGCAATAGTTGTCCTAAATGTAAAAAAATAGTGCTAAGGGATGGCACCCTTTGTTCTTCTAAAGTTGAAGCTTATTGGTATTTAAAATTTAAAAATGAAAGAAAATTTTTTATTCATGATCAAAGATATGGCCCCGGAATTGGTTATTGTCGCTATGACTTTTACTTTCCACTAGATAATACCTATGTAGAGGTAACTGGTTTTCATAAGAAATCAAAAATAAACTATATCAGTTATCTTAGGAATATCGTAAAAAAAAGAAGGTATGTTCATGATGTTTTGCATGCTAATTTTAAATTTATTAATTATAAATTGACTAAAAATGATTATCAATTAATCAGAAACAATATGTTCTCTTAAATCTCCTCTTTTTTGTATAATTATCTTATGAATTACTCATCGTTTGAAGAAGCAAAGTTGAAATGTAGAGCATGTGCTATCGGGAAGGTATATAATTGTGTTGTACCGTCTGATGGATGTAAAACTAGCCCTATAGTTTTAATCTGCGGCGAAGCGCCCGGAAGTGAAGAACTGGAACAGCTTAAGCCATTTGTAGGTAAGGCGGGAAAGTTATTACGTGCCACATTAAATAAGTTCGGATATAACAAGGGGAATTCTCTTATCACAAATACCCTTCCCTGCAGACCTGAAAATAACAAATTTCCAGAAGATAGTAAATTAGTTGATATGTGCGTTTATGATTGGTTAAGGCAAGAGATAGAGATAACTAAACCAAAATATATTTTGCTTATTGGCGCAACGCCCCTAAAATTCATTCTTAGTCAATCTGGGATAACAAGGCTAAGGGGCAAATGGTTTGAATACAACGGGATTCCATGCATGCCAACTTTTCATCCCTCTTACGTCCTTAGGAAACAATATATGGATGAGGGAGAGCAGATCAGAAACGCTTTTGAGGATGACATACAATGTGTGGCAGATAAAGCTGGATTTTCTTTTAAAAAATGATATAATTCAGAAAAGGGGTACAAAAAATGAAAATGGTAATCTGCGATGGTGCAGTAAGAGATCCTGCTAGTCATAAATGCGAAGAGAGAAAATGCAAACATAGAAAGCTTCACAAGCCTATGAAAAGTAGATGTGGGGTTAGAAGTCACAACCTCAATGATACATGGTGTAATTTTCCGGGAACGCAAAGTCTTATAGATATGGGAGAAGAAGGTATTTGCGTTACCTGCATGACGGAAGCAGAGGTGCGGAAAGAAGAGCTTGAATTAAATGAATATATGTTAAAAGACTTTGAAGAACAACGGGAAAAGTTGGTAAAAACCATTGCACAGGATCAGATAGCCTTAAAGAACCTTGATAAGCATATCAAAATTTTAAAAGGTAAAAAATGATTAGCAAATCACTAAAGGTTAATAGTCGAAATATAGTTATAGACCTCATTCTTGGGGATATTACAGCAGTTAAGGCTGACGCTATCGTAAATGCTGCTCATGAAGCCCTATTAGGTGGAGGAGGCGTTGATGGGGCTATACATAAAGCTGCTGGGCCGTTTCTGTTAAGAGAATGTCGGGAAATGCCAGCAGATAAGAATGGCGTTAGATGTCCGACAGGGGAAGCCCGTATTACTGGTGCATATAATCTTATCGCTAATCATGTTATTCATACTGTGGCTCCGAAATTTATCGGAGGTATTATAAGAAGGGAAGTTAATGGTAAACTTGAACCCATCTTTAAAAATGCCCATCCAGAGAGAGATATTGAAATGGCTAATTGCTATAAAAACTGTATCAAGCTTGCAGATGATAATAAGTTAAAATCTATTGCATTTCCTTCATTAGGGACCGGAGGGCATGCATATCCCATAGAAGTGGCTTGTCTAATAGCTATTAATTCTACTTTGGAATATCTGTATAATAATGCTGCTACTAACATTGAGAAAGTAACGTTTGTGTGTTTTAGTCAGGTAGATTACGATTACTACGAAAAAACAATGAACCAAATAATAGGATAAAAATGAAGATAGCTGTTGTTCCAGATATTCATTTAAACAAAACGGTATTCAAAGGCGTCATGGACAGAGATATATCTGATCTTCCTTTCCGCAACGTAGATTTTATGAAAGCGTTTGCTTGGGCGGTGGATAAAAATATAAGTGAGATTAAGCCCGATTTATTTGTCATCCCCGGAGACATCTATGATCATCCAGATCCATCAAATAAGGTACGACGCTTTTTTAGTAAACAACTCAGAAAACTGAATAAGGCAGATATTCCAGTTATCATCTTAATTGGAAATCACGATGTATCTAAGAGGGAACATGCTATAAGTGATATATTTGAACTTCAGTTGCCGAAGACAGTGGTCATCGAAAAGCCAACCATTAATACGTATAAGGGGGTAAAGCTTTTGTTATTTCCTTATTCTTTGGAAGTAGAACAAAAGAAGAAAACGATTAAACAGGATTTTACTGATTTTGTTGATGAAATTCATAAACAAAAATTAGATATGCCCTCAATATTTTTTGGACATTTTGGTGTTAAGGGTGCATCGATGAACCAATATACCGAAGAAGAGGTTATTGATCAAATGGGGCAGGTTGGAGAATTAACTGATACTGTAACTAAGATTACAGCAGAAGTGAAGCATGAGTTTATTAACAATAATCCTAAGGATATAAGCTTGGATGATTTGGATGGCATCGGTGCAGAATATGTCATGCTAGGGGATTATCATAAACATCAGGTGCTGCCCACAAAAAAATGTATTGCGATGTATCCCGGCAGTCTTGAAAAAACCAATGCCTTAGAAGCCGATTTGGAAAAGGGGTTCGTGGTTTTTGATAGCGAAGCAAAACCAGATAAAAAAATGGGAAAATGTCAATTCATAGTGTATCCAAATTGCAGGCCCATGATAGAAATCAATGGTACACTAAGTAAAATTAGGGAAAATTTTAAGAAGTTAGATCCCGACAAATACAAAGGTGCAATTGTCAAACTCGGATTTCATGGGACGAAAGATGAATTGATAGATTTTTCATCTGGTTTAGAGACTCTGAAACGTGAGATAAGAGACACGCTAAACCCAATCCATGTTTATAACCAGAATGATGTAATCGACGAAGAACAAAGGGAAGCAGCTACCAAGCTGGAAACAGAAATACTGAAAAAAGGACACTTGGAAGCTGAAGATGTTATCGATTGCGTAAAAGAAATGCTTGAAGAAAGAATCAAGGATGAGAAAGAGAAAAAACTAACGATAGATCTAACCGTTGAAGAGTATGAAGAATATAAAGAAGCTAAGAAGAATAAATAATGCAAATATACGCTATAAGACTTTATAATTTTATGCGGTTTGGGAATAAGAATAACTCTGTTGTGTTTGATATCTCTCCAGAAGACCAAGAGCTTGTTAATCAAGGTAAGTTAACGGCAGATGCTCTCTATGATCGTTTGGCTAAAGATCCGTTAGATTATATTAACAAGGCTAAGGCTAGGGGCATAACTAATCTTATTGGAATAGCTGGAATTGTAGGCGATAATTATGACGAAAGTAATGGAGTCGGAAAATCTACAATCCTTGAGGGTATTTGTTATGTCCATTATGAAAAAATTGTTCGTAGAAATGCAAATACAGATAAAATAGCAGGCGCTGGAGTTTCTGTGGTTACTAAGATTAATGGCAAATTTCCCAAGGGTCTTAGAGAATCCTATGTCGAAGAATTTTTTGAAGAGGGTGGCAAAATTTATAGGGCAAAGAGGGGAAGAACTTTATCTGCCAATCAGAAAGATCATAGCCCAGTAATGGAAGTAGAATGCTTTAATAAAGTCGAAGTAGATCATCTTTCTGGGCATAGAAAACCTGACTCATCTGAATTTCTGGCTAGTATAACTCCCATGGATTATGATTTATTTTGTTCGTCTGCTATGTTCGGTCAATCAGATGCAGGTAAGTTCTTAATGGGAACGGATAAAGTTAAGAAAGAAATGTTTATTAGCCTTCTAAAACTAGGTGATACTATTGAAGGCTTCTTGGAACATATTAGGAAGAAGAAGAACGCCAAAGAAAAGAAACTGACGGAGTTAAATGCCAAGGTTGAGGTTATTTCTAGTAATATTAAAAACAAAGGTACCATTGAAAGCATAGAATCCAAGATCAAGGCTCTGAAAGATTCTGTTAAGGATGTTGATATTGAGGTTAAGCAAAATAACGATGCCATAGAAACGCTGTCTAAATCAGAAATCTTAAAATTAATAGAGAGAATGAAGGAAGAGGGTAGAGGCGTTAAGGAACAGCTTAACTCTCAGAAAGAGCAAAAGGAAACCCAAGTTAAACAGTGGAAATTGCTTTTTGAAGAATCCGACAAAATGCTAGCAAATGATCAGACAAAATTAACCAACATAGCTACCAAGCAGAGGGAACTTCAGGCAACCATAACCGCTACCAAAGTCAAAGTAGATCAATTTGATTTAAAAATTAGAGAAGATCTGCTGGCGAAAGTTGAAAAAGCCAAGAAAGCTAAGCCCCAATATGTAGAAAAAGTTAAATCGTTTCAGGATGCAAAAGAAAAGGTTACGTCCGAAATGTCCACTGAGTCTTTTGAATGTAAACGTATTTCTGGTGAGAAAAGGCCTCTAGAAGATCAACTTAAGGAAGCCGGAACTAAAGAAGAGTTTATATGCGACAAATGCAAGAGTAACGTAAGCAGAAAACATATTGAATCAGAAATCAAAAAGTGCAATGACTCGATAAGTATTCATACTGATAACGTTAAAAAGCTTTTGGCATCGCAAGAAGAAATAACTAAAAATTTAGAAGATGCCCAGAAGAAGCTTGATATAATCAATGACTACTTGATAAAAGAAGAAAAAATCAAGTCTGAGATTAGGGACAATGAGAATAACAAGGTTAAGATAGACGATAACGCTAAACTCATTGCCGAAAAGGAAACAGAGCTAAAGGATATCCAAAAGGAAATAGAAAAGTTTAATAAGCAGAAGGACTCATACAAGGTTAAGGAGGACGAAATATCTGCAAAGTATGACGGTGAAATAACTAAGCTTAATGAAAAGATTGACAGTATTAAACTTAAACTTATAGAGGCCATGAAGGATGCTCAGGGAATTCAAGACAAGATAGCTGCGCATAAAAAGGCAATAGAGATAGCTAATAGGCTGAAGTCTGATTGCGATTCTCAGATTGGGACATTAACTGGGGAAATAGATAATATCAAAAAAGAAACTATTACTCTTAAAGAAACTCAGGATAGCTTAGAGGTAGAACGATTACTATTGAATAGGTTGCTACTTATTGAAGACGTATTGGGGTTGGAAGGTATTCAAACTAGGATGGTCAAGAAGTATTTACCTCTTCTCAATATTTATATTAAGGAGTGTCTAGATATTTTGACTAATGGGAAGGTTAGTGTAGAAGTTCTGATTAATGATAAATCCAAGGTTGATATTAATGTTAGTGGTGGAACTGCCGATACGTTTATTATGTTGTCCGGTGGAGAAAAAATGATAATCAGATTGGCTACTGATATTGGATTAGCTAGATTGTCATTTACCAGATGTGCTCAGAAGCCTGAAATTATATGCCTTGACGAAGTGTTTGGTCCACTTGATGAAGCAAATACTCAGGGGGTGTTTAGGCTACTTAACAAATTGCAGAACGATTTTGGAAGAGTGTTAGTTATATCACACAAACCGTCTATTAACAAAATGCTTAAACATCAGATATTAATAGAGAAACAGCCGGGTATTAATGGTTTAAGTGAGATAAGAAGAATAACATGAACCATAAACCTTTTTCTCAAGAAGATTATGACAAGAATGATTTGAAGGCGAAAATTTTAGCCTCTAGATTTCTTTTGTCGAAGGGATATTATAGATTAGATATTCCCATAAAAGAACAGCACGAAAAGTTTAAGCGATTAGACTTTGAGATTTTTCATCTGTTGCTAAATAGAACTATTTTGGTAGAAGCAGAAAGAAAAATCGATTGTTGGGATGTATCTGGGGCATGGCAGGGATGGCCTACATTAGATGTGCCATTTAGAAAAAACAAAAGCGAAGCAGATGTTTATGTCATGTCTAATAAGCATTGGGATACGATAGCGGTTACTAAAATGAAAGAAATCCATGGAATAAAACCCAAAAATAAAGATTGTAGGTGTTCTAATATTAATACTAAAAACGAACCGTTTTTTAGGTGTCCGTTAAATATTTTCAAGTTCTTTAAGTCGTTGGATAAAGAACGAACAAAATGGATGGAGATAGATCCTAGCGGCAATGAAATAAAGAAAACAACATGAAAGAGATAATTTTAAAATTTCTAAAAGGTATGAAAGAAGGATGGAAACTGTGGTGCTACAGGAATTGGGTACTTAACAAGTCGTATCAAGATTGGAAATGTAATCCTTTCAATAGGAGAATAAAATGAGTAATGTAACTGATGCAAGACTGGAAGAGGATCAGAAAATTAGAGAAAAGATGGATGAATTAGAAAAAGAGGGCAAGAAAGATACAGATGAATATAGGGCACTTGGACGACAGTATTATATTGATAATGATGATATTAGAATGTACTGGAAAACATACTAGGAGACGCAATGGCAAAGTACAACGCATTTTTAGATATCGTTAAAGAACGGCATGATCCCAAAATCCACCGTGATAAGCTCATTTGCCCTTATTGTAATTCTGAAAAAGTTAAGAATAACGGAACCTTTGAAACTTTAGTGGGCGGGTACAATAATCATTTAACGACCCAATGTGAATGTGAAAAATGTCACAAAACTTTTACCTTGCAAGTTAAAGAGATGGGCGAAAGGGAAAAATATATAGCATGGTATGTTTCTGAGGACAGTAAAATTTTAAAAGGAATACCGGGATGTTTTGAGGGTTATATTTATACATGTAGCAAGTGTGGCGGTGACGTAATTAGAGAAGAATTAGATAAGGTGACAAATCAGCCATTAGAATGCCTTAGTAGCGGCCCTGATAAAAACGGGGTATGGGAAAATCATTATAAAATTGTTTTTAAGTGTAAAAGTTGTGGCATTAGTGTTGAAAGTGAGAACGGCCATTATTATCTAGATCCACCCAAAGAAATGACTTACGAAGAAAAAGTAGAAGAAGCAAAGAGGCGAAATAAAATGGCTGACGAATTTTGTAAAAAATGGACTGTTACGGAAGAGATTGGAATCTGTATAATTAATGATTATGCAGTAGCTAAACTCGAAGTTGATAAATGATTGTTTATCCATATAAAGTCAGGTTATACAAGCGGAGTCCTCAAGCATATATAGAAGACGACGAAGGAATTCAGTATATGAAATTTGAACCACATCCAGATGGTGATCCTTGGATGACACAGGAAGGGGCTGAGATAACGCTTGACGTATTGCATATTCCAAGAGAAAAAGTCTGGAAAGAAACAGATGATTATTTTGAACTTAAATTAAACATAGAAATGAAGTTATAAAAATACAGCTGGGAGAATGGAAATGTCCAAAAATAAGAATAGCAGCAGAACTAAAAACAACAAATACAGGATCAAAAGATTCCTTAATAATAGCAAGAAGCCGACAAAAAAGATAGAGCTCAAACAAGTACTTCATGATATTTATTATGGGTTTATTAATTTGGATAGTACTTGTAACGGAACTTGTGAATGCTGTAAAACTGCATGCCCAAGTATGAATTATTGTGAGTTTTCTCAGCTTATTAACGAAATATGGAAGACTACGGACAGATCTGAAAAGATAGAAATAATATGTAAGAGTGTCGAATATTTCTTTTATAATCAGTTTGAAAAATTTGGAATGAAAACGTTAATTAAACCCTGCATGCTTTTGTCAGAAAAGAATAGGTGTAAATGGTATGAATTCAGACCGTTAAATTGTAGACTATATGGTCTATGGCCTAGTACGATGTATAAAGAGAGGGTAGATAAATTTGAAAAAGCTTATGACGGTTTGCTCAAAAGAGAGCAGCTTCCACTGAATACTCAATGCCCTTATGTAAAAATGAAAGATGAAAGCAAACCCCTTACTAAGGAAGTTATAGAAGAATTATTTAAACAGCTAGATATGCTGGATAGTAGGGTCGGCAATTTTTCTGAAGCACAGATAGGACAAAAGGCAAACTATAGAACTTTTCATGACTGGCTATTGCTTAAGATTTTCGGTGAAGATTGGTTGGTGAAATTAACGGATTTCATGATGGCAGCTAGCTTCCAAACGATAGAAGCCCAAATAGCCTGTTTAAAAGATGTAATCAGACAGAAATTCGCAAAAGACATGCCTAATTTGGAAAATTATTGATAGGGCAATAACATGTCAGAAACAAAAAAAATTAAGGCCAGATTAATAGACGCCGAATATATTAAAGAGGCGCAATCGGTTCTGCTGTTATTAGAATGCGAACAAGGAAGGTTTAGGAGTCAAATTCATAGAAACGCTATCGCATCTTTTGGTAACAGAACAGAAGATGACATAGTAAGGGAAATGGAAAAATACGTTGACATTTTAAAATATACATACTTGGGAAAAGAGAATAAATTTATTTATGCTGTTTTTGACCCGGATTTGAACAATAAAATTAAAGATCATGCAAAACTAAAATACTAAGGAGTTGATAATGAAGAAAAAAACGAAAGTCCCAGAATGCACAGTAATAACAAGAGACGGCTTAAAATATTGTCAAATGACGAAAAAAGATCTAGAAAGCCTTAGACCTATTCTTGATAAAAAAACGTTCTCAAAGTATTCTAAGATATACAAGAAAGACACAGCTAAAATGACCAAGGCAGAATGGCTATTGTTTATGAGAGTAATAGAGGCTACGCAGGATTCAGATGGATTGATAGCTAAGAAGATGGACCATCGCAATGACTATAAGGAAATGGTTAAGATGCTTGTTCCTACATTAAAGAATTTAGGCAAGTATAAGGAATATCTTGGTTACGTTAATAATTCTGACGTTGGTTGGGTAGATAAGAGAGATATTGCTAAGTGTTTAATACTTGATGTTAAGCCATATGGTCGTCTAAAGAGGATAATGAAACGTCTTCCCGTTACGGCCCAAAGACTATAGGATTAACATGGTCCATATATTCTTTATTTATGCTGCTGACTGTACTCATTGTAAAGAAGTATTAAACAACCTCGAAAATGCCATCTCTAATTGTAAAAAAATAGATTGCAAACTGCACAAAATGCACTATGATACTAAAGAGGCTATAACCCTAGCTATTAATCGGGGAATAAACGATCTGCCCGGAGTTGTAATAGGGAATAGCGTATTTGTTAAAAGTTGTTCTGAAAAAGAATTAAACGAAGCAATTAAAAAGGCAGCAAAAAATTGAGCAAACCGACATTGGTGTTTACGAATTTTTGGCAAGTTAATTATTTTTTGCAGAAGGAAGTAATAACTATTCCTTTTACGGTTTATTCTATCGCTTTAAAAAAACCTTCTGGAGACAAACTTCCTTATGTCGATGAAAATATTCCACGTTTAGATTTCTTTTGCCCCACATGGGAAATATTGCAAAAGTATAAACAAGATAACGATTGGCAAAGTTATACTGATGCGTTTATGTCTCTTATGAGAACTAGAAAACCAGCAGTTACCGGATGGTTAGAAAATTTAGCTTTATCACATGACTATTATCTATGCTGTTGGGAAAACACTGCCGAAGGAGCCCATTGTCATAGGAAATTGCTATATGATGCGCTTCAAAAAAGTAGGAAATATAGCGAAGAGCTTAACCTTATCTATCTACATGGGAATGAAAAGACTTATGAAAAAGTTACCTAACATATATGGATTTAATAAAACGAGTGAGGCTGGACATAATGTCTTTGCTCCGTCTATATTCCTCAAAGGTTGTAATCTTAGATGTCCATATTGTATGAATGCTAGACTTGTTAAAAATGAGCGTATTGCGCCCCTAAATATCGAGGAAATTAAGCAATATGTTTTAAAAGAAAGATGTGAATGGATTATGCTTAGTGGAGGAGAACCCACTGTAACCCCAGTAGGAGCTCTTATTGCCCTTATAAACGAGTTAAAGTCATGGGGGTGCATGGTTGGGATGTCTACTAATGGTAATATGCCTGAAATACTAAAAAAAGTACTTCCGTTGGTCAACTATGTAGCTTTGGATTTTAAATGCGCCAGATCAGAAGATATATCTCAAATAGCTTCAGAATCGGAAAATATGATACCTGAATTTAATAAGTCGTATGGTATGAGTCTAATTAGATCACATGTTCAGTTGATAGAGGCTAAGTTACATAGAAAGGATTTCGATTACGAAGTTAGGACTACTCTCTATCCTTTATTTATAGATAAAAAGGCTATCGAAGAAATAGGTTCCATGTTGAGATCAGATTGCGCATGGATATTGCAACAATTCAGGCACAATAAAAACATGTTGAGTGAAGATGCGTATAATGTTACACCATATGAACCAGAAGAAGTTGACGAGCTTTTAAAGATAGCTAAAACTTATTGTAAGAATGTTCGGGTAAGATATGTATAATAATTAACAAAAAGGAGAACAGCAATGAAAGAATCAAAGAAACTAAAGAAGTTAATGATTGTGAAAGTTGGCACTGATGAAAGGCCTGCAAGTCAAGCTGATATAAACTGGGTAAAAAAAGAATTGAATAAGGCAATCACCGAAGGGGTTCCATTTATAACTCATCATGCCGTAGAGATTGATATTTTGCCAGTTGACGATATCATTAATTTTAGAGTGGAAAAAACAAAGTAAAAGGGAGACGGTAATGACAGAAAAAGTATATTCAAGAGTAAAGGAAGCTGAAGAGATGGTGAAGCAGTTGTGTGAGAAACAGCCTGATGTATTGTGGTGTGTCAGGCCTCAGATGATTGCCGTTTATGGCATCGAAAATAAGGAAAGGTCGGAAAAGAATACTACATTGGCCAAAATTAAACCAGTTAAAGGATGCGAAAAGGCAGTGCTTCAGGACAATAATATTCCGGTTAGGTATATTTTGGAAATTTACTGGTCGGACTGGAAAGAGTGGGATGAAAAGAAACGTCAATGGATTCTTTTGCATGAATTACTTCATATTCATAGCGAAGTAGGTAAAACCATTAAACATGATTGTGAAGATTTCAAATTAGTACTCGATAAAGTTGGAGTAAATTGGGTTAACTCTAAGGATCTTCCTAATTTAATTTTAGAAGATGTTAAATTCAATTTAGAACTTAGGCCAAGTATGGAAGAAGAACTAGAAGAAAAGGACGAAATACCTGAGAATGAAATAGAAAAAAATAAAAGAGGTCGTCCCAAAAAGGTATTAGATAATAAAGGAACCGTCCCCGCCACAGATGCGGTAGACGAATCTAAAGGAGATATATTTTAAAGTAAAAAGAAGTTTTCCAATCCCTCTATTGAATTATATCATATAAAACATTGGAGGGATTGGAATATGATTATTAGGTCGTTTAGAGTCAAAAGAAAAAAATGTGATAAACATGATAAAAAAATATTGCTATCATGTGATAAATGCAAAGAGGAATTTGAAATGTTTAGTTCTTCTTTTAAACTAGGTCAAAAACGTCATCCCGGAAAACATTTGTGCTTAATGTGTGCTAATGCTAGAGAATATAAAAAGATAATTATAGGTGATCAGAATAAGAAGTTCAAAGGTGGTATATCTCCAGATGGGTATCGTAGAATTTATTATGAAGGGAAGAACCAGTTTGAGCATAGAGTTATTGCTGAAAAAAAACTTGGCAGAAAACTTATTCATGGGGAACAAGTTCATCATATTAGTTGTGTGAAGTTAAATAATTCAATGGATAACTTATTTATTTTTGCTAGTTGCAAAGAACATAGAAAATGTCATCATAAAATGGAACAAATAGCAATGGCAATGCTAAATAAAAGAGTTTGGTTCAATGAATTTTTAGGTATATATCAAACCATCGTCTGTCCTGTTTTTAATCCTGTTAACAAATATGGTGGGGCGGTTTTAAAAGCTGACTTAACTAGTATTATTCCTCAGATTTTTAAAAAGGCTAATAGAAATAGCAACTATATCTCTAAAAAAGGAGAAAATAGGGCAATACATATGTATATTATTGAACAAATAATAGGAAGAAGTTTATATCGAAACGAAGTAGTTCATCATATAGATGGAGATACGTTTAACAATTCAATAAATAATTTATATTTATGTAATAGATCTGAGCATAAGATGATTCATGAGTCCCTATCTAAATGTATAGCCGAATTATACAAGAAAAATATTGTGGGTTTTGATAATGATAGTGGAACTTATTTTTTGAGAGGAGATAAGTGAAAATTGTCCAAGATATAGATGCTCTTAGAAAAAAATCAGAACCGATTACTTCTGTTGGTGAGGCTCAATTTCTAATTGAAGCGCTTGAAAACACGCTCAGGCCGCTAGATCATGGCATTGGACTTGCAGCAATCCAAATTGGACAAAATAAAAGATTGGGGGTTATTAAAAAGGGAGAAAGCTTTATCCATTTAATAAATCCCGAATTGATTGAAGCAGAAGATGAAATGATATTTGTTAGGGAGGGATGCCTCTCCTTCCCTGACATCTTTCGAGATACTAAAAGATATCGACAGATTGTAATTAAGAATCGAAGGATAGAAAATGATCATTTTGAAGATGAAAAATTGTCTTTTTACTACTCCAAAGAAGATGAACCCGGAAACGATGGTTTGATTGCTATAGCGGTTCAACATGAGCTTGATCACTTTGAGGGGAAGCTAATTATCGATTATGATATAAAAGCAATTCCTACAAAAAGAGAGAATGAAAAGATAGGCAGAAACGATCCATGCCCATGTGGTAGTGGCAAGAAGTATAAAAAATGCTGTGGGAGTAAAATATGAAATTGTTTATAGTAGAATCACCAAATAAATGCGTTAAGATTAAATCATATCTTGGGGCTGATTATAACGTAATGGCATCTGTTGGACATATCAGGGAGATCCCTAAAAAAGGAATAAATATAGATGTTAAGAACGGTTTCGTGCCGAAATATGAAATTTCCAAGGATAAGAAGGATGTAGTTAAGAAAATACAAGAAGCAGCAAAAAAAGCAGATGAAATATTTCTAGCTACTGACATGGACCGGGAAGGCGAAGGAATTGCCTTTCACATTTATGATGTTTTAGACAAGGCCTCACAGAAGAAATGTAAAAGAGTGGCCTTTGACAAGATTACAAAAACAGATATTTTAAATGCCCTTAAATCCCCTAGAGATATAGATCAAAATCTTGTGGACGCTCAAAAGGCTAGGCAGGTTTTGGATAGGCTGATCGGATATAAGGTCTCTCCTGTTTTATGGTATTCGGCCCATATAAACAAGTCTTCAGCAGGCAGGGTTCAAAGCGTTGCCCTTAAACTTGTATGCGATAGGCAAAGAGAGATAGACGCATTCAAACCGGAAGATTACTGGTTTATAGAGGCTCTGTTAAAGTGCGAAAAAGGTGAATTTTGGGCTAAAGTTATCACGAAAGAAAAAGAAAATAGGTACGTAGACGATAAAATTTCTGCTCAGGATCTTGAAAAGCTTAAAACTGCAAAGTACAAGATGGATAAGATCGAAAAGGCAGAAAAGAGAAATAATCCTTTTCCTCCTTTTGACACAAATTCATTGCAGGGATCATGCTCTTCTGTTTTTGGATGGAGTCTTAGTAAATCTCAAACTATCGCCCAGAAGCTTTATGAGGCAGGTAAAGTAACTTACATTAGAACTGATTCTTTCAGTGTGGCACCAGAAGCTATTACAGAAGTAAGAAGATTTATTCAAAATGGATTCTCAAAAGAATATCTCCCGGCTAGTGCAAATGTTTATGCTAAGAAATCTAGCGCAGCAGCACAAGAAGCTCATGAATGTATAAGACCAACCCATCTTGAAGATGAAGGAAATGATATTGATTCCTCAGATGAACAAAAAATGTATAAGCTAATTAGAGCTAGATTTATAGCATGTCAGATGACTCCTCAGATCATTGATACGGTTGCATATTATGTTAGTACTGATACTGGACATTCGCTGATTGCTAGAGGACAGAGTATAAAGTTTGCAGGATGGACAGAGATTTATCCTTATTCAAAAACAAAAGAAGCAGTATTGCCGCCAGTTTCAGAAAAGGAGTGTCTTGATCTGAAGGATATTAAACGAACAAAGCACACTACTGAACCGCCAGCTAGGTATAATGAAAGAACATTAGCTAATGCAATGGAAAAGGATGGGGTAGGTAGACCTGCTACTAGGGCTTCAATTATTACCTCTATTCAAAAAAAGATGTATGTGAATATTGAGAAGGGAAAAGGTAAGGGTTTAATAGCGTCTGATTTGGGTTTAAGAATCAATGATTATTTGCAACCCAATTTCAAGGATTTCTTTATGGATATAAAATATACATCCATGTTGGAAAAAAGCCTTGATGAAATAGCAGATGGTAAAAAGACATATTTAGATGTAGTCGGGTCAGTATATGAAATTCTACAGAAACATATAAAGAGTTCTGAGAGTAATTCGGAAACACAGCAAAAGGAGCAGAAAGTCATGGGTAAATGTATCGTTTGTAAAGAAGGCGAAATCGTAGAAAAAAGAGGACAGTATGGGGTTTTCTATTCTTGTAATAAATGGCCTGATTGTAAGACTGTTTACACTAAGGCAGAGGATGGAACTTTTTCTATAAAAGAGAAGAAGCAGTTTAAAACAACCGGGAAAAAATGTCCTGATTGTCAAAAAGCAGGAAGGGATGGAGAGCTTGTAGAAAGAAGTAATAAGAGTAGCGGAGATAAGTTCTATGGGTGTAGTAAGTACCCCAAATGCACGTATAGCGAACAATTAGACGGTACGCCAAGTAACAAAAAGAGTTTCAAAAAATATCCTAAGAAGGAGGCTTCGGAACAAGACACTGGTACAGGAAATGACGAAAGTAACGCTGACGCAACAGATGATTTGGATACACTTTGATCTGATGTAAATGTAGTGAATGTATTACCCGGTTATACTGGATTAATGAGTGTTGGAGGCCGAAAGATAAGATGCACTTCTTTTGGTTTGAATACGACTCAGGATGCGCAGTTTTTTAATCACGTTATAGGATTAAACGATACCATCCCCAGTGGTAATACTACTAAGGGCGAATCTGTAGGAACTGTCAATACTCAAAGGCGCATATGGAGACCGTCTGTTATTCGTTTAGGTGGGTCACTATCATTCCCGGCCACAGAAAATTCTGCATCGGCTTTTTTTGACGAAGCAGTTAGTGGAACATATATCCCAACTCTAACCTATCAATATTATTGCAAGGATGGTGGTACTGGAGGAAGTAATGGTCAAATTTCATTTACGGAATGTAGAGTAAATGGTTATGATGTTAATATCCAAGCTGGAGATATATTAAACATAACAGTTGACATTGCTGCTAAGAATGCTACACAAGAAGGCAGCGCTGGATTATCATATATAACAGCCGAAAAAATGGTTACATGGGATAAAGTAACCATTTCTTCAGATCCTTCATTCACTCAAATCAGAGGCTTCTCGATGAAAATTAATAACAACATCCAAAATATTTATACTTGTGGTACGGGTTCAGGAGAGAACGCTGGTTTACTTCCAGCTGACTTGAGGATAGGAATGCAGGAAGTCACAGGGTCTATTTCTTGTTATTTAGATCAAGGCCAGCGTTTTATCCCTACACAAACGAGCACTGTCAATTCAATAAATTTTATAGCTGCTGGCGGGTTGAGTATTAAAATGAATGTTGTATTCTATACTTCTCAGGTTGAAGGAATGGTGGGGCCGATTGTTTGCGAAATTCCATTCACAGGTGTCGGTAGAACTTTTAATTAATGCAAATGAAAAAAATAATTATAGGCTTTATAGGGGATCATAACAGTGGAAGAACAACAGCATCTGATTTCTTTAAAAGAAAAGGTTTCCATAAAGCTAGCATAAATGATAAAGTAAGAGAATTTGCTAAGTATCTATTTCCGAATAAAGAGATCCAACAAGATAAGTCTACTTTGAATAACGTTAGAAGAAGGGGCGTTAAAGTAAGTAAAGAATACTGGTTAAATCTTGTTCTTATCACGGTTCCAGATGATAAAACAATGATAGTATTTGATGACATATCTATGGACGAGGCTGAAACTAACAAAATCACAACATTTCAGATATATCGCCCCGGTGTTTCTACAATTAATCTGCCGAACATAGAAACTATAGAAAACAACGGTTCTCTTCCAGAATTCATCGAAAAAATCAATCAATTATATAAGAAAATCATTAGATAGTATTTTTTGCCCCTTTTGATAAATTTCCTTCCTCTTTTTTAGTAAAAAATGTATAATAAATGTGATACATCTAAGAAGGAAAAAGACATATACGTTATAGAGAGTAGGAGATTTCATGTTTAAAGATTTGGTATTGTATAGAAAATACAGACCCTTCCAGTTAGAAGATATTGTTGGTCAGCGTCATGTAGTGGCCACTTTGAAACAAGCATCTATCAATAAGCGTTTTGCCCATGCCTATTTATTTAGTGGAAATCATGGCAGCGGAAAAACTTCTATGGCTAGAATTTTAGCTAATTTAATGGAATGCGAAAACGCTGTTGATGGCAAACTTTGTGGAAAATGTAGGGCATGTTCTACTATCCATCAGGGCGTGGCATCGGATGTTATTGAAATTGACGGAGCCTCTAATAGCGGAGTGGAAAATGTGAAAAACGTTATAGATGCCGCTCAATGGTCTCCTCAAGAGCTCAATAGAAAAATTTACATTATAGACGAAGTTCATAGATTAACTAACGCTGCAGCTTCAGCCTTATTAAAAACACTAGAAGAACCGCCGTCTTATTTATCCTTTATTCTTTGTACAACAGAGATTGACAAAATATTAACCACTTCCTTATCCCGTTGCCAAAAATTTAACTTTTCAAAAATACCCTCTAAGGATATTGTAGCAAGGTTGTCTATCATTGCAAAACAAGAGAATATAAATATCGAAAACGATGCGTTGTTTCTAATTGCAAAAATGGCAAGAGGTAGTATGAGAGATGCAATTGGATATCTCGAACAAGTTGGGACGCTTGCGGGAGAAAAATTAATAACAGCTTCTAATGCCCAAAAATATTTCGGACTGGCAGATCGTCAAGGTATATTGAATATCGCAAATGCAATTTTAGATAGCAATATCTCGTTAATTCTTGACCAAATTAACGATTTGATCATGGCATCTGTCCAACCGAAAGAGATTATTGATGAAATTTCTGAAGTCTTTAGAAACGCAATGGTGATCAAGGCACAGAATGGCGACACAAAACTGGTTGATTTACCAGATAATGAAACTCAGGAAATTAAAAAAATAGGTAGTGGATTAACAATGGCTCAGTTACTTAAATTGGCCAGATTATTTGCTTCTATAGAAGTAGATAAGAAACAAACATTTAATATAAATGATAGGTGGATTATGGAGGCGACAATTATTAATTGTGTTGAACTCCTTCGATCTAAATAAAGTTTTATAACAATGAAATCGCCTTTTTAGTCTCCTTAAACAGGGAGAATAAAAATGGCAAGACCAAAAAAGTTAGCGAACAGAAAAAGTAAAAAAGATAAGAAGTTAATTAAAGAAACTCGTTTGTCTAAGATTCCGGTGATTAGGGCTTTGGAATCTGAAATCCTGAAGGGTGTAGGAACAAGCCTGATTGAGAACACTGCTGATGCACCTGATGCCCCCGAAACTCCAGAGGCTCCCTCAAGAGATATGCTTGAACAAATTATGTTTAAGCTTCCATGCGTTAAAGAACCGTTAATGGGATCTCCTAAGCAGGTTAAAAGAGAGTTGGATTCTTTAGCAATAGAAATGCAGAATATAGAAAAACAACAAAATCCTGATGAAGAAGAAATGAATAAAATATTTAATAAGATACACCTTTATATGCATGGTTATCTCATAAACGTTTGCTTAAAAAAATTCCCTTTCATCAAAGGGCTGCAAACGGTAGATATCTATCAGGAGACATTGATTGCCTTAAAAATAAAAGCAATACCTAATTTTAAAAGAGGTAAAGGTATGAGTTTCTTGAATTTTGCGAAGATGTGTATACGAAGACATCTTATAACGCTATTGAATGCATCAAAGAATAGAAAGAAAGATCAATCTATTAATCAAGCGATTTCCTTAGACAGCTCACCGATTGGCAAAAACGATGATGATGAACATAAAACTACCTATGCTAATATTATTGCAGACAATAAGGCTTCTTGCGACGAAACGCTGGAAAAAAATGAAGCATATATTGTAACCAAAACTACGTTATTAAATGCCTTATCTAGTTTTGAAAGAGTGGTGCTAAAAGAATATCTGTCAAGTTCTTCCTATAGAGAAATATCTAAAAACATATCTATCTCACTTGATAGAAGGTATAACACTAAGAGTATTGATAATGCGCTATTGAGAATTCGTAAAAAAGCTATGCATTTGTTTGAATATGGTAAGATAGAGGATCTTCCAATATTCTTGCCGAAAAGTGTATAATAGTTGTATAATATACTTTAAGAAGATGTAGTAAACCAAAGGAGCAATAAATGAAAGTAGGAATCCGTCAAAAAATATTGATAGAAGCACTGGAGAAAGGTTCTTTAGCTGCTATTGCCGAAAACGTTCAGTCTGAAATTACGGTAATGGCAATGCTTAACAAATGCATAAGGATTACTGTTAATAAGAACTTCATAGTTGAATCATCTACTGATTTGCTTTCAGTAAAATATTCAATTCCAGTAACAGAACAAAATGGGATAATAGTTAAAGAAGAAGGAAGCGTTTTGGTTCCAGCTAAAGAGCTAATTCTTTGGGCTAAGGTTCAGGGTCCAGATTCTACAATCAGTCTCACTCTGAATAAACTTCCTGTTCCAGACGTAATAAACACTTTTGACGGAGAGGTCAATGACAACCAAGATCTCTCTAAATTTATGATTAAAAGAATAGGGACCGTTAAACTTATTTCAAAAGACACTTCTAAAACAAGCGGAAAGTGGGAGCTGGATTGTTTCGATCCCACCCACATGGTTGCAATCGATTATGATCAAAAAGCAGAAAAATATTTCGAAATGCAAGGTGGGCAATTGACAGAGGCGCTGGAAAACGTTTCTTTTGCGGCCCTTTCTAAAGATGATAAACACGTATGGGACGCTATTGATATTCAAACGTATGCTAATGACCTTTATTTTGCAGCCACTGATAAGGCTCGTTGTGCACTCTATAAGGTTCCTAAGGAAAACGTAATAGATGTCAAATCGGATAAACCTCTTCTTGCGCCTTCTGTTATATTAAGCCAGATTACTAAAATCATAAACAAAACAGAACAACTTATCTTTGCGTATAATGAAGAAACCGAAAAGATATTTATTAGCCAGCCTAATCTTAAAATTCGCATGGTAAGTACGGAAAAGGAGCAAATAAGTAAATTTCCAAGCATTCAAAAACTAGTTGACAAAGATTATAAACAATTGGCAGAAATATCAAAGGCATTATTTATTGATATGCTTATTAATGCTTCTGTAGTTAATAACTCTGCTGCCTTATTCATTTTTAATAAAACGGATGGTACGTTTACTGTTAAGGCCATTTCTGAGAAAAATAAATACAAACCGAACATTAAACAAGCTAATATTCCGAATATAGCCCAAGATGCAAAATTAGTATGGGCTGTAAATCATTTGATGGAAGGTCTTAAGGTATTTAAATCCGAAGAGGTAAATTTGTTAATCCCAGAAAACCTTAAAACGGTAAAAATTACAGGCAAAAACCATGATGAAGCATTAGTATATTTTTCAATGGGTATCCAGACCAACGCTCATTATAATGCTGATTCTGAAAACTAACATGGCCTTCCCATCGCCAATATTTATTTATGGAGACTTGTATGTCGCTCAGAATACAATAACTTCAGCTAAAAAGAAATATCCTGAGCTCAAATGGGTTGTTAAATCGGCATCCACTGAATCATTAGAAAGCATTAGAATGGAAGCTGGGTTATTTAGTTGGGACGACTCAGAAAAGGTATTGCTAATTAAGGAAATTCCAGATAAAAAAGCAGTTAGGGAATTTCTCATAGACTTATCTTCTTCTTGTGCCGATTCTACTAAGCTTATAATTTGGGATTCCGAAAATCATGTTAAGCTTGACCCTAAAACCAGAATAATGGAAAAAACTTGGGAAGAGTTTATAGAAACCTTTAGGGGAATCAAGGGCGCAAAGATAATCAACAGCGGAGATTTGCTTACTGAAAAACAGATGGACGAATGTATAGATTTTGTTATCAAATGTTTTGAAAAGCATGGAAAAGAGATCTCGTCTTATGAGGCCCGAATCTTGATTAATATTGTTGGATATGATCGTGGATTATTAGATTCGGATATTAGCAAAATGTGCATCACCTGTCCTAACAAAATTGATGCTCAATTTATTCTGGATAACGCATTTCCTACTAGCAAGGAAGCTGTCTTATATAAACTAAGTAACGTTTTAGATACAGGAACCTATGAAGATGCGATAAATATGACCGAACAATTCCTAAACAATGGGATCAATGGGAACGTAATAGCCGAAATATTTGCTAAAAAAGCGAGATGGCAGATGGTAGTAGCGCATTTGTGGGCTATGGGAATGCCTTGGGGAAGCATATCTGGAAAACTAATGGGTATGGGTAGATTTCCTTCAGCTATTTGGTATAATGAAGAAATAAACGAAAATGAAAAAAGAAGTATAGCAGAACAGTATCAGTCTCCAGATGGGATTATAGACTTCCTTACCAGTAAACAAGGAATTCCAAGAAGATATCTAAAGATTATTGAAGATAAAAAAGCCAAGATAAAAACGACCATGACTAGAAAGGGAGCGGAAATAATCCCGATGCCCTTTATGGCAGATCAATATGTCAATACCGTAAGAAACCATATCGTAGCACCCAACTCAGATGTCCCGGAACAAGAATTAAAAAAGAAAGTGCTAAACAGGGCTATAAGGGTTTATTTATTCGTTCAAGAGAAGCTGGCAAACATTAGATATGGTAAAAATCCTTCTCAGCAAATACAAGAGATTATAGAAGCCTTAAAAAGTTATAAGTTAGATAGCGTCTGATTTAGTTTCTACAGGTAAAGATGGTTCGTCATCTTCAAAGAGAGTTCCTACTATTTTTTCTTTCTTAGGTTTAATTTCTCTAGGAAATTGTTTTTCTATTTCTTTAAGTTTATTCAGGTCAAGAGATTCTTTGGCTATTAATCTAGCTTCTATCTCAGCTAGAACAGCCCTGTTGTCTAGATCGATTCTTACGTTTACGTTCTCTAGAACAAAATTATAGCGTTCGGGTTTGTTTTTTATGAGCCATGTTATGGTAGTAACAGGGTCTCTGTGAAACGATGGAATTCCCCACTTATGGCAAATTGGACATACAGCAACGCCCATATCTATTGCGAACTTTAATGGAAAATCTTTTATCTTTCTTGAGATTAAATGATGTGCGTCAATTTTCGTAGCTATACCGTTAATATTTATTGCTTTATTTTCAATACCGCAAAATTCGCATTTAAATCCTGATCTTTCCCGGACAGCCTCAGACCAAAGCTTGAATAATCTTCGTTTTATCTTCGGAAGAGATTCTAATTTTACTTTCTTAGTGTTTGATGATTTCTTCATACACTAATATTATACAAGATATATCGAAAAAATACCTTTTTAAAAGGGTTTTTTATGGGTTAATATGAATAATAATAGTCATGAATATATCCGAAGTTTTGAATACCTTAAAAGCCGAAATAGCGCTAAAAAGGACTCCTATTGGAAGACCTATTACAGACTATGCCATAGAAGCTCTTTCTGCTGCTGTAGAAGACGAAAAAAACTATGATATTGATGCTGTAAAGTGCACTAACTGTTGTATAATACAGTCAAGCCTTTTAGTTCCAGAAGGTTGTCCATCCTGTGGATCTAAAGACTTGAGCACTGAAATAACAAAGGCAGACATCATATAATAAAGGAGTGTAACATGAGTGATAATTATGTAGATGAAGAAGGTAAGTTTGATACTAAAAGTTTGTTAGAAGATAGCTTTCTTAAAAATTTGGGGAATGTTAAGATTCCGCCTGCACAGGCTCCCACAATAGTTGATCGATCTATCAAAGTTCCTGCTTCATCTGATTATAACACGGAAAGAATGCTATTGGAGCTCTATGAGGTTAGGGATGGGCTTATAGCTACTTTCTCGGAAATGGGTTTAAATAAGACCTCTCAAACGCTAGTAGATAATATTAATAGGGTTGGAAAATGCATTAAGGGATTAGGCGGAGAAGTTGATCATTTTGACCCCTTGGCTAATGTTTCCGGTCTTCAATCTCCAAAATTAAACAAGAGTGCTCAAAGAGTTATTGAAAATACCAAGGAAGCATATAACCTTGGAAAAATTGAGGACGCTAAGGTTGAAGAAGATGGAAAAACTATAACTATCATATTCACAGGTAAGCAAGGGAATATTAGTTATAAATCAGTGGGTACGGTGACAGCTTCCGATACTTGGATGGGCAATGAGGCTATTGACTATATCTATTCTCCAGAATCAGGTAGGATGGCTGTTAAGACTCCTAATGCTCAGGGTCAGTGGATCGATAGGGGCACTGATGATTATAAAATATCTTGGGAGCTTTTTGAGACCGACGAATCTAATCTTAACAAAGAAGCAGGGAAAACTGAAAATACTCCAGAAATAAAGGAGGAAGTTAAAAACCCTGCACCGAATAATATAGACGAAGAAGTTGGCGATTTTCCGATAGAGGAGAAGAGTTAATAAGGCCTAAAAAATAATATAAATAGTTGAAGGATTATTAAAAGGCTAATAGGAAATAATATAACATGACAAGACCATCAACAGGAATGGATATGCAGAGAGTGACCTTCGTAGAGAGTCTTCACAACTCTTTAAGGAAACAGGCATCGAAGGCCATTGCTGAACATAAGAAATATGCTTCCTTAGCCAAATCGTATTTAGAAGACGGTTTGGAAGAGTCAGAATGCGTAGAACTTCTTATGATTGATGGTTTATCAAGAGAAGCAGCTGAGAGTTACGCTGCAATGGTTAAGAGCGAAGCAGAAGATACCACTAGCAATTTATCTGAGTATACATTCCAATTTGAAGACGAATTTGGAAAACTTAACTCTTCATATGATATCGGCAAGACTGTAAGAGCCTCTACTGATGAGGAAGCATGGGAAAAGGCCGAAGAAATCCTAGAAAACGGATCTCAAGTAGAAGCTCAAAAGCTGATATCCGTTAATAGGATTAACTAATATGCAAAAGCTTTCTGATACTGCCAGCTCAATCATTACCCTTCTCCACAACGCCAACGAACTTATTACAAGATCCAGTGACAGAAAATCCGCTAGAGAAGTCCTTTCTGCTGTCAGGGTTTATGCAAAGAATAAGCGTTTTGCCATGCCCGATGATAAAATGGATAATTTCTTTTCTGTTCTTCTAGACGCCAGACCACTAACCTTGACTACTATTCTCAAAGATATAGCAGAAGATGTGGTATTATTTGATAAAAAGAATAATAGGCCTCAGAAGAAAAACCTTGTATAATATAGTGGAATAATATTGGAGGAAAATATGACCGAAGAAAAATCACAAGATGTCCCTTTCGAACAATCTATGACCCCACCCCCCAAAGAAGAAATTCAAAGTTTCTCGCCCCCCGAAGCTGGAGATATTGATGAGGCATTGGCACAGTTAATTAATATTAATGAAAAAAATGTTTATCATGAACCTACCTGCATGATATGTTCAGATCCTCACAGGGAAGAGCTAGAAAAGAAATGGGCTGATACGACTAACCACGAAGAAGTTAAAAAGCTGTTTAAAAGCCGTAGTGATTTTCCAGTTTCTAAGGATGTCATTGATAACCATATGCGTTTCCATTACGAAAGAGGTGTTAGGGGGTTACAACTAATTGAATATGCTAATAGGATTAAACGACTGAGCGGCGTTCAGTTGACTACCTTAGACAGAATTCATTTAGGGCTTTCTACTATCACTGAAAGATTAGCAGGGATAAATAGTATTACACCCAATAATGATATAAGCGCTGCAGAAATTGAACAAATAAAAAGCGCCGAAACCGCAAGACTCATGGGCACTTTCAACAATCTTCTTAAACTTCAAGCCTCTATCATGGGAGAAATGAAAGATAGCGGAGAGCTTATTATTATTCCTATGAAATCATTTGTGGATGTTTTTAACAAGGCTATCATAGAGGCAAAAACTCAGGCTGAAAGAGCGGCTATTAAGAGAGTGTTAGATGATCTTGGAAGTCTAAATAAGAAAACTCAATAAGGGAATGGCACATGACTATTAATATAAAAAGTAACGAAGATAATTTTTATCCTATTAAGTTATTGACTTGGGATAAAGTAAAATTTATAGATGGCAAGGAAAATGAGCATCCAGTAAAAAGTTTAACATTAAAAATTGAGGCTGGTGAAGTTGCTATTTTAACTGTTGAAAGATATGCAATGAATGGTTTATTTAACGCTGTTTCAAACGATCCCAAAGATGGACATAAACCCCTTACATATAAAATGCATTATGGGGTTGAAGATTTTTCAGCAGATATAGAAGTGAAAGGTCCGTTAGAACTAAAAGATAGAACAGTTTAGTTGTTGATTGTTTCATTCTTTGTTGTATAATATCAATGTTGCAAGAAAGGGAAAAAGATGGACGAAACAGCAATTACATTCTCAGATATTCAAATTGAAGATCAGTATTCAGATGTTGATTCCCGTAGCAAAGATGTGGATGTTTCTACATTTTTAGGCGACAATAAATTTAAGTTAATGTTACCTGTTATATCTGCTAATATGCCTGATATTACCGAATATAAAATGGCCATTGAAATGTATAAAAATGGTGGTTTCGGAATTTTGCATAGGTTTATGAGCATAGAAGAAAATGTTGATCAGCTTAAAAAAGCTCAGGAAACACTTTGCTGTGGAGTATCTATCGGTGTTAAGGAAGAAGAGAAGGAACGGTTTGATAGGCTTTATGCAGCTGGTGCAAAAACATTTTGTATTGATATTGCTCATGGTCATTGTAAGCAAATGCAAGATATGTTAAAATGGGTATGTTCAAGGGTGGGTACGCAATCTATTACAATCATGGCTGGGAATATCGCAACTGGAGATTCAGCATTGGACTTGGTAGATTGGGGCGCTAATATTCTTAAAATCGGGATTGGCCCCGGATCAGTTTGTCGCACTCGATCTAATACTGGAGTAGGCAAACCTCAATTTTCTGCAATTAAAGAAGTTTATGAGGCACTGCAGAGAGATGGAATAAAACACGTTAGAACTATTTCTGACGGAGGTATTCAAAATGCTGGAGACGTTCCTAAGGCCTTAATATATACTGATGCGGTTATGATAGGTGCCGTTCTTGCTGGCACCACCGAAACTCCGGGTAATGTTTATGCAGAACCCGGAACTAATTTAATCAACAGAACATGGTATAAAATGTATGGTGGAAGCGCTTCGGCAGAAAATAAGAGAAAAAATGGACAAGAAGGTAGATTTGTTGAAGGCGAAATGAAAAAGATACCATTTAAGGGTCATGCTAAATATTTACTTAGGGAGATAGAAGATGGGCTTAAAAGTTCTTTATCTTACAGTGGTGCTAGGAATTTGAAAGAATATAAAGAGAAAGTAAAGTGGTATATGATTAGCGATGGTGGTAAAAGGGAGAGTAAATTTTAATGAATCGATTAAACGGGTTAGCAGCTTATTTGTCAGGTCCAATTGATTTTGCAGAAAACAAAGGATGTAAATGGAGAAACGATATAGAACCATTCTTGCAAAAAAGGAATGTTAGAGTATTTAATCCTCTAAAGCATAGTTTTTATGGAACTCAGCATTTGGACACTCATAAAAGACCTAGAATGGAAGGTCTATTAAGGGATGGTAAATTTGAAGATCTTAGATCGGAAGTTAAGGAGTTAAACCATTGGGATTTGCGCTGTGTAGACCTGAGCTCATTTCTAGTCGTTAATTACGATATTAATATTTTTACTTGTGGAACTCATGAAGAGATTTTTAATGCAAATAGGCAAGCGAAACCAGTACTTTTAATGATCGGAGATAATAGAAAGAAGATGCCTAAATGGATGTATGGCAGATTTCCTCCAGATCACATGTTTGAATCATGGGATTTGCTGAAGAACTACTTAACTGTTATTGATTCAGATCCAAATTATATTTTTAGTGATGCTGATAAGAAGCGGTGGCTATTCTTCGATGGGGTGCATATTAACCCTAATTACGTTTCAGAATGTAACAAAAAATAATTATTTATTTAACCCCAGAAAATATCAAAAGAAAATCAAGAAATAGCTAGTATGGTAAACGAGGAGATTAAGAACACTTTTTTGAATAAAGATATACTGGATTGCTCAGGTATAGAACCTTAGGAGGAACATGGGAGCATATACAAACATACGTGTCTATGATTTTTCTGCCGCTTGGGATGGCATATATACCCAAATAGATAGGGGGATGTGGTTTAATGGAAATGCCGCAAGTCCTTATTATTTATATCGTGACTTTGAAAATTGGAAAATATGCAACAGTAGATACGTATGTCAACCAGTAGAGGCAATACCTTCGTTAGGCCATTTAAAAGCCATAAAAGCTTTTACCGTGGGATCGACTCCAGCAGGGAACTATACGGGTGTAGATGGTAATCCTAATGGGAAAGTGGAATTAGTTTATTAAAGATAGGATGAGAATCTTCTAAGAATGTTTTTACATTGTCTCAATGACATTGCGTTTACAACTTCTCGTTCTTTAGTAAGCACTTTAGTCTCACACCAGTCGGGATGTAAACAATGCATAATCTCATGTATTAAAGTTGGTATTAATTCTTTCCTATAATCTATGGTTATTTCATCGTCAGAAGGCTCATATTTACCATCCATTCCTCGGATTTTCCTGAGTATAATTGTGTCTGATTTTTCTTTGAGGAACTTATAAACTGAATGGAGAATAACACACGCTTCTTTTTTACGTTTTTTATATTTGATACTGTTTTTCCTCTTAGACATAATAAATTGTTCTATTGAGGAAGGGTTATATCCTTTTTTTAGAGAAAGAAATATTATGAAAGAAGTTGAACAAAACATTTCTGTTTGTGCCAAGGTTAATCTTAATCAAGTGTTGCATGATCGTCGTTTAGGGTTTGTTGGAATAAGATTCGGAACAGTTGAACAAATATGTAAGCAATATGGAATAACTTATAAGCAAATGCCCGGTCACATAGAGTTTTCTGCACCTAAACTTAGACTGCAAATGTTGATAGAAAGGCTGCATTTTTCTAAGAACAAATATTGGATGTAAATTTTTCTTGACGTTTTCCTCTTTTATGCTATACTATTTCCGATAATTTGAAAGGGAAAGAATTATGAGGAAAGATAGCATTATAACTGGCAGTAATCACAATGTTTACATCGACGGTAAATTGCTAGATCCTCGTCTCTCTCAAGCATATAGGAACCATTCGCCAGATGGGTTTAGTTGGGGCTATAGTGGTTCAGGCCCAAGCCAATTAGCTTTAGCGCTTTTGCTCGAAGTTTGTTTAGATAAAGATCAGGCGCAGGCTCATTATCAAGATTTTAAATTTGATGTTGTTGCTGGGCTTGATGAAACATTTACACTGAATGCAAGTGTAATATATGATTGGTGTGAGAAAAATATATAAAAAATAAGAAAAGAAAATGTAAAATATGTTATGGATATGGATTGTGGCCCGATGATTCAGGTCAACCTATGGGTCCGATGGATGCTGGCGACGGAATGCCAACTAAGAAATGCCCTAAATGTGGAGCTAATGCTAATCCTATTAGAAAGAATAAACAGTTGAGGAAGAAATAATGCCAAAAGATTTGTTACCAGTAGATATCGCAAGAGGGATCGCAATCAGGGGGCATATGGGGCAAACTAGAAAGATGGGCGATGATAAAGGAAAACCCTATTTCGTTCATCCAGAAAGAGTAGCCAAAAAGTTATATTATGGACATTGTGATGACTATATAATTGCTGCTGGGTATCTCCATGATATAATAGAAGACACTGCAATAACAGCAGAAGATTTGTTAAAAGAAGGGGTTGATCCTCGTACTGTAGATTTAGTGATTGCTCTTTCTAAGACAAAAGATGAAAGCTATCTTAATTTTATTCTAAGAATTAAAAATAGCGTTGATGCTACCAAAATTAAAATAGCCGATATAGAGGATAATTTGAGAAGTTTGCAAGAGGGGTCGTTAAAAGAGAAGTATAAAATGGCATTGTATATATTGGAACATAAGTGCGAATAGGAGAATAAGATGAGTGATTATATTACAAGGTTTGATGGTACAGAGCATAGGTTTTTAAGTAATTTCTATCGTTGCCCAATTGATTTTGAGGGTAAAACGTATGCGACTTCTGAACATGCATATCAGGCTGCTAAAACTTCTAATGATGATGAAAGAGAAATGATAAGATCAGATGAATCTCCGGGAGTTGCAAAAAGAGCGGGTAGGAGAGTAACATTAAGACCTGATTGGGAACAGGTAAAGGATTCTATAATGCTTGATCTGCTTCGAATCAAATTTAAGGGTGGTAGTGATTTGGCTAAAAAACTGTTAGCCACTGGAAATAAGATTTTGGTTGAAGGTAATATGTGGCATGACAATCACTTTGGAGTTTGTAGCTGTGATAAATGTAACGGGAAAGGGAAGAATGTTTTGGGTGAACTTTTGATGATAGTTAGGGAAGAACTAAAATTATTTAAGGTGTCACCAGATAATCAGAATGCAATTAATGATATAGAATTGGAGAACATACAATGATAAAAGTAGATAAATTAGAGTTGGTAAAATTTGTTCAGGATGTGTATTCCCTTAGTTCACCTCAAGGAATGGGTTTTTTTCATTTTAAAGATGGCGATATTCCAGAACAAGAAGTGAAAGAGATTATTGGTAGGTTTTCAAAGGACAAGAGAATTGCAGTAAGTCTTGACTATCTTCATGGAAGATCTTGTAAAATGACTATTTTTCGTTCAGGGGAAGGATATGAGTTGCCTGATTCATGGTATGATCATAGCAACTCTCAGTACAATGAATTGCTTAAGAAACATGGTATAGAAAAAGAGATGCCAAAAGAAGAAAAGCAGGCATCGGAACCAACATTAGGCGTTCCTTCAGGGTGCACTCTTGATCCAATATTGGTGCTGGCAATCGCAATGGATAAAAGGGAACATCCTTGCGATAGATGTAATGAGGATAGGAACGTTTGTAAAGGTTATGCTAGAAAAGGTAGAACAAACATTAATGAATATTAAAGAACTTAAAGAATCGGGTAGAATCGTTTTTGAGACCGTTAGCGGGTCTCATGCGTATGGGACTAATACGCCTAAATCAGATACTGATCTTAGGGGGTTTTATGTTAACCCTCCTCATGATTATTTAGGCCTTTCTGATCCAGCGGGACAGATTAGCGACGAAAAGAATGATATTACCTATTATTCACTAAAAAGAGCATTTGAGCTGCTTCAAACAGCCAACCCGAACATGATAGAATTGCTCTGGATGCCTCAGGATTGCGTAAGGTTCCAATCCCCTGTCATGACCAAGCTTATTGAAAATAGAGATTTATTCATATCAAAGAAGTGCTTCCATACGCATTCTGGCTATGCTTATGCTCAAATTGAGAAGGCAAAAGGGCAGAATAAGAAGGTTCATAACCCTCAACCTGTAAATAGACCTGTAAAAGAAGAATTTTGCTGGATTGTGCCAGATTTTTCATTTGACAGGGTTTCAATGGAAGAGTATAAAACCTTTCCTTGCAGACCTGTCCCATGGCCTGTTTATTCAAATATTAAAGACGTTCCAAGCATGAGCAAATATCATTGTTCTGCTCTTGAACATACATCCAATGTATATCGGTTATATTATTATGGCGCTGAAGCAAAGGGAATTTTTAGGGGAGATGATATGTTGGTTTGTGAGTCAATCCCCATAGATGATGAAATTGCAAAATTTGCTGGTCTATTAATCTATAATAAACAAGATTATGAAAAGGCATGTAAGGAATGGCACTCATATTGGGACTGGATGAAAAATAGGAATGAAGCTAGGTGGGTTGATCAGGAAAAAGGTAAGCTTAATTATGATCAAAAAAATATGATGCATTGCATGAGACTTTTAATTTCTGGTGAGCATATTCTTACTCACGGATATCCTATTGTTCGTTTTGAAGGAGAACAAAAAGATTACCTAATGAAAATTAGGGCTGGCGAATTTAAATATGAAGAGCTAATGACAGAGGTAGAAAGAAGAATGGCAGACCTAGAAAAATTGTATAATACTTCTAGCATTCCTCATTCAGTTAATGTAGGAAAAATTGAAGAGCTGTATAGGGAATTGTCAGAATTTGTGGCAGAAGAAGAAAGATGGTACTAAAATAATGAAAACCCTTAAAGAATGTAAAAGTATAGAAGAAAAAAGATGGTATATTCAGGATGCCGACCCATTAGAACTTGCGGGTGAAATTACAGAGATGGAAGCGATTATTGTTGGGCAAAAAAAGTGGATAGAATCGTTAAGAGAAGATATAAGACAGAGAATGATTGCCGATGATAAAAGAGATTATTATTCAGAAGGGGTATTTGGACATTATTAATGGAGTATAAATGAAAGACAAGGATGGTAATCAGATTTTTGCAGGCTTAGGTTTCGATGGCAAACTTAAATATTTTAAGCCCACGATAAGACGTATGCGTGATAGAAAAAAATATCCGCAATTTCGTTGCGATAGACCATGCCCAGAAACCTGTCATAAAGGAAAAAATGGTGGATGTAACGACAGACAAGGAAATTATTAAAACCATGAAACATAAAAATAAAGTAAATGTAGAAGATTTAATGTTGGCGGTTATAATATCTTTCTATGATAGCGCAGCAGAACTTGGATGCCCATCGGATAAAGACGTTAATGTGTGGATTAGAGAAATGAATTATAAAAATGCCTTCAAAGTAATGGAAAAGCTAGAGGATATTATAATGAAAGATTACAATGCTTTCAAAAATACAAAATAAGGAGAAAAAAACATGCAATTCCTAGAAGAAAGATCGGTTAAATATGTAGAGTTTGAAGTAGAAATCCCTGAGGATGAAAAACAGATTATGCTGCGTTATGCTAAAAAAAACATACTTAATGATGAAAAAGCGTTGCTTAATTGGGCAGTTAATACGGCTCTCGAAAGCTATGTTAAAACAAAAACAAAGACTAAAAAAACGAAGAAGATGAAACCCAGAAAGAGATAGGGTTTTAATCAATGACACGATCCCCAAAACCTAAGATATGCGAATGCTGCGGAGAAGAAGATGGATTACATTGGAATAAGGATTGTGGCGAATGGATTTGCGATTTGTGCCAAGTTGATATAGAAGAGCAAGATGCAATAAGGGAATATGAGGAACAAGAGGCATTTGAGGCAATGCTAGATGAAGATTATGAGGACTATGACGAGGGAAAATGAAAAAGAATAAATTTACAAAGCCACCTAGACCTGAAGTTTGCGATGCTTGTTTTACAGAAGGTAATTTAAGATGGAACGACGAAGGACACGAATGGCTATGTCAACAATGTTATGAGTTGTTAAGAGTGGATAGGAGGGAATTTGATTATGCAGATGGTAAAAAGAGCTCTGATCGTGATATGCGTGAGTGGTAGTATATTTTTAGGTGGTTGTTTTACTCCTGATCCGATAGTAGGAGACGAAAGACCGCCCCTAATGAACAATAACTCGTTTACTAATTTTGTGCCTGCTAATACACCAAAATGAGTAATTATTGTCCAGATTGCGGTGGTAGAACAAGTAATGGCGTTTGCTCAAATTGCCAAGAAGAATTATGGATCTTAGAGAATCAATCTGAATACATCGATGAAGTAAGCCAAGAATTCGCAGATAAAGCAAAAGAGCAGCAAAAAGAGTTAAAAAAGAGGAACAGAGAGGAATAAAATGGACTACGATATTTTTGTGTTAATTATAGCCATAGCCGATTGACCTTTTTTTGGGGAGGGTAAAAATGAACTTTGACAAAAATGATGCCGATATTGAGAAATTTCATAAATCTTTGTCTGCTGCCGAAAAAAAAGAAGCCGTTGACACAATGTATTCTTTAATGGCTGAAGGGAAGGCAGGTGCTTTTAAATTTGTTAATGGGCCACACGACGGGTCTGAATATCTTTTAGCATTATCCAAGGACGGGAAACCTAAAAGAAATATGATTTATTTATCCTTAAACCGAATTATTGAAACTGGGAAGGCTTATGAGGCCGCAGAATATAAACTCAATGATAAAAAGAAAGTTTTTGAATATACTGGAAAAACAATTATGAAGGAATGGGTGTTTGAAAAATGAGTGATAGGAAGACGGCTAAATGTAGGAGAACAAAATGAAGGCAGAGAATGAGATAATGGCAGAGTTAAAAGAGATTGAAGAACTGTTTGGCGATTCACATAAGAATCCAGATGCAGTAAGACTTTTCCTTGAGGTTAGAAAACAGGCGTTGTTGTGGGTACTCGCCCCCTCCGCAGAAAGTGAAGTGTGCGAGTGTGGACATACAGAAGGCAATCACTTTCGTAAACAAGAATGTCGAGAACCTACTGGATTTTGTTGCTGCACCAAGTTCACCCCTGCAATGCCAAAGGCGGAGAGAAGTTGCGAGAGTTGCGGAAAGAATCATAATGGTTGTATTCCTGCAACTGACCACATACATTCACCATGCCAATACTGGCAACCCCGACAGCCAAAAGAGAGAAGTTGCGAGAGTTGCGCAAGAATTAAAGATGGAGAAACAGAAGATGATTGCGATTTTGATTTACCTTGTGAGGATTTTTCAGAATGGGTTTTAAGGCAACCCCAACAGCCAAAGGTGGAGAAGTCAGCTAGAAATCAAGTAACCATTGCGGAACTTGAAGATATACTGGGTGCCCCAAATAAAAAGATTTGCATCAATCCTGATGGGTCAATAACTACAGAGAATGCCTTAGCTGATATGGCAAGGACTTACAGGGATATGTTGCTGGAGCGATTAACTCAACTTGCCTATGCAGTAGAGGAATTACCAGCATCAGAACAACAGACTAAAATCTCGATAATGGTAACAGATTTAATTAAAATAATTAAAGGATTTTAGGTGATTTTTCTTGTATAATATATACAGATGAATCGCCAAAGTCTGTTAGTATTAGTAAATTAAAATAGAATAATAAGTAGACCCTTTAGTAACTACCTGTCGGGCTTGGCGGTTCATCAGATAGTAATAATGCTAAGGGGTCTGCTTTTTCTAGGGAGTGAACCGCCATGTTAGTAGAAGTCAATATAACGCAGGAAGCTAAAGCCATGATAGAAAACTTAAGAATGCATCACCTTGACGCACAATTGATTATAAAGGAAGAGCTAGACCAAACCCTACCCGAACACATAGAAGACCTTTTAAGGGGTATTTTAGGGGAGGTAGTAAAGTGAAGAAAAGGTCTAACGCCCAAGATAGAAAAGATAGTTTTATTAGAAGATGGGCGAAGAAGATAAAGGCTACAAACTTGCTTGGAGGCAAATGCGAAAAGTGTGGAAATGATAATGTCTTTGTCTTGGCATTTCATCATACGAAAGATAAAGAAGACATAATTAACTCAATGATTAATAAACACTGGGATGTAGCACTGAAAGAAGTTAAAAAATGTATTCTTTTATGTGCAAACTGTCATATGGAAGAGCATTATCCTATAAGCAATCCCAATAAAGAAATGTTGCTAAAAATAAAGGGTCAGGATAGTTGTAGTAGATGTGGGTATAAGGGCAAAAGTGCTGTTAGTTTAGAGTTTCATCATAGAGATAGAAAGGATAAACAATTAAATATATATAGATCTTATCATTCTAAAAGGGTTTTTCTGAAAATACCTCAAAAGCTTCTTGATGAAATTAAGAAATGTGACGTTTTGTGTAAAAATTGTCACATTACGGAACAAATAGACGTGGAGAAATTTAAGAAGCTGAAGGATAAAATTGATTTTAAGGTTGCTAACTATAATGGTGTTCAAAAATTAGATATAAAGAAGATTATCAAATTAAGAAAGAAAAAACTTAATTCCGTTCAAATAGCTAAAAAACTTGGATATAATAGTGCATCTGTTGTATTTAGGTTGCGTAAACTTGAACCAAATAGAGTTCAAGAAAATAAAGAGAAATGGGCTAAAATGCGTCGGGATATTTTGGCTCTGCATAAAAAAGGTTTTAAACAGATTGATATTGCTAAGAAATTAAGTTGTGGACAAACATCAGTTAGTAGATGTTTAATCAAAAATGGCATTAGAGATGACCACAATTTAAGAAGATGGGGCAAACTTAAATTACGCAGCTCTAACTGAATTTTCCGGTGTCCATACTTCGGGGACTATGACCATTGCATCCATTATTTGCTTATTAAACTGTTCCCATGAGAGTATGCCGAAACCATAAATACCCCATTCCTCTCCCCAAGAGTTTTGTATGTAGATTCCTTCGTCAGAATATCCTGCTAAAAGCAAAGCATGTCCGCCAATTATCCTTGCTTTATCTCCAAAGTTACTAATTTTTCCCGTAGTTTTCTCCACTAAATTCCACTCGTCGGTGATCATAAACCCAGCTACGCACACACCGTAAGTATGTATTGCAAATTGTATATCCATTTCTGTTTTAGGCACCTGTTTTACTACACCCTTAATCAAACCCGCATTTATAGCGCCCTGTCCTGCGCATCTTAATATTGTTCCGTTAACTTGGGGCATACCATCTAATTTTTTTGCTTCTGTGTATATTAGATCGCCATCGCATTGTTCAGGGTAATGTTTTGTGCGCCAATTAAAAACTTCAATAAATCCGGCTGTTGAATAGCCAGCGCAGTGAGGTGTTTGTCCTTGATTAGAGGATCGTAAGCACATATCCCTTGAGTCCATTCTTCTAGGAGCTACAAATTGAGGAGATGCATAGAAAGCCCTACTTTCCATTAGTGGTTCTGGATCTTTATGCAAATCGCCCCCGCTAAAATCTGTTTTTTTGTATTTACTAAACCACATAATATACCTCCTTATTTATATAGGATGCGAACTACTACTTGAAGAACTTGAACTATTAGAACTATTAGAGCTACTTGAGCTTTCAGAACTACTTGAGGAACTATTAGAAGAACTTGAGCTGCTAACCAAAGGTCCACCCCAACTTTCTGGTATAGAGTCATAATTTGCCAATTTAGTGTCATTTGCAAAACAATCTGTTCCAGTTGGGGTAGGTCCAGTTCTTGTCCATAATTCAGGAGCTAAAGAAACCAGCGGATTGCCAATTTCAGCAAAACAACCAGTAAAATTAGTTACGCTAATATTATTATCAAATAAACCGGAAGGTATTGCTTTTAAAGAAGTACAATAATAAAAACAATAGGAGAAATTAGTTGCAGTAGTATTATCATTAAATAAGTCTGACGGTATTGAGGTTAGTGGCCAGCAATTCACAAAACAATTAGCAAAATTAGTTGCGGTAGTATTATCATTAAATAAGCCCGATGGTATTGAGGTTAATTTTAAACAATTATAAAAACAATTTAAGAATGTTGTTACAGTACTTAGTCTACCTTGTTCTTCATCCCCACTAGGTAAAGTAGTCAAATTACTACATCCATAAAAATTTAACGTATTAAAGTTACAATTTCTTCCCCAAGAAATAACGGTATTTATTAATGTTTTATCTCCACCATTATTAAATGCAAATCCACCGCAAGCACCATTTATTATTACTGTATATGTTCCAGCATTAGCATATGAATGCACTTTAGCGGCATCATCCCATGCCGTAATTGTAGAAGTAGAATTATCACCCCAGTCTACAGTACAGTTAAAACTACCAGTATTTATTAGCGGTAAGGTAAATGTTTGAGGACTTGATGTTGTAGCAATAGTAAATGTAAAGCCGGGAGAACCACTTGAAGACGAAGAGCTTCTAATAAATGTACTTGAAGAACTGGAAGACGAAGAACTGGAAGATGAAGAGCTTCTAATAAATGTGCTAGAAGAACTTGAACTTTCAGAAGAGCTAGAAGAACTTGAACTTTCAGAAGAACTTGAACTTGGGTTATCGCTTTCTGAGCTTGAGCTTTCAGAAGAACTTGAGCTTTCGGAAGAACTTGAGCTTGAGAAGCTACTAGAGCTTGAGGATACAGATGAAGAACTAGATTCAGAGGAGCTATTGCTTGAGCTGCTTGAGCTTTCCGATGAACTTGAACTTTTGCTAGAATCGCTTTTTGAGCTAGAACTACTTTCTGAAGAACTTGAGCTTTCCGAAGAGCTATTTGATGAAGAGCTAATGCTTGACGAGGAAGATGATGACGATTCATTTATCAGTTCGATTCGTCTTATGCCCATCCACATTGGAGGACTATAGAATGCATCATCTATCTCAAAAATATAGTATCTATATAATCCATGATTCGGCAATGACAGAGTAATAAAGGTGTTTAACAAATCAGCATTGGCGTTATCTTTAAGGTCAACGTGTTTATCTAAAGTTACAGTTCCATTTGTGAGCAAGGTTAAACCAGCGTAGAAAGATGCCCTAACCTCGTTATATGCCGTTAATCCTTCTGAGGTATCTTTTGCGCCATATACTCTTAAATGATTAATACCCCAGATTGTTTCTCCTCCCCTATCATGAGAGTTGACATAGCGTATATAAGCTATGTCATATTCAGCACCCAGATCTGCGTTAAGTCTGATGGGATGCTCTGGAAGTACTGGTGTAAATTTTGATTTCCACTGATTGTTTTCTTGTGGACCAAATAAATCTTTCGAGGGGTCAAAACTATTAAAAGGTGCAAATTGGTAAAGTTCGCTTAAGTCTAAAGACAGGCCACTGGCTCGTGATGTAGCACATGCATTTACTACTGGAATGATAGCCATAGCTTTATCCTATTATATGGGGTTGAGCATTTTGTCCACTGAAAGATGATTCTTCAACATAATGCCATAACAATTCTTTACCTTTTGTGGTCGTAAACCATCCTTCAATAATGATAATGCCATGATGAATTTTGTTATGACAATTGCAACAGATATAGGCTACATTAGAAGGGTGGTTTGCATTTGGAATATCTCTTCCGTTTATATGATGTTCAACTAATATCTGATTTTCTAAGCAAATGGGGCATATTTGAACGCCAGATCTGTTCATTTCTTTTCTGATCTTTTTCTTTACTGGGTATTTCATATTCATAATATTTCAACAAAAATGCTTGAAAAACCTACATCTTTTTCTTTATAAAGTTGTTATAGATAATATACTTTTTTGTATAATATGGGGTATGAAGTGGAAAAGAAGATTAAATGACAAAGCCAAAGAAGCAGAATTGTTGAAACAAGGGCATTCACCGATTTTGGCACGTTTGCTTTCCCAAAGGAATATTAAACTAGAGAACGCATCAAAGTTCATACATTCTAATTATAACGATTTATCCCATCCATATAATCTTAAGGGTGTAGAAGCAGCTGCTCTTATGTTTTGTCAATCGGCCCTTAAAAAAGAGAAGGTCGCTATTATGGGGGATTTTGACGCAGATGGGATAGTCTCTGCCACCATGATAAAACAGCTCTGTAATATTTTTCAACTAGAATGTAAAGCGTTTCTTCCTTCTCGTATAGAACATGGTTATGGTTTAAATCATAAGGCACTAATATCTTTTAAAAAAATGTTTACAGAACCTCCCGACTTGCTTATAATAACGGATTGCGGATCTAATAACGAATCAGAGATTAAAGAATTGAAAGAGTGGGGGATCAAGAAAGTTATTATAATAGATCACCACATTGTAGATAAAGAAAAGATTTCTAAATCTGCAGATGTTCTTATCAACTGGCATTTGTGCGATTTTCAAGATACATGTGCCTGTGGAGAAGTCTTTCATTTTATTCGTGGTATTAGATGGCTAACAAAAAAAGTGAATCCAATTGAATTTCTGAGTTATGCTGCTATTGGAATATTGGCAGATGTAAGCCCCATTATTGGAGATAATAGAATTATTGTAAAAAACGGATTAGAGAATGGATGCCTCAATAATGTGGTCGCATCGGGGCTTAATGCTTTGATTAGAAATTCGGGTATAAGAGACTCTTCATTAAGTCAGGAAGATGTTCTATTTAAGATAGCTCCAAGAATAAATGCTGTTGGTCGTCTCTCTAAACCAGATATGGCCTATAAGCTGTTGATAGAACAAAGTCCAGAAATATCTGATCTAATGGCTCAGAATTTAAATGAGCATAATAGCGAGAGGAAAAAGAAACAGCGAAAATATGAGAAAGAGGCAATGCTAGAAGTAGAAGCCAATATAGATAAATTTCCTAATGCTATAGCAATATATAACCCAGAATGGCCTATAGGGTTAGTTGGGCTGGTTGCTTCGAGGCTAGTAGAAAAATTTTGCAGACCAGCAATCGTAATGGGAAAAAATGGAGAGGTCATTAAAGGAAGCGGAAGGTCATTGGAAAACGTCAACCTAAAAGAAATTCTCGATAGCTGTAAACATGTATTTGAAAATTATGGTGGCCATGCATTGGCTGCTGGTGTTACTATTAAGCCCCATGCACTGAATAACGTAAACGACGCACTGAATAAGGCGTGTGAAAGCTACTATAAAATTCATGGAAGACCTGAGGAAATTAAATATTATGATGTAGAATTAAAACCTCAATCCGTTACGCTTGTAAATGCAGAAAAGCTAAAAAACAGTCTTTATCCCTATTGCAATCAGCATAACCCGGAGCCAGTGTTTCTTCTTTCTGACGCTACAATTGTTGAGCCTAGTCTTTTTGAAAGAGACGATTGGAAAATATTATCTTTTTATGTATCTAAAAATGGTGTCAGAACAGATGTCAAGTTTAAGATGTTTTCAGATGATTTGGGAACAGAGATATCAGGACAGAAGGCAGATATTTACTTCTCGTTTCCACAGTCGTTTATTTATCCAGCCATTAATGTAATCGAGATTGTTCTAAAAAAATAACTTGTTTTTAGAATGGAATAGCCTATCATATATCCATGTTAAGCTTAGATGTAATAGGGTCACTAAGAAAGGGTTACAAATGAATAAAAACAAACGTTATGTCTCATATTTTCAAAGTGTTATCACGGTTGGGATATTAAATGAGGCTAGAAATAAAGTTAAGGCAATGAAACAGGCTAAGGACGAAATAGCTAGAAAAGATATACTGGAGGAGGGGTTCTGCCATTGTTCATTTTCGCAGACTCCATTTACGTTAATGGAGTCCCAAGAATGGAATCCAGAAATTGAAACGACTACAAATGAGAATGGATTAGGATGGAAATTCTGTCCAAATGAGAAAACCAAAGCAGCCATAGCCAAGAAAATGTCTGTTCCTTTGAAAGACCTGACCGAAGAAGATATAGAGAATTTCATCAAATATTCTGTTGAAAAATCTTTAAAATAGCGCTTGACTTCATCATTCGGTTATGATAGAGTGGTTGCATAATAAAGAAAGGGGAAGATATGAAGTCAATTGATGAAAGAATTGCGTTACTTAGAAAATGTGCTAAATTATATGAAACCTCAGGTGATTCTCCTCTTACAGACGATCAATATGACGAAGAATATGCGGAGGTTAAAAAGCTCGACCCAGATAACCCCTTTTTCGCTCAGGTTGGTGGAATAGACGAAGAACATATTTACGGAACCAAGGTAAAACATCAGTATATTATGGGATCGCTCAATAAAGATCCTAACCCAGATGATTTTGGGATTTGGTTTGACAGGACATTTAGTAAAGAGATTGATAAAGTGATCGCAGTTTTGGAACTTAAGGTAGATGGAAGTTCTTTTTGTTTGAAGTATCAAGATGGGAAATTGATACAGGCAGTAACAAGAGGCGACGGAGAATCTGGTTTTGATTTTACCCCTAATGCCATGCATATTGACGGTGTTAAACATAGGGTAGATTCCAAGGGCTACGTAGAAGTTAAAGGTGAGGTTTACAAGAATAGGCAAGATTTTTATAAGAATTGGGCAAACAGACTTATCAACGGCAAGAAACCTAAGAACCCTAGAAATTTTACAGCTGGTGCCATTAATCAAAAAGATCCCCTTGTTACAAAAGAGAGAGGCCTTAATTTTATCGCTTATGAAGTCAGAGGCATAGACTTTAAGACAGAAGAAGATAAACAAAAGTATCTTGTTGACAATAAGTTTGAGACGTTGAAAGAATATACTAAGAAAATTAATTGCAAGGGTCGAAGTACCGAAGACGTTGTTAGGGCTATTAAAAAATATATGGGTATGTTTGACAGGGGGAAACTTCCTTTTGATGTTGATGGAATTGTTTTTAAGCTTAATGATGTCGAATGGGCTGAATCAATGGGAACATCAGATGGCGGTAAGAGGCCTAAGGCACATAGGGCAGTTAAGTTTGAAACGGAAAAAGGTAAAACCATATTGGAAGGTATTGAAGACAGTATGGGAAGGACAGGGGTCGCTACGCCCGTTGGTTTACTAAAAGCAATTCAACTGGCAGGGACGACTGTTAAGAGGGTTAGTCTTCATAACTACAGGGAAATTGAGAGACTAGGTATTACTCGTTTGGGTGCCGAAGTCATAGTTGCAAAGGCTGGAGATATAATTCCTAAGGTTATCTCAATGGTTAAGGACGGTACGGGCGCATTAATTAAGTATCCTGATAAATGTCCTTGTTGTGGTAAGCAGATGGAATGGGATGAAACTAAAATTAGCAGAATCTGTGATAACGAATTTTGCTCTGCACAGATTGACGGAACTATAGAAAACTGGTTTAAAAAGTTGGACGTTAAAGGTATTGGTCCCGGAATTATTTCAGAGCTCACTTCATCAAATATGGTCAAGTCAATTTCTGATATGTATAAATTGTCTGGTTTAAAACAAAAACTAGCAGATATGTTTGGAGATAGGGCTTCAGAGAAGATATATGAATCTATTGATTCAGTTAGAGAAATAACCCTTGCAAAATTTATTGAGGCACTTGGAATTGGTAAAATTGGAACAATGGCTAAAGATATTACGGCGATTGCTCCTACCGTTAAAGACGTTGATAATCTTACTCCTAAAGATATTTTGAAAATTCCGGGGTTTGCTAATACAAAAACCATGTCTTTCCTTGAGGGTTGGAATGAACAAAGGAAAGAAATTGAAGAGCTTCTTAAATATGTAAAAATAGCCCAACTTAAGCTTGATAGCAATAGCCTTAATGGTAAAAGCTTTTGTATTACAGGCACACTTAGTCAACCTAGGAATGATATTCAGAAGATGATTGAGTCCAACGGTGGCAAGATTTCTGGGTCGGTTGGTTCGAAGCTGGATTATCTTATCTGTGGTGAAGATAGTGGGTCTAAGAAGGAAAAAGCTGGAAAATTAGGAATAAAGATAATAACAGAAAAGGAATTCCTTGACATGCTGAAATAGGGAATGCGGTCATAAAATGCTATATGAAAATCTCAAAGCAGGAGATAAATTGCGACAGGGAGATGAATATTCGACTGCTGCAGGAGCATGGAAAGAAGTGCCTAATTTCATGATTGGAGATAAAATACCGGACTCTAAAAGTACACAGTGGAGACGATTGCTTCCCGATAATAAGCCCCCCGAAAAGAAGAAAGGCTGGTTTAGCCTCTAAAAATAATTCTTGATTTTAATATCTTATTTGCTATAATTATTGTATGAAATCTAAAAATTCTAAACAAATAGTACTCGCATGATGCCTATAAAACACATTTTAGAAAAAGCTACATCTGCTCGACAAATTGATTTGGAAATAATCGGAGGGCTATTAGAATATCATGGAATTTCAATTGCTGTTTCCAATCAATTTTCATCTGTTTCATCTGATCCCGGCGATAAGTGGTCTTGCTCTATACTTTCAGATAAGGGGTCAAATGAATTCATGGCTCCATCGCTTAGAGAAGCTGTTCTAAAGGCATTGGAGTTCATATCATGAAAAAGAAGCTGATCCCTTTTTATTCTGGAAAGCAATCTGAAAAGTTTTGGGATGTTATAAATAGCCTTGATGAGATGGGCAGAAATTATAAATTTTATTCACTAGCGTTGAAATTGCAAGCTCTTGAGGAAAAGGTTCTTAATGAAATTAATAGAGTTATAAAATTCAGCGCCCTTGTTAAAAAAGGAGAAGACATTCAAATTGTTGGTGGCCCAAGACAATTTACTAATAAGCAGCTAAGAGACGCAGTAAAAAGAGTTATAGCCGAACGACCATCAGATTTAAAATTTTGTTCTGCCCCTCCTTCACCTTATGATTTGGATGCAGTACATAAATATCTAAGAAAGAAAAAATGAGTGAAAGTGAAGACAGTTGGAGCGATGCCATAGAAAAACTTAAGGAAGAGAATGAAAAACTTAAGGCTCATATTATAAAACTGAATGACATTATCGCTTCGAAAAATAGTATAATAAATAGAATACAACATGATAGTTGGGATGATGTAACATACGATAGGGAGGATAGATGAGCGATTATAGTTTTGATATGGAAGAATGGGCAGAAGAATTGCGTAAAAAGGTAATAAGGAATTTGGAAGTTGAAATAAACAAAGGGAATAAGCCATGAAGAAAAGGACAATCTTTAAATTATTTGATGCAGTTATTATTCTTCCCTATAAGAACGATAAATTCAATAAGCATGGTATTATAAGAGCAATCGATCCAGAAAAAGGGTATCATGTTTCCAATTTTAACATGCCTTATTTAGGGACAGTTTGTGGTTGGTTTAAAAATGAGGAACTAAAAAAGGTTATAATATAATGAGCGAACAACCCTTGATGATGCTACACGCCTATCGAATAGTCGAATGCAGGGGAGATGAAGTATATACTCTTTTCCATGCAATACCATATAACGGAAAACGTTCACGAAAGATACCTATTAAAACTTGGGTTAAGGCAGAACATAAAATGGTTACAGATGGGTCTAGCCAAAAGGAATATCTGTCCGGTTTCAACGTTCTTTTAGACCTTGGAAAAATGAAAGAATATGTGGGTCGTTTTACAAAGAAAAGAGATTTGCGCATCATTAAGGTATTAGTTAATATTCCACTTAGGTCTAAAAAACATAGCAAATCAGATGTATATTTGGCTGATTACATGATGGTGCCTCCCAATTGGAAAGAAACTTCTATTAAAATAAAGCTTGCAAAGAAGAATCAATAGTGTATAATGCTTGCATGATTACAAAAACTAAAAGTAAAATTTGGTATTCTTTTTGCCCATGTACGGCAGAAAAGGGAGTAGCGATAACATGGAGCTGGGGAAGACTTGTTTTAGCAAGAAAGGTCATTTACAGGGATATAGACGGGAGTGTCCATGCGTGTTTTTGTAACTCAAGCGAAGAGGTTATAGAAAGATGAAACAGCTTAAGATATGGAATGGAAAAGGATGGGGTGGCAGGAGATACGATAAGGATGGTAATTATACTCCAGACCCTACTGGTAAAGAGTATTGCGATCACGCCTATGTTTGTGCAAATTCTAGGGCGCATGCAGTTCGATTACTTCAGCAGGCTGGTCATAGATTTGCTAGTGATAGTGAACTTAAAAACTATTGGTCTGCTTGTTGGGGCGATCCTATGAAAGACATTAAACCAGAAATAGGCGTATGGACCAGTCAAGATTGGTGTGGCGATAAACCCAAAAGAATATTATGAAGATAATCATTGATATAGATAATAACGTGCATCCTGCCGATAAGACTTGGCTTTTAGGACAGGCTATCGAAAAAATAAAGATTGCGGCGAGAGATCATAATGAAATGTCAGGATTATTAGAGCTAGAAAGTGAAACTAGAGGAAGCTGGATTTTGATTGAAAATGAAGCTGTGAAAGCAAGGAGCGATAATGAAAAAAGATAAAAGACACGAAGAGACACTTGACGAATATTATGAGAGGACTCGACCTAAAAAGAACAAATCATCAGGTTATTGTGACAGGTGCGGGGATCAAAAGGTCGGAGGTAGGTGCCCTCATTGTGCACCAGAAAAACAAGATCCTAGAATAATTGCTCTTGAAAATATTTATGCGTCAGTTATACTTTCTTTTTGCGAAAATCTGGCGGAGTTAGGTTGTCCTAGGGAATCGGAACCGGATATGTGGTTTAGAAATTTGACATCTGCCAAACAAATAAAAGTAGTTGCTAAGCTTATTTCAATAGAAGAGCGGGATGCCAAAAGATTTACAGAAGAGTATAATTCTAGGAAGAGATAATGCATTGGAATTTTAGAATAGTCAAACATAAACACAAACATGGCGACTATTATGCCATTCATGAAGTATTTTATAACGATAAAAACAAACCCAGATCTTGTACCAAAGACCCTGTTGACATTACCTCAGAGGAAATAAAAGGGATTAGGTGGTGTTTGAACAAAATGAGACTCGCTCTTAAGAAACCCGTTTTGGATTATGATTATTTTGAGAAGAAAGGAAAGAAGGGCAAAAGAAAATGAAAATACTTGTAGTTTTAAAGCACAAAGATAAAGAGGCATATCGTGCAAGCTTTCATGATATGGCCGAAGCAGATCTAATATTATCGCCTGTTAAACTCAAGAGAAAAAAATGCTTCTATGTGCTTAAGGATAGAGATATGGATAGCCTTCGTTATATAACATCTCAACAGCTGCAAAAGAAAATTGAGAAACATATGTTGGCAGTCTCAAAAGGTCTGTATCCCCAAAAGAAAGACAAGGCAATATGAAAATAACTCCATGTGGGACATTTCGGCCAAAGCATGCTCCACCTTTGACTGAGAAAAAAATAGAAAGAAAGAAGCCCTTACTTTATAATGAATATTTAATCGCAGAATGCTTGACTAAAAAACTCAGTAGTGAAGAATGCAAAAGATATAACATAATTTTGGATAAAAATGAAAATGCTTGGTACTTTAATGACAACAAAGTCCCTTTGTGTGGAGAGATGGGAATAGCAATTGTTAGAGAAGGCCAGATGATCAAAAAGATACCATTGGGCATACATTAAAATATTCTTAAAAAAGACTTGATTATTTCTAAAAATCTGCTATTATTCTTAAAAATAAGGAAAAATCATGAGTGAACAAATTATTACGTCAATGTTAGACGACGATCTTTATAAACTATTCATGCAAAATGCTATTCTTGACTTGTTTCCTAATGCTATGGCTAGGTCTAAATTTACAAATAGAGGCAAACAAAGATTTAACAAGGATTTTAAAGAAGCGTTAATTGATCAGATATACAGTTTTAAAGATTTAAAACTTACGCTTGACGAACATGCTTGGCTAAAGGATCGTTGTCCGTATATGAAGCCTTGGTACTATGACTATCTCTTAAATTATCGCTATAACCCAGAAGAAGTTAGCGTTTCTTTATCTGATGATAATAACCTAATAATTGATATTTACGCCAAATGGTATAGACAGGTTTTATGGGAAGTTAAATTAATGGCAGTTATATCTCAATTATATTTTCAGATGATTGATCGCAATTGGAGTACGGACGGTCAGGAGAAACTTGCAAAAACTAAGGCCGAAACCCTAAGTAATGCCGGATGTAATTATACTGATTTTGGAACTCGTAGAAGAAGGAATGCCGAAACCCAAGATATAGTAGTTAGAACAATGAAACCATACAAGGGCTTTATAGGTACTAGTAACGTTCATTTAGCGCATAATTATGACGTTAAGCCTATGGGAACTTTTGCTCATGAGTGGGTAATGGGAAATGCGGTGTTAGAAAGCTTACAACATCCCGATTATTATGCTATGAACAATTGGAGTAAAGTATTCAATGCTCAACTTGGAACTGCATTAACCGATACTTACGGGTTTGATGCTTTTCTTAAGAATTTTAATGTGAGGTTCGCTAAACTTTACGATGGTATAAGAAATGATAGCGGAGATGAGTATGAATTTACAGACAAGGCTGTTGCTCATTATAAAAAACTTGGTATTAACCCTCTATATAAATATATTGTTTTTAGTAATGCTCTTAATGTAAATAAATGCGTTGAACTGAAAAAATATTGCGAAGGTAAAATTAATTGTTCGTTTGGGATCGGCACTCACTTTACTAACGATTTTGAGAACTCTCCTGCTCTCAATATGGTTATAAAATTGGCAGAAATAAATGGGATACCTACAGTAAAATTAAGTGACGATAAGGGTAAGGAAATGGGTGACAAAGATGCAGTTAGGGTAATGAAGTGGATACATAAGGGTGAAAAATTGGATAAGGAGTAATACTATGAAAAAGCATATGCGGTGTCCAGCTTGTGGCAGAAAACGCAAACCAAGTCATGAAAAAAAATGTAAGACGGATAAGAAGCATAACCCTGACTGTAAAGTCTATGCAGAGTTTGATAGCAAGACTTACAGGGCAGAGCTTAAAGCTCAAATTAAGGCTAGGAAGGTTGAGCAAGAGGAAAAAGTTGCTAAGGCTAAAGCAGATGTAGAAAAGAAAATTAAAGAGGCTGCTGATGCCAAGGCTAAACTAGAGGCAGATGCTAAAGCCGAAGCAGAAAAGATAGCAGAGGAAACGAAGGCTAAGGCTATAGCAGAGACAGAAGCTAAGGCCAAGGCCAAGGCAGAAAAGTTAGCTAAGGCAGAGGCAGAAAAAGTAGCTAAACTAGAGACTGAAATTAAGGCTGATGCAGAAGCATTAAAGAAGGTTCAGGCTGAATCTGAGGCCGAAGTCATAACAAAGGGTGGGATAGCTTCAGTTGAAACGGTTTGTACTATTCCAACTCCAGAACAGGTAAAAGAATCTGTTATTGAGGCATGCAAACATACTTCTAATTTGGTAGATCAAACAGCGGCCTCTAGTGGAATAGTCGAAGGCACAATAAATATAATCAGTGGCGAACCCACCTTGTCTGAGACCACCCAAAAAATAATAGAAGAATCTAACGTTGCTTCTTGTAACAATACTTCCGACATAAATCAGACAAGTGAACAAGTGAAGTAAATCCCTAATTCATAAGAGAGGTATTATGATAAAACTAAATATATGCTTGGTATTGCTTTTAATCATATCAACCCCTTTGACTGCAGCTACTATTAAAACACAGGAAGAATACGTTGCTGGAGTTATATATACAGAAGCCTTAGGTCAAAGTGATTATGCTAAGGGATTACTTGCAACAACCATATGGATAAGGGCAGGAGGTAGCCCTGCCTTATTTCGCCCAGTTTGCAAGCTATCGAAACAATATGCTAAACCGCAAAGAAATAATGACCCTGAATGGGATAGCTGTATGCGGATTGCTAAATCAATGTATAAGGGAACGTTTAGACCGTTATCATATCAGGATAATCAGGGCCGATGGGTCTATCCAGATCATGTGCTGAAACATAGCTGGGCACATAATATGTTTTCTTGTCCGTTTTGGGCTAATGGAAAATGGCATAAAAGGGTAGATCAATTATGTTTTTATATGTTAGGTAAATATAGAAGGGTTCAAATTTTATGAAAATAATCGTCGTTGATGCTAATACAGAAGTAATATATTTTGAAATTGATGATGCTACTGCTGCGTAGCTGCGTACACAGGCTCGGCAGTTATTCTGGCAGATGATAAAGAAATGGTTGTAGATAATATTGTCATGAATGCTGTTCAAAATAAATTGTTAATTTTGGTTGACGTAGAAGAAGAGTGAAAATAATAGGTATAATCGGCTCCAGAAGAAGAAACTCCCCAGAAGACTTTGCTCAGTGCGAAAAAGCTTTTCTCGCAATTTACAAAGATGGAGATGAAATTGTAAGTGGTGGATGTTGGGCTGGGGGAGATAAATTTGCAGAGATTCTTGCCAAGAAATATCAAGTACCAATAAAAATCTATTACGCCCAATGGAGGAAGCTAGGCAAGATAGCTGGATTCACAAGAAACACTAACATAGCCGATGATTGTCATGTTCTGATAGCATTGGTTTCCCCGGATAGAACTGGTGGTGCTGAAGATACAATTCGCAAAGCCCAATTTAAAGGAAAAGAAATCATTCTTCTCGAAAGTCCTGAAGCATTACCTAAAGAATGGGACGTTAACCTAGAAATTTAGTCTAAGTTCTTATTTTTTTGTATAATATCTATATGCAGGGAAATATTCAATTTATAGATCATATCAAGATTAGGCGCAAAAAATTAGTCGAACAGATGCATTTGACTGCCGCTAAAATTGCGGTTAAGTACGGTGTTTCTGGGCTTAAAATGAGAGAATATACGTATGATCAAATAAAAGAATTTTGGACATTTAATGATAATTATCCAACCTCTGCCTCATTAGCCCTGAACACTAATACCGCTACAGTAAAGTGGTATATATATAAGAAATTAAAGACGACAGATGAAATATGGAACTCGGATTTCATTAACGGTCTAGCGACTCATGGAACATTATCTTTTTCAAAAAGAAAATATCCTACCCTGAATTGGTTTTGGAATAAGGGCATAGGAGAAATATGTCAAACTAGTCCGTTTGGTGGAAGGGTAACTCTTAGCGGAGGCAAGGCTGGAAAATGGGTACAGGTTCCAGCATTTTATATTAAGCATTCTAAAGATACGCTTTCTTTTGTTGCTGGTCTAATGGCAGGGGCTAAAGCGTGGAAACATAATGGGCTATGTTATGCCAGATTTCGTGGCTCTATGAAAAAACTGATTGAGGATTTAAAAATTCCAATAGAATATTTTTCTCCTAGCAATAAATACTTTCTTATCTCTCCTATCTGGCCTGCGCTGTTTACCCTAAAAATGCCAGAAGTAGCGAGAATAAAATGGCTGAATATCAAAAATCCCTGCAATGCTGACATTTATGCGCCGATATTATGGAGGACATACATCAACAAAAGAATTAGAACAAAAGGAATACCGTATCTAAAAAGCGAACGGACAATTAGCTATGACTTTAATTGCGAAGAGGGCGCAATGAAAAGAATTGAAAAATTGCGAGTAGAAAAGGGCTTAACAGAACTAGATAACAGAGTAATAGAGATGGTAAGAATGTGGAGTAAACAAAATGAAAAATCAAACGCAGAATCTTCAAACATGTAATGAAAACGCTACTTGCACTATGAATACGGATGAAATGACTTCTATGGAACAATGGTACAATATTATTTTTAGAGAAAAAATGGATAATTTGTATAATAAAAATACAACATGGACAACTAATGAAAGAAAAGACAATGAAAAATAGGCTGAAAAAATGCCCCTTTTGCGGTTCTAAACCCAAACTAATTTCTGATTTTAAAAAGAGAAAGGGCTGTAGGACTGCATATGTAAAATGTACTGGATGTTTGTCTGAGGGATATATTGCGGATAGTTGTGTAGGCGAGACAGAAAAAATAGCGATAGATAAATGGAATACAGATTACAGGATACAATGAACGAGCTAATAAAATGTCCTTTTTGTGGTAACGAGATGCTAATACTTAAATGTGTTATTAATGACCGTCAACAAATAGGACATTATGTTCAGTGTGTTGATTGTCTCTCTCAGGGTCCTATTATAGGTTCAGCTTTTGGAGAATTAAATAATGACCAAATGATTCAATCGGCCATAGATAAATGGAATAGGAGGGTGTAATGGAAACATATATAGATATCAGAGTCGTCGGGCAAAAATCTGAAATAAAGGATTTCATAAAACTCTGCAAAACCATTCAGCATTTAGGGCGAACTGGATCTTGTAGAAAAATACCAGTGGTTGTAGACGGTGATGGAAGCGGTAAATTGGCCTTTCATGGTATAAATCAAGATGGCTCATTTACAGAGTTTAATTCTGAGGGTATTAATACAGATAAGATAGAAGAGATGTGGATTGGAGAATAACAATGAAATATTTGTTTATCGACGGAAATAACCTTGCATGTAGAGCTGCCTTTAATCAAACACAATTAACGAACAGTGAAGGTATATCGACTACGGTTCATTATGGGGTTATGCAGAGCCTGATGAATTTTAAGGAAATGTTTAAAGATTATCAATTTCTTATTTCTTGGGATGGCAAAAGTCAGAGAAGAGTTTTAGAGGCGAAGGCAGGCGTTGAGAAGGGTATAATAAAATCTGGTTATAAGGAAAATAGACCCAAGGACGAAGAAATACCTCCAGAACTTAAAAATTTTTATCAGCAGGCCCCCTTTTTAAAAAGGGGATTGGATCAGACCGGGATACCTCAGATTAGAATGTCCGATCAGGAGACAGATGATATTATAAATAGCTATTGTAAACTTTTAGGCAAGGATAATGAAATTATTTGTGTTACTGGCGATGAAGATTACTATCAATTGCTAGATGATAATGTTTCTATATATAACGGTGGCAAGCAAAAAATGATTACAAAAAATGACTTTATGCAAGAATATGAAGTCACACCAGAGCAATGGGTCGATGTTGGCGCATTAACCGGAGATGCAGGAGACAATATTTTTGGAGTATATGGAGTAGGAGAAAAAACCGCCATAAAGCTTATTAAAGAGCATAGTACTTATGAAAAGGCCCTAGAATATTTACATAAGCAATTAGATCCGTTTAGGGCGCAATATCCAGATATCAAAGGGCAGTCTGAGTTTAATCGTCTTGCAGAAATGAGGGGAGATCTCACTCAGCCAGTATCTAAATCTAATAAACTAAAATATCCTGAAATTACCACGAATACTCCTTTTACTGGTGTAGCCTTAGCACTTGAAGATAAAAAAATCAAGAAGCTTACAAAGACAGACCTAATGATATTGATGTTTGAGGAAAGAGTCAAATTAGCTTATTCTCTGAAGAAGATGGATGTAATACCAAATTTGCCAGAAATCAAACAAGGTGAATTTAATAAAGAAAAACTCATCGAATATTTTGATTATTACGATATTCAAACTCTGAGAACTGGGCTAGATCTTTTTAAAAAGTGAGAGGAATTTATGGACGGAAAAGAGAATAAAACAAACATGAAAAATCACTCATTCGAAGAAGTAATAAGACTTGATCAATCCCTCCAGAGATTAGCTTTATATGAGGTTACTGGAGGATTGATGCTTTTTCCTAAGAGCCCAGAAGAACAACTGGCGCTGGAACTTAAAGTAGCTAAAACTTTTAATTATTTTAAAACAATGATTAAAAATGGTGAGTGTACTTATGATTTTATTAAGTGGCATGTGCTTGATAAAAATGGACCATTTATTCAAAAAGTTACTGAGGATGATGATCCTAATAATATTCTTGATTGGGAAAAAGAACATAGAAAAATGTTAGAAGAAGACATGTCGTCTGATAAGCAAGAAACTCTTAGCTTCATCAAAGATCTTATGGATCGGGCTGGAGTGGATGAAATGAAGGTTGAGAAGGTTGAAATAGAACCTGTTCCAAAGGAGAAGAGAATACCACCGAAAGTTACCCTCGAAAGTTTAATGAAAAAAAAGAAGAAAGATGTAAAAAAGAATAAGTGATTCTGTATAATTATAGTATGAAGTTATCAAATCCAGTAAATGAATCTAGAACAGAGAAGGCCTACGCAATCTTAAACCAATTTAAGGATGCCATAGGCAGTATTATAGTAACTGAAAATTTTTCCAAAGTGATAGATATAATGCTGACTTGCAAGGGTAAGATTATAACTACGGGAATTGGGAAGGCTGGATTGGCAATTCAAAAATTTTCTTCTACGTTATGTTCATTAGGATTTCCTTCATATTTTCTTCACCCTACAGAAGCACAACATGGTGATTTGGGAACGTTGCAAAAACATGACATACTCTTTGTTTGTAGTACTAGTGGAAAGACAAGAGAAGTATATGAAATAATTGATCTAGCAAAGAATCTTGGTATATCTAAAATTATTGGAATTACTTCTCATCCTGATAGCCCAATTAGGAATAAAGTAGATTTGGTTATAGACATGGGACAACATGTAGAAGCAGGACATTTAGGATTAGCACCTACAACGTCAATTTTAGTTATTTTAGCTATCACCGATGCCCTAGCGTTAATCGCCGCCCAAGAAAAGGGCTTGACTAAGGAACAATATGCTCTAAGACATCATTCGGGATACCTAGGGTCCATGGCTAGGGGAGATGGGAAGATCATTTAAGATAGTTGAAGGAATATATGCAAAAAAATAGGAAGTATGAATGTATAAAAAAGGTAATGTAAAATGAATATAAAAGTAGATTGCTCGAATCCTTATTTAAAGAAATTGACAGAGATTTTTCCTAAATTTTTTATCTGTGGAGCTATTACTCCAACTACGACTTCAACCACAACTATTAAACCTCCTACACCTCCTACACCTCCTACACCTATAACTACTACAACAACAACTACCAAACCCGGTCCAATAGTTGTTTCATGGGATCATTTAATAGGTATGGGTATGTTTGTTGGTTTAATGCCTTGGCGTACTGATGGCGTCACTAACGACGCCCCCAAAGATATTTTTAAAATGATTGATCAGTTCGCTAATGCTGGGGGCAATTTGATACAATTCCAGCTATTATACGAAGATGGAGCATTATTTACAAGTGGTAAGGGGTTAGCATTAGATAGTATAAAAGTAAGTTATTGTAAGAAAATCAGAGATTATTGTGCAAGTAAGGGAGTATGCGTTGCCTTTGTGTTATTTGACCATTGTACTCTAAAACGATCTAACAAATGGGCAAAGAGTCCATTGAATAAGGTAAATGGGGGGCCATTTGGACAACCATTTGACATTTATAATAATTATGGTACTGTTAATGCATATGTTACAGAGGTAGTAAGGGAATTAAATGGCGTTAATGTTGCATTTGAAATTATTAATGAAGGCGAAAATACTGGCTTCGCTGCTAAAGTAAGAGATGCTCTAAAATCTCTCGGTGTTGCTAGAATATTCACTTCTGGAAACAACCCCGGCGGTTTGTGGCGGTATAGCGAACATAGCCAAATTAAGGCAAGCTGCGTAAAAATAGGACAGCTTCCTAATACCGATGGTGCAACATGGAACATAGTAGACGTTAAGCCTATTGCAAAAGCAGTACGATCACTTGTTGGCGGAGGCTTGGTATTTGATGGAGCGACAGACGCCATTCATAACTGGAAAGATTTTCTAGCCAATATTCAGGGAGTTAATCCTCCTACTCCTCCCACTCCTCCTACTCCCGGATATACTCCTGTTGATGGAGATTTAAGAGATAAAGGAAATGAAGTATGGAATCCTAATTTTAACGGAATGGACGTTAGGTTGTCGGCTAATGACTCTGAAAATTTATCAAGATCTGGGATCACTTGTAAAGGTACTTGGTATCCTCTTGCAGGTAGTGTTGGTGGCAAAGGAGTTACTTTAAGCACAGCATCCGATGGTGGGATTGTTGTGAAAGCTGTTGATGTAGTTTCTGGCATTACGGGCTTGAAATATCATTGCGTTGGGTACTTAGTAAATACTTCTGCTAATATGGTAGAAACAGCTAATCCATTAACCATTCCTAAGTCAAGATGCTATAAAACTCTGCGGGTGATGTATATATCTGTTACGGGAAACGCTACTCCTGTTTCACCTGTTGAACCTGTTTCGCCCGTTGGTGTCCTATGCGATCCAAATCCCGCTAAATATACTAAAGAGTATATGAAAAATAATGGCGATTATGAGGAGTGCGGATTGGAATCCCAAAAAGGTATTTGCGCAAGATATGCTGTGTGGAAGGGGAATAGTGGCGGCTATTGGTTTCTATCATCTATTGCAATTGATAGGGTTAAGGTCGTAAACAAACAATTGATTTCAGAGGATTTTACGGTCGATGGTTATATTTATCATACAATCGGATTTTCTACTATAGATCCTCAAGGCAAAAATGTTCAAATTACGAACCCTCCGTTTGCAGGGGATAGATGCACTTACGGAAGTTATAGGTATATACTTGTTGAATGTAGAAAAGCATAAAAATAAAAAGGAGAAACAAAATGAAAAAGATAGTTATGGTAGTAGCAATGGTGTCGGTAATTAGTCTTGCGGGATGCACAACTGGAAGGATGGCTCTTGTTGATTTAGATTTAAGAACGCCTGAACAAATTACAGCTTATCAAGTTGAAGCTGCGATTCCTTATTGCAGAACTAATCAACCCGCAGTAGTAGCAGAAAATAAAAGTTTACTTGCAACAACTTGGGATGACATTATAAAGGTTTTAGAAGTTGTAAAAGGTAGACTTCGCATTCTTTCTATCGAATGGGCAAACTAATATTTAAAAAGAAGAGATCATGAATATTCTTCAACACTTCCTCTTTTTGCTAGGGCTTTATCGTCCCAAAACAACGACGACTACTTCTACAAAGAAACCCGATGTAGAAGTAGATCCGCCCATAGTTACTACTACGACAACTACAAAAGCAGGAGTAAAAATGAAAAAAGCATTTTGTTTTGCTATTAACGATTACCCCGGAACTCAAAATGATCTTAGGGGTTGCGTTAATGATGCTAAGAATTGGGCTAATTTACTAAGCAGTCAATATGGCTTTCAGGTTACAACTGCATTTGATAGCGCAACAACTAAAGCAATAGTTAAAAAGGAAATGCTTGATTTTGTTACTTCTTCGAAAAGTGGAGATGTTTTGGTATTTACTTATTCTGGACATGGAACCTCAATAGCAGATACTAATAACGATGAAATAGACGGTAAAGATGAAGCTATTTGTTTATGGGGGGCAAATGGAATAGATTTAATGATTGATGACGAAATAAGAGAAATATTTAATCAACTTCCTCAGGGTGTTAAATTGACATTCATATCTGATTCATGCTTTTCTGGGACTGTTACTAGGGCATTCTTAGCAGCAATGAATGACGATAGCTTTTATTCTAAGGCCAGATATATGCCTCCTATTGACGATATGGAAGCTGTTAGACTTATGGGTATGCCTACGGTTAAAGCTTTTGCATATCCTGAAGAAGGCATGAACCACATTCTTATTAGCGGAACAGATGACAAGAGTTATAGCTATGATGCCAATATCGGTGGTCAGCCTTGTGGGGCATTTTCTTATTATGCAATTCAGGTGTTAAAGAATAATCCTAAGATTACCTATAATGATTTCTATGCAAAGTTAAGGCAATCATTACCAAGCCGATCTTTTCCGCAATCTCCTCAGTTAGAAGGAAGTGAGGCTAATAAGAACTCAATAATGTTTGAGTAAACAATCGTTTATAAAGAGGCGAAGAAATAACTTGATTCTTCGCCTCTTTTTTGTATACTATGGAGAATTAAGGAATAGAAAATGATTAACGAAAAAGACTTCGTGGTAATGGACGCACATTTTGGCCACAAGAATATAGCATTACATGCGAGTAGAATGCCTTGGATATATAATAACCCAAGTTATGATCCCTTGAAAAAATTTCATTTTAAATACAACAATCCTTATGCGGTTAATCTTCAGTCCCACAATGACGCTATAAGGGATAACTGGAATGCTATGGTGCCTAAAAAGGGTGCTAGGGTTATTATCGGAGGGGATTTTGCTTATAATAATCATAAACAGTTTATTCAATCTCTTAATGGAGATACTAAGATCTTTATTATGGGCAATCATGACAAGGCTAACCAAGATTTCTATAATGTTTTTAGGGATGGCGTAATTCCCGAAGACATGTTTGATGTTAAAAAAGAGTGCTCCTCTCTTTTGAAAAGATTTAGAAATGGAGATATAAATCTTGAAGATTGCAGAGACGGCATTATTTCCTCTACTTGGGCTAAATTTGCTAATCTTCAAGATTGGGAAATGGCAGATCAGATGAGCAGAGAATGTCTTAATCTTTTTGATAATGTACATGAACTGGGGTATAGGACTAGCATCCAGAAGCAGGATGTTACTTTTTGCCATTATAAAATGGCTAGCTATGCATCTTCTTGTCATGGCGCTTGGCACATTTTTGGACACAGTCATGGTCGTATGCCTGAATTCAATAACGTGTTGTCTTGCGATGCTGGAGTAGACATCTGGGGTTATAGCCCGGTCCCTTGGTGCGCTATCGTTAAAAAAATGCAACAGAAGATAGACTGGATTAAGGAAAATGGTAGGTATCCCGTAGATGGAGAGAATAAAGCTGAAGGGCAATATTCTAAGGATTTTGACCAGAGGGTTCTTGATACTCGTGCCCAAAATAAAGAAATTATACGTTCTTTGGGGTATCCTATTGATGACAAAATGTGGCCTACTGAAGTACTAAAATGGCCTAATTCTAGAGCTGCCTAAAAATATTTGCTTTCTTGCTTGACATTTGTCCCTAAATTATGTTAGTCTCATTTCGAAATGAATGAAAGATTCAACGTTGAAAGGAACAGACTATGGAGACATTAGATAAATGTATGCAGGATTGGGCACAAATAATCGAAAAGCATCCCCTTCTGACTAGAAAAGAAGAAGTCGAGCTGGCAAAGACAATAAAGAAGTTCAAAACTGGGAAAAGAAGGCAAGAAGCTAGAGAGCAGCTTTATTTTTCTAATCTCAAGCTTGTTTTACAGAGAGCATACGCTGCAGTAGGTAAGTCTAATTTGCCTATTGAAGATCTGATAACTGCTGGAGTCGAAGGCCTTGGCTTGGCAATAGATCGTTTTAAACCTTCCATATTCAAAACTAAATTCAGCACTATTGCAACATATTGGATTGACTTAAAAATTGGTCAAGCCATGATTGCTTCCTATTCAGATGTGTATATACCAAGACACATTAGAAATAAGAATAGGAAGTTTAAAGATCTAATCAGTAACAATACTCCAGCAATGACGGATAAAGAGATTATGAAAAAGCTCAAAGTTTCTTCATATGTTTTGGGAAATATTCACGCCGCCAACTCGTCTTCCATTGTTTCTTTAGATAATAATTTTGGTAATGACAATGATCCTACATCAACGCTAAAGGAAACTATTGCAGATACAAAAGCAAAGTCTCCATATGTTTGCTGTGCTGAGAAGGATCGAAAAGCTCTTCTTCAAAAATATTTGAATCAGCTTGATCCTTTGTCCAAAGAGATACTCTATTGTCGTTATATAAATGATGATAAAGAAGGACTTAATGCTATTGGTAGAAGGTACGGACTCAGTGGCGAAAGGATAAGACAAATATCAGAATCCGCATTGAAAAAAATGCAGAAAAAGGTAAGGGATCGAACATCTTTTGAGGTATAAAAATGAACTGTGATCAGGAATCTTTACAGAGGTATATAAAGGATGCTGCTAAGTATCCTCTTTTAACCCCTCAAAGGGAAAGAGAGCTGTCGGACATTATCCAGAAAGGTACTGATCATATTTTATGCCTTAATGCTAGAAACGAATTAATTACCGGAAATCTTTTATTGGTAATTAATATCGCAGTTAAGATTTACAAGAGATTTGGCTCTCTAAAATATAGCGACCTCTCAGTAATGGATTTAATACAATTTGGGAATATGGCACTTATAAGATGTGCTAACGGATTCAAAAGCGAGAAGGGCGTAAAATTCAATACCTATGCTTATTCGGCAATTGAAAGAGATATCTATATCGGTATTAATGAGCATAGATTTATTCGTTTGCCACAAGAACATGAAATTATGGCTAGGAAAATTTCTGAATTAGAGATCAAACATGGTAAAAAATTAACTGATGAAATGATAATGAGTGCGCTCAAGATTAACACTAATATGCTAAAAAATATTAGAAAAAACCAGAACCTTAGACCTGTAGCAATTGATGATTGGGAGGTTTTTTTAGATCACGTTCAGAATAAACACGAAAAACCCATAACTCAGGATATTGAGGAAAAAGAGCTCAAAGATTCCTTGCTCGAAAAAATGCATGAGCTTAAACCAAAAGAACTCAAAACAGTTTACCTTATGTTTTTTGACGATAGTAACACTTCAATGGCAGATGTGGCAAAGAAAATGGGAGTTACAAGGGAGAGAATCAGGGTTATTCTCAGAGTTGCCCTCAGGAAGCTCAAAGTAAAAATACTACAGGGAAGAGCGGAAGAGACGCTTGGATTGGATAAAAAAGCTAAAAAAGAAAATAAGGAAAAAAAAGAAAAAGAGGAAAGAAAAAGAAAAGAGACGATAAAAGAATTTAGGAAAAAGCACAAGAATAATCTTTATAGCAATCTCTCAGTTATGCATAAACTAAAAAAGTTAATAAAAGAAGGAACAAACTATGAATACACCTAGAAAGTTCAAAGAAATTGGAGCTATGTTGCATCAGGGGCTGGCAACGATCAAATGCCCTGATTGCGATGAGATATTCGGGTTAAATAACAGAAAACTTGAACAGATAGGGGAGGTAAATGTTCACTATTTTTGCCCTTATTGTGGCAAAAAGCATGGCCTAAAAAAACTAGAATAAGGCTATAATAGGACTTGACATGTACTAGGGGATATGTTAGGATGGTTCCAGAAAATAAGAAAGGAAAGGTGGATATGAACTTAACAGCCCCTAGCGAGACGATGGAAATTGAACAGGATAGCACGATTTTTGACAGCATTATTGGTCAATCTGAATGTTGCAAACAGCTTTCAATGCTGGTTAATTCTCATTCTTTAGAAACCCCTTTCCCTACATTGCTTTTTTCCGGTTCTCAAGGATTAGGTAAGACGTATATGGCTCAAAAAGTAGCATCTGCTCTTGGCAGGGAATTGGTAGAAATTAACTGTGGTTCTATAAAAACGACCAGTGATCTTATGAACGTCTTGATAAACAGGGTTGCAGGTGAAACGCCTAAAACGATTCTTTTTGATGAATCTCAAGAGTTGCAAGACGAAGTATCTGAATCGCTAAAGACTCTTCTTGCACCAAACGAGGATCTTTCTAATACGTTTAATTACAAAAGTTACACTTTCCAATATGACTTTAGAAAATATAATGTTATCTTTGCTACAACCGATGCATACAAGATGGAGAGGGCTCTTGTTAACAGATGCAAAAAATTGTATTTTCATTTGTATGAGAAGGCTGACCTGATTAAGATATTGAACCATTACCTTCCAAGCACCTTTTTCTCTTGCGATCAGACTGCCCTGTCATACGCATGCAGAGGCAGGGCTAGAGACACATTCTTTCTCTCTCAAGATATTAAGAGGTATTGCAATCTTAGAAAAACTTCAACTATAACCGAAAGTGGCTGGAAAGAGTTTCAGGAAATATTTGGAATCTACCCTTATGGATTGAAGAGTGAAGAAGTTGAGCTTCTTAAAATATTGGAAAAGTGCGAACCTTGCTCTATTCATAGTCTGGCTGTTAAGATGGGCGTTAAGGAAAAGAACATAGAGCTTGAATTGGAAGTAAGGCTAAGAGAGCTTGGTTTTATTGACAATACTGCTAGGGGTAGGATTCTTACTGAGGATGGGAAAGCCTATCTGAAAGGCACATTAAAAATATCTTGATTTTGAAAAGTAATGCCCTATAATAGCTGAAATAAGGAAAATATGAAAAATAAATTTAGTAAGAGATATGTAGGGAAAACAATCAGATATACAACTCTGGGTTCCATAAATGCTGTTAAACCAGTTGTTATGTCGGGGCTTGTTGTAGGGTTTGACGGAGTGGAGCCGGAGTTTGTAAAGATCTTTAACAAGAAAGATAAGAAATTGTGGGATGTACATGTCAGTCAGCTCAGGAAATAAGGAGAAATATATGAAGAAACAGTTATTGCTAATTGATTGTCAAAAAGACTTTTGTGATCCTAATGGCTCTTTATCTGTAAAAGGAGCATATGAAGACATGATAAGATTGGCAGCTTTGTTAAAAAGAACGGCCAAGGAATTTCAGCTTATCCATGCGACTCTTGACCAACATAGAACGTTCTCAATATTTTTCACTAATTTCTGGATGGACAAGAACGGCGTTGCCCCAAATATTTTTACGATTATTAAATCGGAGGATATCGAAAATGGGACATGGACTACAACTAACCCCAAACTCCTGCCTAGAGCGAAAGAATACGTCAAAGAATTGGAAAAGAAAGGCAAATATCCATTGTGTTTGTGGCCTAGGCATTGCACTTGGGGCTCTCAGGGTGCAACGATTATTTTCCCAGTTTTTGAAGCCTTGAGCAAATATGAAGATGAGAATAGAAAAATCGTCAATTACGTTCCAAAAGGTGTAAATCCATTTTCTGAGAACTATGGATGTTTTGAAGCGGAGGTTCCAGACCCTCAAGACCCATCGACTATGTTTAATCATCGTTTTCTTAATGCGTTGTATTTGGCTGATGAAATTTATGTGGCAGGAGAAGCCCTCAGTCATTGTGTGGCTTCTAGCGTAAGGCAAATGGCTACAGCCCTTGACATGAGCAAGGTCACACTCATTACAGATTGTTGTTCTAACGTCGCTGGGTTTGAAAAGCTTGGAGAAGATTTTGTTACTGAAATGATTGCTAAGGGCATGAAGTTAGCTAAGTCAACGGAGATCTAATATGTGCCTGCTTTGTGATGCTGGGAATAAGTCTGTTCGTAAGTCTGTCATAACGATTTTAGACCCTTCTGATTCTAAAGTTAAGACAATGACAGTTTCTGGTGATTTTAAAGATAAATTACTGGAAGCTTGTCGTAGGAGAAATAATATGAGATACCTATTTCAAATATTAACAATGCTGGCTGATATAACTTTTTTTATTGTAATGGCCCTAATTCTTAGGATAGCTTTTCAGGCAGGTGTCTTGATCGGGGCAATATGGTTGGCGTTAATGATATCAGCAATAAGGATATGGATAAGGCAGGGTGGCTTTATGGCATGGAAACCTTCGGAAATTAAAAAGTTCATGACAAACGCAAAAAGGATGGGATTATGAAAAAGAATGGCATTATAAAAAAAGTAAGAGTAACTAAAAAAGCGTTAAAATATCTACCGACGGACACTCAGTTTGAAGAATATATATTAGACAAGGTGTCTGACTATGGAGATTCATGGGATATTCAAGTTAATGGAGGCTCTTGCCTGTGTATTCCTAAAACAGGATTTATCCCAAAGCAAAATATGAAGGCTAAATTTTATGGTAAGGGATTTGGATATACTGTAAGGGGAGTGGTAATCGAAGGAATAGTTATCTATTATCGAACTCCTGATGAGGCAGAGCAAGATCATAAGGCTTATTGCAAGAAGATGGACGCAGACAGGGCAAGAAGTCTCAAGAAAAATCTGAAAAAGATGGATGCAGAATATGATGCGCTTCCTGACGTTTTTAAACAAAGGATAGATAAGTTTAGGAAGGCTAATCCTAATTTCAGAAGGGATTACGAAGGATACGAAATGTTTACTATTAAGGAAGCTATTAAAATCGCTAATGCAATAAAAGATCCCGATAAGATTGATGAGTTTTATAAGAAACCTTTTGAAGAGCAGGTTAAAATTGCTGGAATAGATGAGGGACATAGCGGCAATACTTTTGGATGCGCATGTAACTTGGCAATGTGGTATTTGAAGCAGCCAGAAACAGTTGTAAAGCTTCATGGTGCGTTAACCCCTCTTGTCGGCTGTAAAGAATACGGTTGTCCTCATGAACATAAAGAAACTGAAGAACCATGTTAAGCTCTGCAAAAGGAATCTGAAATCAGACAGAGTAATTTGTTGTGCTAATTGCCCGTTTGAAGAAGAAATCGTTTCAGAGTATCCTGAACTAAAAAAGGCCTTTGTAGCGAAAAGGAAAAACAAAAAATGAAGGTGGCAATTCTAGGTGGGAGCTTCAATCCCATTACTCGTGCTCATATCGAAATTGCTAAATACGTTTTTGATCGTAATGTAGTTGATCAGATATGGTTAATGCCCTGTTATAACCATTTGCAAAAAACTGGACTAGAGGCCTTTATTGATCGCTGTAAAATGTGCGAAATAGCTAGTAAACTATATGAAGATTTTATTAAGGTATCTAATTGGGAAATGATAAAAGGACTAGATGGCTCAGCATACTCTTTGATATCCAGAATCAAAGAAGATTATGATTCTGGAATTGTTTGCGGCCCATCAGAAAAAGTAGATTTTAGTTATATAATAGGGATGGATCAGGCTAACAATTTTCATACTTGGAAAAATTGGGAGAAACTTAAAGACATGGTTAGGTTTATAGTAATACCTAGAGATGGAGTAAAAGAAGATTCTAAGATTACTTGGTATCTGGAAAAACCGCATCTTTATCGCCCTCCTCTTTTAGGTTATCCCGTTAGAAATGTATCGTCTACTAGGGTAAGGGAAATACTGAAAAAATATTATACGGAGCCTCTACAGAAATATGACCCGAATCATCTAAGTCTTTCGGAGACCAAAGCTAAGGTAACAGCAGATATTGAAGAAAGAACGGAAGATTCAACGTATTTGATAAAAGCAATGGATGTAGATGTTCTAAAATATATTTGGGAGAACAGACTGTATGAAAAGACCTAAAAGAAAATGCCTAGAGAAAATATATAGGGTTAAACCCCCTTTTAAACTCAAACCATGTCCTTTTTGTGGAAGTAAGGAGCTGGCATTTTATTACCAGATAACAGGGGAAGATCTTTTCCATAATTCTTTCTATTATAAATCAAGAGGAAGAACGATAGATTCTAGTTGTGAAAATTGCGGTATGGGATTCCAATTTGGCTGGTTTGGCCGGGGTATTAAGCTAAAAGAAGCTTTAAAATATGCTTCCGAAAGATGGAACCAAAGACATGAACAGGGAAGATAAAAAATGAGTGGAAGTATTAAAGATGATTGTGCTCATAAGTTATCTCCAACCGGGTATTACAAGGATTTCTTTTATGGAAATTGTGTTGCCGTAAGAACAGAGTATTGTTGTAGATTGTGCGGAGAATATTTTTACTGTGATATTGAAGATGAGGAAGAAAAATGAATTTTGACAAGAACGATGCCGATATTGAGAAATTTCATAAATCTCTGTCTGCTGCCGAAAGAAAAGAAGCCGTTGATACAATGGATTCTTTAATAGCTGAAGGGAAGGCAGGCGCTTTCAAATTTGTTAATGGCCCACACGATGGTTCTGAATATCTTATAGCGTTATCTGAAAACGGAAAGCCTAAAAGGGAAGTAATTTATTTATCCTTAGATGCAGTTATTAAAACTGGGAAGCCGTATAAGGCTGCTGTATATAGATTTAATAATGAGAAGAAAGTTTTTGAATATACTGAAAAGATAGTTATGAAAGATTGGGAGACAAAAAAATGAATATGATAATAGTTCACCCGTTTGTGGCTTTTATGGTTCTATATTTGATCTTTTCTTTTGGAGTGATAATAGGTTTTATTAGAAAAGGACAAATGGATCAATCGGATAAAGAGCCTAAAAACAGCAAAGATAGAGTATTTAATATAATATACCAAAGGATCATGAACGAATATATAGGTAAAAATGAGCAACAAAAATAAAATGATATTAGTTCCTAATTTCTCCGATAAATCTAAACTACAAGATAAAACGTTTAGTGAGTGGTTTAACGAACCAAAACAATTAAAAACAAGAAAGAAGCTAGTTAAGGCTATTAAAGCAGAACAAAAGAAATATGTTAGAGAAGTAGATCGGAAAATTATTGACATGCTAACAAGACAAGCATCTAACAGGAGTTCAAAATGAGCGACATAGATAAAGTAGTACTAAGCGACATTAAAGATATTCTTGCAGACTGGAGAGCACAAATAGAAGAGAATATCTTAAAGAGTAAAAATTTCAAACTGGTTGGTCATGCAATAGAAATATCAGGCAATAAAGGGGATGATCCGATAGAATTTTTTCTTACTGATATGCTTCCCGATAAATCAAATCGAAGGAAAAGAAAAGAATGTCTAAAAGCCATTATGGAGTGGGCGGCGTTAGAGATGGACGAAATAGACGAAAGTGATATGTAAGGAGAAAAATATGGGAAACATGAAACATATAACACCGCATTATATTTATAAGTGGAGAGCCAAAATTGTTAAGGATGATAAAAAGTATCAAGTGCTTCTGTATGATGAAAGCCCCGATACTTTTATTTTAAAGGGAGCAATAAGCCCTAAATTTACCCTATTTAAGGATTTGGTTTCGTTTATGCGTAAGAGAGTAATAAGAGACGAAAAAGCTGCAAAGATACCTCATTATCGATGTAATTACTACAAGTGGCTTAGAGATGCTTATGTGAAAAATATGGCTATTTCGTGGTAGTTTAGTTTTATTATTTATTTGACATTAGTCTCGCCATGTGATATAGTAAACCTTTCGATAATAAAGAAAAGAATCTCTATGAAGAAGCCAATTACCATTAATAAAATTACAGCGTCTTGGGAGCCTATCGGAGAAATGCCCCAAGTATTTGATAACGACACCTATAAAATGAAAAAAATGCAGAGGATGGCTTGGGACGCTCTTAAAAATAAACATAATATAATCATTAACGCTCCTACTGCTTCAGGTAAGACATTGGCTATCTGTTGGTTAATTGCCCAAGATCTTATAAAGAATCCTCATAAGAAGTCCATTATAGCCGTTCCTCAGACTATTATTGCAGATGGTTTTAAAGGTTACTACAATCTTGAGTTTCCTGATAAATCCGATGTTGCTTGGTCGCCTGCTCATTATTTATGTGACGATAACAAGGAGAGCAACATTTCTCAAATTTATTCTTTTTTAAATAGAGAAGGGCAGAAAAATAACATCAATGATAGAATACTTGTTTGCTCTCACGCTTCTTTAGTGGATTCTTTTCAGCAGTATCCCAAACTTTTCAAAGATATTGTAATATGCATAGACGAAGCACATCATATTAGGTATACTCAAGGATTAGAAGTTGAAGAGAATGATACGAAAACTTCTATGGATTTTTGTAATGAAATGGGTCAGTTGGTTGCTACGGCTTTAAAGTCAGAAGAGAAGAATATTGAACTGATACTTTCAACCGCAACATTGTTCAGGGGTGATCGGTTAGAGATTATACCCAAGTCTCAAGAAAGTAGGTTTACCAAGTTTCATTATCCCATGGACGAATACCTTAAGGATTGTTATTGGCTCAAGGGCTTTAAATACGATTTCTGTATGTATAATAAGTCTTGGGTGAAAAGGCTGACCCATCTTTTTAATGATAGGATCGGTAAAACCATAATTTATTTGCCTAGCGTTGGAAATAAGACATATTCTCATGGGTCAAAACACAGCGACACTAACGAGATTTATAAGTGTATTGCGGGTAAAAAGAATTTCGTAGTTAAAGAAGAACCGAATGGAATAACTCTAATTAAGAGAGGCAATGATTGGATTAAGGTTATTAATTTGGTTGACGATTCTAGTAAGGAATTAAGGGAAAGAAGAAAAAATCTTATTATAGGGGCTCATAAGTTCAAAGACAGTAGTTTGATAGACGTAGTAGTAACCCTTAATATGTTTAGGGAAGGGGCTAATTGGAAATGGGCAGACAGAGAAGTTATTATTGGAACTAAAGGCTCATTAACAGATATGAGTCAGATAATTGGAAGATTACTTAGAGACGCACCAGATAAAAAATATGTTGAAGCCCTACAGCTACTTCCTTTTTCTTTTGATCAGATTGACAGGGACAAGTTCAAGGATAATCTAAACGAATATTCAAAAGTATTGTTTGCTACTATGCTTTTGGAAGATGCTATATCACCCGTATCTATTACTATTCCATTGAAGAAGGTTAAAAAGGTTAAGGGCAGTGGTGGCTCTGGTCTTCCTGCTATAGATTATTTGAGGGTGCAAGTTCAGGACGAGAATAAGATACTAAAGATATGGGAAGAAATTAGAGATGAATGTATTATAGCCCAAGACAATAACGAAGTAAATTTTGGCGTTAATAACAAGAAATCAAGAGCCAAATTTGCAGAGATAACATCTAAAATTTTAACCGAATGCAAGGTTAAAAAACATCATAAAGAAATAGCGGAGCAAATTAGGAAGAGATGGGTTAGGGAAAGTTTGAAGTCGGTTAAGGGAATAGATTTAGACCATATTGATTTTGACATTATTCAGATTAACCCGTTGCAGTTTTGGCTCAATTATACTTCGGGGATGTGTGGATTAGATACGTTTAGGAAGTTTAGGGAGACGGTAAATAAGTACAACTTTTTGCCTTTTGAGGGAGCTAGATCTCAAGTAAGATCTTGGGCTAGTAAACTTTTAAAAAAGAATAGTAAAAAAGCAAGCATTACATTTTGGAAAGAATATTGTAATTCTGGAGAGAAGCCAGACAATATACCAGCAGCCCCTAATCAGTATTATGAAACAGAGTGGAAAGATTGGGGAGACTGGTTTGGAACCTTTAGAATATCTGATAATATTAAACATTCGCAATATGCTAGCTATAATGATGCTAAAGATGCAATAAAAGATTTAGGAATTAAAACCAAAGAAGGAGAAAATGGCTTTGATAAATTTTATGAAAGAGGAGAAATACCGCTAAATATCCCAAAAGCCCCTCAGTCTACCTATACAATTAAGGGTGAATGGAAAGGTTGGGGAGATTTTCTTGGAACAGGAAGAGTATCTAATCAAGAAAAACATAAAAAATGGAAGAAATTTAAGGATGCAAGAAAAATAATAAGGAAACTTAATATTGGAGGTTTAAGAGACTGGAATTTATATTGCAAGTCTGGCAAAAAACCCCAAGATATTCCTTCAAATCCAGACAAAATATATGCTGACGAATGGACTTCTTTAGGAGATTTTCTTGGAAACGATAATATATCTAATAAGGATAGAAAATTTAGGACATTCAATGAGTGTAAAAAGTTTTTAAAGCCATTACATCTAACAACAGATGAGTTTAGATACGTCTATTGTAGGTCAAAAAGAAGACCCAAAGATATACCAGTTAACCCATATAAAACTTATAAAAGGGAATGGAAGGGTTGGGGAGATTTTCTTGGAACAGGGAATAAAGTTGGAGGATATCGACCTAGAAAATAAATCTATGAACTCAACCCCTTCACAGCTTAATATGCATTATGGTGCTTGTCCTAAAAAAATAGAGTCAAGACATCAAACCATAATCAAAACATATAGGGAACATTATGATATTCAATCTATCCCTAAAAATAAACAGTATTGGACCATATGCGGTAGATGCTCTTATGCTAAAAATCAATTAGAAGACAACTGCGAACCTGATCAAATCATTAAGTCAAATTTAGTAAAGCCCAGTCAGTTTCACGGTATAGAAATAAGTGAAGAAATATATAAATGGAACAAACAGGCTAATAAGCAAATTCACTGGCATTTGGGTGACTTCTATGAAACAATGGTAGAATATTCTAACCATAATGTTTTTAATCCTGCCATAGTAAATTCTGATATGTTGTTGATGCCTAAGTATGGAACTCAATATCTGTCTAAGGTCATGCAGTTTTTAACCACGGCTAGTAAAGAAGTAATGTTGGTTGGTAATTTTGTAACCGAACATAGACATTTTAGAGCGGATATAAATGACATTATGAGAGGGCTACAGGAAGAGCCTTCGTTTCAGTTTGCTTTTGATAAGGGTAATTGGAAGATCCATAATAAGTATTACTGGTATAAGGGAACGGGCAAGAATCATACGAGAATGACGACGATAATATTGTTTAAAAATAAATGAAGATTTAAAAGGTATATATCTTTTATTGTATGACATATAACATGAGGCGATTAAACCCTCTTAAATAAGGAATAATATTATGAATGATATAGATAGGAAGTGGCATAAATACGATAGTGATGAGTTTCATAGGGGCCCAAAAGAGAAACCACATGATGAACAAGTAGAAGAGGAAGAAAACAAAGAAAAAGATGACAATTCTGATGACGAAAAAGAACCTAAATAGTATGAAATAATTAGAGGTTTTTAGGTAACTTTTACTGTATAATATATACATGAAGTTACCACATAAAAACCAGATAGTCAGTAAGTATAACAATCGGCACAAGTCCTTGGATGGCCCCTCTGTTTGGTGTGGTAACTTCTCAGAACCGTCCTTGGGCTTGTGCTTTTTTATTCAGTCAAGGAGAAGTTACCACAATGCAGATCCAACTAACACTAACGGAACGGGCTAAACAGCTCATAGAAGACCTAAGAATGAACCACATTGATGCACAATTGATTATAAGGGAAGAGCTAGACCAAACCCTACCCGAATACATAGAATGCCTTCTAAGGGGTATTTGGGAGGTAAAAGTATAATGAGGACATCGGGGATATACGGGATATTTAACCTAAAGAACGGAAAGGTCTATATTGGAAGCACTTGTCGTAACAAGGGTTTTAATAAACGATGGAAAGAGCATAAAAATGATTTAAGGATAAATAAGCATCATAATCCTCATTTACAAAAATCTTATAATAAATACGGTAAAGATAATTTCAAATTTGTGATTATAGAAAGATGTTCAGATAGTTCCCTTCTAAAAAAAGAAGATAAGTGGATAGAGTATTATAAAAGTAGAAATCGCAAATATGGTTATAATTATCGAACAGCGGAACGGCATTTAATAGCAGAAAGCACCAAAATAAAAATAGGTAATGCTAACAGAGGGAAAGTAAGATCTTTAAGTGCCAGATTAAATATAAAAATAAAAATGAAGGGTAGAAAGCCATGGAATACTGGCCAAACGCTAGGAGCATCCCATAAGAATAGTATCAGTATTGGTGTTCAAAAAAGAATTAGCGATGGGACGTTCCCAATGGGAGAGAACCATTATGGGGCAAAACTTAATGAAAAACAAATAAGAAAAATTTATAATTTAGCAAAAAAAGGAATGACTCAAACGGACTTATCTAAAAAGTTCAAAGTATGTCGCCAACAAATAGGCAAAATAATAAATAGGAAAAGGTGGAAGCACTTAAATTTGGATTAATATTACGTTTTAAAAATAGTTTAAAATAAATCTTGCTTTTTTAAACTAATATGCTACAGTAATACCATGTTTAAAAGTAAAGGAGAAAAGCAATGTCATTAAAAAAATTTAAAACTGGTTCCAATATGTACGATTGGATTTCCCATGGTATTTGTCATCTGGGCGGCGAATGTTCTCACCACTGCCAATACTGCTATGTTGACAATGCTAGATTTGGAAGAGCTGAAAAATTCACAGGTCCAATTAAGTTGATTGAGAGTGAATTTAAGATTAATTTTGGCGAAGGTAAAACTATCTTTGTAGAATATCAGAACGATTTGTTTGCTAAAGATGTCCCCGTAGAATGGATTCGTAGAGTTATTAATCATTGTAACGAATGGCCTAAAAATACCTACGTTTTTCAATCCAAGAATCCCGCTAGATTTACAGAAGTTGATTTGCCCCCTAACAGTATTCTTGGGTGTACCATCGAAACTAATAGAATTATAAATGGCATTTCTGAAGCGCCTATTCCCGAAGAACGTTATTTGGCTATGAAAAAGTTGTCTAAGGGAACTAAAACCTTTTTAACACTAGAACCAATTTTACAATTTGACGTTGATATTTTGGCTAAATGGATTTATGAAATTAATCCCACCTTCCTTAATCTTGGAGCAGATTCTAAATCTCATAACTTGCCAGAACCAACTGTTAGTGACATAATGGCCTTGGTTGCGAAACTTAAAGAATATGGAATTGATCTTAGGGAAAAGCATAATCTTCAGAGATTGATGCCGAAGTAATGGAGCAATGCTATGTTGAAAGATAAAATAAATCATGATTTGTTTATGCAGCAGGCTTATAAAAACAATATTACTTTTGCTGCCGATCTTCTATCGCTAGGAATAAGAAAAGATGTCAATAGGGCATCTAAAATAGTTTGTGAGGTTTACAATGAAAAGAATGTTCGGCAGGTTAGGAAAGACTTAATGACCTTGTTAAGGGATAAAATAAGCTAACGAAAGGAATAGCGCAATGAGCTGCTTAAAAGAAAACCAACCACACGAATTTGTAGATGCATATGATGAGATTGAGACTATCCCTACCGCAGTTATAAACCTTGCTTCTAACTGTATGGAAGCTTCAAATATTAGCAAAATATTGAGCGCTGGTAAGCTTAAAAATCGAAAATATGTTTTGAGTTATTGTAGAAATTGTGGGTATAGAGTAGATAGAATAAACTAAATAAAGGAGAAGTAAAATGAATAGTATGATAAAGGCAGCAGGTTCGTTTCCGTACAAAACAGGTTATGAAACAAATAAATCAGGCGGAATGGGCACTGG
>Ga0265297_10000343_pt1 | contig 148723 bp, 121 predicted proteins | sample Munlanlwell13791_FD_192502 | JGI IMG/M metagenome (GOLD analysis project Ga0265297, IMG submission 192502) | Leachate microbial communities from a municipal landfill in Southern Ontario, Canada - Leachate well 137-91 | ecosystem: Engineered > Solid waste > Landfill > Unclassified | place... | reverse complement strand
TGGCGCCGCCCGCGCCTGGGCCTGGGCTGCTGAGCCTGGCCCCCGGCCGGCGCCCTCCGCGCAAGCCCCCCGCTTCCCGCTGCCCTTCGGCGTGAAAGGCGCGGCGGAGCGCGCTGCCGTCGGGTCGTTTTCCGTCATTTCCGCGGCCTGCCAGCCGTTGTGCCACCCACTTGGCTGGCCAATGCCCGCCTTCCGCCACGTGGGATGAAGTTCCGCCAAAACCCGCCGGCAAAACCCACCCCCAAGGATTCAATCCACACAAAGAGGGACAGGCAACACCCCCCCACACTGCAAGCCCACCACGGGACGCCATTGTTGACCTGTCCCCAACACCTGTCCCCAACACCCCCCTATCCGTACCTCTATCCGCACCTATTTTTCGCCTGTCCCTATCCGTACCGTACGCCTGTCCCTATCCGTACTATCCGTGCCTGTCCCTATCCGTACTGTCCCTATCCGTACTGCCCCGCCGGCGGCCACCACCCCAGCCATCCCGCCGCCACGGTTGGCATGGAGCCTGCTTCAAGGTACATTTCCGGCATATGCCGATGGAATTGTCCCATTCCCAGATCCAGACCCTGCGCCAGGAACTGGTTCCAGCCCAGATCCAATCACTGGAGATCCTCCAGACACCGGTGCTGGAACTGGAACAGAAGCTGAACGAGATCCTGGCGAAGAATCCGGCGCTGGAACTGGTGGAGTCCGGTTCCGAACAGCTCGCCGGCCTGCCCACGGAGACGCCGGGCGAGCTTCCCACCCCGCCCGCAGCGCCCGAACCGGAGCCGGAACCCGGACCGGCGGCGGCCCCTTCCGCGGCGGTCGAGACGCCGGCCGATGAGGGCCACGACGACTGGCTCGCGGACGCCGCGGCGCCAGAGGGCCAGGCCCGAGACCTGGAGGAGGCTTGGCGCGACTACCTCCCGGCCGAGAGCACCGGCCACGCCCACCCCTCCGAGGAGGAGGAGGAACGCCGCCAGTTCCGCTTCGATTCCCTGACGGCGCCCGCCTCACTCCTGGATTCCCTCGAGGAACAGCTCCGCCAGACCGATGGCTTGGCGCCGGACGTCCGCGCCGCCGCCGAAGAGACCCTCGGCAGCCTGGACGCGACCGGCTATCTGCGCTCCAGCCTCGAAGACATCGCCCTGGCGTGTGCCGTCCCCTTGGCGACCGCCGAAAAAGCCCTGGCGCTCGTCCAGCAGTTCGACCCCCCAGGCGTCGGCGCCCGCGACTTGCGGGAATGCCTGCTCCTGCAACTGGAGCGGCAGGGGCGCCATCAGACCCCGGTCTACGCCGCCGTCAGCCGCCACCTCGACGCGCTGGGGAAGAACCAGATCCCCCAAGTCGCCAAGGCAATGGGGCTTTCCCCCAACCGCGTCTACGACCTCCTCGCGGAAATCCGCCAATTGCGCCCCTATCCCATGCCGGAACGGGACCGCACCGCCGCCGGCGTCGCCGACGCCCAGACCTTCATCGTCCCGGAAATCCGCGTCTTCCGCAAGGCGGACGGCCAGTGGACGGTCGAGTCCAACCGCGAGTTCACCCCGCGCCTCCGCCTCTCCCCAACTTACCTGCGGATGGCCCAGCGCGAGGATTTGGACGCCGAGGCCCGCCGCTACATCCGCGCCAAGCTCGCGGAGGGCAAGCTCCTGCTCCGGGCCCTCGACCACCGGCAGAGCACCCTCGAACGCATCACCTGGCGGCTGCTGGAAGAGCAGCGCGACTTCTTCGAGCACGGCCCGGGAATGCTCCACCCCCTCACCATCGCCCACCTGGCCCAGTCCCTCGGCCTCCACGAAACCACCGTCGGCCGCGCCGTGGCGGGGAAATACCTGGAAACGCCCCACGGCATCCTCCCCTTCCGCCAATTCTTCTCCGCCGGCGGCATCGCGACCGGGGACGGCGAAAAGCTCTCCATCCTGGCGGTCAAGCAGAAGATCCTCGAATTGATCCACCCGGAAAACCACGCCCATCCCTTGCGCGACGAACAGATCGTCCAGGAACTCGCCGCCGCCGGCCTGGCCATCGCCCGGCGGACCGTCGCCAAGTACCGCGAGGAACTCGGCATCCAGCCCTCCCACCTCCGCCGGACCCATCGCACCTGAGGATCGGACCATGCTTTCCCACCACTCCGCCGCCGCCCCGCCCCCGCCGCCGGAACCGCGGATCCGCACCGGCGACCGGTCCGCGCCCGGCGGCGGCGACGCGCGGCTGCCCGTGCGGGTGGTCTTGGACCGGCTCCGCTCCGCCTACAACGTCGGCAACATCTTCCGCCTCGCCGAGGCAGTCGGCGCCGAAGGGATCGTCGCCTGCGGCTACACGGCGGCGCCGCCCCACCCCAAGCTGGCCAAGACCGCCCGCGGCTGCGACCAGCTCGTGCCCTGCGAAACGGCGCCAACCGCCGCCGCCGCGGTGGCTGACCTGAACCGCCGCGGCTACGCCGTCTACATCGTGGAGACCGTCGAGGGGGCGCGGCCGCCGTGGGCGGTCCCGTTCCGCTTCCCCGCCGCCTTCGTCTTCGGCAATGAGGCGCTGGGCTGCGCCCCGGAAACCTTGGCGGACTGCGCGGGGGTCGTGGCCTTGCCGGCCCGCGGCCGGAAAAACTCGATCAACGTCGCCAACTGCGCCGCCGTCGTGCTCTATGCCGCACTCCGCCAATGGCTGGTGCAACCAGCGCCCGGAGGGAACGCCGGATGACCCACCCGCATCCCCGCCACCAGCCGCCGCCGCCCCCCAAGCCACCCCCGGCCCGCAAACGGCTGCTGCGCGGCTGCCTCAAGGCCATCCGCTGGCTCCTCAAGCCCACCGTCATCCTGGGCTTGGGAACCCTCGCGCTCACCGATGCCTGGCTGGAAATCCAAGGTGCCCCCCCCTGGCTCGTCGCCCGCGTCGAACACGCCTTGCAGGCCAAGGGGATCCACGCCGAAATCCGCGGCCTCCGCGCCGGCCTGGTCGGCGGCATCACCGCCGAGGAGGTGACCGTCCTGGACGGGGCCGCCTCCCGCACCCCCATGCTCGCCGCCCATCGCCTCCGCGCCGGCATCAGCAAGCGCCGGCTGCTCACCGGCCGCCTCCACCTCCGCACCGTCGAGGTGGAACGGCTCGCCGTCTACCTGCCCCAGAACCCGGCCGCACCCCTGCCACCCCACAAGCTCCTCATCGCCCGCCTCACCGGCGCGCTCCGCCTCCACGCCAACCGGATCGAAGTGGAATCGCTGCGCGGCGACGTCGCCGGCGTCCGCGTCCAGGCCCAGGGACAGATCACCGGCCTCAACCTCACCCGGGCCGCCGGCCCCACCGCCTGGAGCTGGCAAACCATCTTCGCCGCCCTCGGCGAACGGGAACGGGGCTGGTGCATCTGGCTCCTCAACCGGTTCCATGCGGAGGGCGCCCCGCTCAACGACGGCTGGATCGACCTCGTCTTCGACGTGCCGGCCCGCGAACCGGAACACAGCGCCTTCTCCGGCAACCTCAGCCTCACCGACCTGACCCTCTACGGCGTCGACATCTCCACCCTCCGCACCCGCTTCGAGGCGCGCAACCGCACCCTCCGCCTCCAGCGGCTAGCCGTCAAGTTCTTCAGCGGCCAGCAACTGGAAGCCGACTTGGAGGCGCGGCTCAGTGACCAGACCCTGGCCGGCCGGGTCACCGGCAACGCCAAGCCGGCGGAAGTCCTCCCCCTCCTCCGCCTGCCCATCCCCGAACTGCTCCGCGACGCCGAGTTCTACGCCCCCGTCCATTTCACCCTCGACCTGGAACCCTCCCCCTGGCTGCGCCCCCAGGAATGGCGCGGCAATGTCAGCCTGGCCACCGAACACATCAAGACCGCCCCCGCCGCCGCCGACGCCGCCCAGCTCCGCCTCCGCCTCACCCCCGACGCCACCGGGCCGGCCGGCGCCGGGGAACTCACCCTCGCCGGCGTCGAAATCGGCAACGCCCGCTTCCAAAGCGTCCGCTCCACCTTCACCTTCGACCGCGACCGGCTCACGGCGGCCGACATCCGCCTGCAAGTGGGCGCCGACGCCACCGAGGCCATGGCCGGCCGGGTCACCTATGCCTTCCGCGGCCAAACCTTGGAGGGAGACTTGCAGGGCACCCTCCAACCCGCCACCCTGCTCTCCCTCCTGCCCGCCCTGCCCGAGCGCATCCGCACCCTCGGCGGCGAGTTCAAACCCGCCACGCCCCCACATGTGGCCGCCCGCCTCGACCCCTCACCCGCCACCAACCCCGCCGCCTGGCGCGGCCGCCTTGAAGTCGGCCTCGGCGAAGCCCGCTTCCGCGACCTCCGGCTCAGCGGCGGCCAGGCCAGCGCCGAGTTCAAGCCCGGCCAGGTCACGCTCGACGCCACCCTCACCGCCGCCGAACCACCCCAGGATCTCACCACCCACCTGGAACTGGACACCGCCGCGGAACGGATCCAGGGCCAGCTCCACGGCCGCCTCCACCTCGACTGGCTCCTCGCCGGCCTCCGCCTCCACGACAGCTTCGTCGGCCAACGCATCCACCAGCCCGACGCACCCCTCGAATTCAACCTTCGCCTCGACCAATCCCCCCTGCCACCCGCCGCCTGGAGCGGCAGCGGCACCCTCACCGCCGCCGCCGCCGACTACGAAGACCTGTCCCTCCGCAACCTCACCTGCCCCGCCTTCGCCTTCCGCCCCGGCCACCTCGCCTTCCACCGCATCACCACCCAGACCGCCGCCGGCGAAACCCTCGCCGGCAACCTCGACCTCGCCCTCCCCTCCGGCGAAATCACCCTCCAGGCCCGCATCCACGGCGACCCACGCCTGACCCGCGTCTTCGTCGCCCCCGGCGCCAGCCGCACCCTCTACGACGAAATCTGGCGCGACTGCAAGTGGGATCCCAAGCGCCTCCCCGACATCACCATCAGCCACCTCCGCTTCCGCGACTCCGAAAAGGACCGCCCCTGGGAGTTCGAACTCGACACCCAGATTGCCGCCACCGGCTGCTCCTGGCGCGGCGTCCCCGTCGAGTCCGTCAGCACCGACCTCCAAGTCCGCCTGCCCGGCGCCCTCCACTGCCGCAACGCCCAAATCCAAACCCGCGACGGCACCCTCACGGGGAACGTCGAACTCTATTTCGGCGGCCTCTCCATGTGCCGCTTCAACCTCGCCGGAACCCTCGACCCCCGCCTCCTCCTCCGCACCCTCAACCCCGACTGGGACCGCTACTTCGCGGACATCCAGTTCGGCGAACGCACCCGCTTCGCCTGCGACGGCCATTTCCTCCTCGCCCCCGAACCCCGCCCCATCCTCCGCGGCACCCTCGACTCCGGCCAATGCACCTACCGCCGCCTCCGCCTCGAAAACCTCTCCGCCCGCTGGCTCCTCGACGGCCAGCGCCTCGCCTGGCTCCCCGTCGTCGCCCGCCTCTACGACGGCCGCGTCTTCGGCTCCGGCGAATACGACTTCGGCGCCGAGTTCGGCCGCATCATCCTCAACGGCGGCCGGATCAAGTTCAACGACCTCCTCCGCGCCGTCAGCGACTCCCCCCGCGACATCCAGGGCGAACTCAGCGCCTCCTGCCGCCTCGACCTCTACCGCCTCCGCCCCGAGGCCGACCTCTCCATCACCGGCGCCGGCGACCTCTGGATCCGCGACGGCGACCTCTGGAACATCCCCGTTATGAACCGCCTCGGCAAGCTCGTCGGCCTCTCCACCTTCGGCCGCATCGGCAAGCTCCAGACCAACCTCGTCTTCGCCGGCGACCACGTCCGCATCGAGGATCTCACCACCGACGGCACCATCCTCTCCCTCCAAGGCACCGGCGACTACGCCTGGAAAAACCGCGCCCTCCAGATGAACGTCCGCGGCACCACCCTCCAGCAGACCAAGATCATCCCCTGGCTCCTCTCCCCCTTCTTCTCCATCTTCGAGGCCGGACTCACCGGCACCGTCGAAGACCCCCACTGGACCCTCGGCCGCCGCTGGCGCCGCCGTGCCGAACCCTGACCCCCCAACCCAACGTGGCCCAGGCCCATCGGGGCCTTCAATGCCCGTAGCCCGCGGCATCATGGCAGGCGTGGGTGGGGATCCCCTTGCGCGGGGGGGCGGGTGATTTTATGTTACTGGACTTTTGGCCAGCCCATGGGCAGCTCCAGGCAATCGGGATCGCCATCGGGGCTGGAACTCGATGCCGATCCCGATTCCGATTCCAATCCCGACAGCGATTCTGGCCAAGGAAAGATGTGACGCCAATGAAGAACGGGGCGCTGGAGCGCTGGACCATCCAGGATGCGGCGGAGCTGTACGGCGTCCGCAACTGGGGTCTGGGCTATTTCGACATTTCCAAGAGCGGCGAGGTGGTGGTCAAGCCGCGGAACGGCGACCCGGCGGTGGCGGTCAGCCTCAAGCAGGTGGTGGCCGACCTGAAGGCGCGGGGGCTGAGCCTGCCGGTGCTGCTGCGGTTTGGCGACATCCTGGACTCGCGGCTGGCGCTGGTCAACGAATCGTTCCGCAAGGCGATGGCGCAGGTGGGCTACAAGGGGCCGTTCCGCGGCGTCTACCCGATCAAGGTCAACCAGCAGCAGCAGGTGATCGAGGAGCTGACCCGCTTCGGGCGGCGCTACCATCACGGGCTGGAGGCGGGGAGCAAGGCGGAGCTGATGGCGGCGATCGCCTACATGCACGATCCCGAGGCCTACATCGTCTGCAACGGCTACAAGGACGAGGAGTTCATTGATTTGGCGTTGCAGGCGCAGAAGATGGGGCTGCAGACGATCATCGTCCTGGAGATGCCGGGGGAGCTGGCGCTGGTCCTCGACCGGGCCCGGCGGCTCGACGTCAAGCCCTGCCTGGGGATCCGGGTCAAGCTCTCCTCCAAGGCCGGCGGGCACTGGTCGGAATCGGGCGGCGACCGCAGCGTCTTCGGGCTGAACACGGCGCAGATCATTGACGTGGTGGACACCCTGCGTTCCCGCAACCAGTTGGATTGCCTGCGGATGCTGCACTACCACCTCGGCTCGCAGATCCCCAACATCCGCAACATCCGTGCCGGGATTGCGGAGGCGGCGCGGGTCTACGTCGACCTGGCCCGGGAGGGGGCGGCGATGGGGATCTTCGACATTGGCGGCGGGCTGGCGGTGGACTACGACGGGTCGCACACCAATTTCCCCAGCTCCAGCAACTACACCCTTGACGAATACTGCGTCGACATCGTCGAGCAGATCATGGCCGCCACCGACAAGGCGGGGGTGGCGCATCCGACGATCATCAGCGAATCCGGGCGCGCCACCGTCGCCTACTACTCGGTGCTGCTGTTCAACGTCCTCGACGCCAGCCGCCTGGAGTCCCACGGCGTCCCCGAAAAGCTGCCGGAGGCGAGCCATGAGCTGCTGCGCAACCTGCTGGAGATCAGCAACTCCATCACCGCCAAGAACTTCCAGGAACTCTACCACGACGCCATGTTCTACCGCGACGAGGTGCGGCAGCGCTTCCTCCACGGCGAGATGACTCTCCGCGAACGGGCCACCGCCGAACAAATCTTCTGGCACATCCTCGCCCGGATCAGCCGGGAGACGGCCAACAAGAAATACATCCCCGACGAGTTCGAGGGGCTGGAGGCGGCGTTGGCCGACGTCTACTACTGCAACTTCAGCGTCTTCCAGTCGCTCCCCGACGCCTGGGCGATCGAGCAGCTCTTCCCGATCATGCCGATCCATCGGCTCAAGGAACGCCCCACCGTGCTGGCCACCCTTTCCGACATCACCTGCGACTGCGACGGCAAGATCGACCGGTTCATTGACCTGCACGACGTCAAGCACGTGCTGCCGCTCCACCCGCTGAAGGAGAGCGAGGATTACGTCCTCGCCGCCTTCCTGGTCGGCGCCTACCAGGAGACGCTCGGCGACCTGCACAACCTGCTGGGCGACACCCACGTGGTCAGCATCCGCGTCACCGACGATGGCGAGATCGAGTACGACCGCGAGATCGAAGGGGATTCGGTCTCCGACGTGCTCTCGGTCGTCGAATATGATCCCAAGGAGATGCTGGACCGGGTGCGCCGCCTGGCCGAGCAGTCGGTGCGTGCCGGCCGGATCAGCGTCGGCGATCGCCGCGAAATCGTCCAGGCCTACGAAACTGGCTTGCGCGGCTACACCTATTTCGAGCAGTGACCGGCGGCGGACCGCCCAGGGATGGACCGTGCCGGACGGGGAGGTTGTCGTGACCAGCGTGTGGACAGGATGCGTGGTGGTGCTTTCCGGCCCCAGCGGCGCCGGCAAAAGCACGGTCTGCCGGCAGTTGCTGGCGACGCAGCCGCTGCATTTCTCGGTCTCCTGCACAACCCGGCCGCCGCGGCCCGGGGAGCAGGGCGGGCGCGACTACCATTTCCTCTCCCGCGCCGCCTTCGAGGCGGCGATCGCCGCCGACGAGTTCCTCGAACATGCCGAGGTCCACGGGAACTACTACGGCACCCTGCGCGCCGAGGTGGAGCCGCACCTGGAGCGGGGGGCGGATGTCCTGCTCGACATTGATGTCCAGGGGATGCGCCAGGTGCGGGAACGCGCCACGGCGACGCTGGCCGGCCGCCGCGCCGTCTATGTCTTCCTGGCCCCCCCCTCCCTCGCGGAACTGGAACGGCGGCTGCGGACACGCGCCACGGATCCGGAGGAGGCCATCCGCCGGCGGCTGGCCAATGCCCGCCGCGAGCTGGCGGCGTGGGCGGAGTACGATTTCTTGGTCGTCAATGACCAAATTGAAGCGGCGGTCGCCGAACTGGCGGCGATCATCCGGGCCGCCCGCTGCCGGACGGCGGGGCTGGCGTGGGATCCGTTTGCCGGCTGACCCGCCCCGCCGGCGGCCGGGGCGCGTTCAACCAATGGTCGTGACGTGGAGGGCGGCATCCACTTCGATAATGGCCTGGGCCTCGAGTCCGCGCACCTGGCGGAGGACGTCAGCCTGGGCGCGGCGCATCTCGGCGGTCCAGGGGCGGCCCGCCGCCGGCGTGGCCTGCCAGGGGACGGCGGGCCAGCCCGCGGCAAGCCGTTCCGCGGCTTCCCGGTAGCGGCTGGCGGCGGCGCGGAGCCGGAGGGCGGGGGCGGGCTCGAACTCATGGGCTAGGGCGTCGAGGTAGCGGCTGGCGGCGGCGCGAGCGTCGGTGAAGGCGAGGTAGAGCCAGCCGTTGGCGGCGGCGGCGGCCTCGAACTGGGGGGGCGGCAGGGCGGCAAGGGGGGCCTCGTCCGCCAGCCGGTCCAGCCATTCCTGGAAGGCGTCATCGCCGCTGGCCAGCGGCTGGCCAGCGTGGAGGAAGGTGGGGGTGGCCGCCAGCTCCAGGCATTCCATGAGGCTGCGGAGCGCGGTCAGGCGGCGGTCGCTGGCGGGGTGGCGGCAGATCAGGAAGAAGAGATGCCATGGCCAGCCTTGGAGCAGGGTGGCGCCGCCGGGCGGCGCATCGTAGGTCCGGCAATAGAAGTTCTGGGTGGAGCTGGCGTGGCCGAAGATTACGCCGTAGCGGCCGTGGCCGTCGATGTTGCGGGCGATGACCGGCGTCCCCCGGTCGATGCTGGCCGTGACCAGCCGTTGCAGCCGGGCGCGTTCGCCGGCGTCGGCCTGGGCGCAGTCGAGGATCTCGACTTCGTAGCCGAGGGCCGCGAACAGCCGTTTCGCGTGCGGATAGCCGACCATCAGGTCCGGCGCCAGGGGATTCCAGCCCGAGCGGAAGAAGAAGAGGCGGAAGGCGGCGGCGGAAAGCCCCATCAGCTCGTCATAGGGGCGGCGGTCGCCAATCGCCGCCAGGGCGGCTTGGACGACCCCCACCAACTGGTTGTCCATCCCCGCGCGGAAGCGGAGCGGCGGCACCCCCTCGATCGTTGTCTTCCCCAAATCGGTTTTGACGGTTCCGAGCATGGCCGCCCCCGTCTGCCAATGGCCCTCGTCACTGGCCAAGTATAGTTGGCTTTCGCGGAATTGACAATCCGCCGGCAAGCCCCGGCCGGACGGCTACATTATCCAGGCAAGGCCCTTGCGGATTCCGCGCCAGGCGCCGGCAAGGATCGTGAATCATGCCCAAAGGGACGGACAACGGCTGCGTCGTGCTCGGGGTGACCGGCTCCATTGCCGCCTACAAGGCGGCGGAGGTGGCCAGCGCCCTCGTCCAGGCCGGCGTCGAGGTGCAGGTGATCATGACCGCGGCGGCGACGAAGCTGGTGCAGCCGCAGACCTTCTTCACCCTCTCGCGCAACCCGGTGGCCACCGACCTGTGGGCGGCCCCGGAATGGGAGCCGGAGCACATCGCCCTGGCCGAGCGCGCCCGCCTGCTGCTCATTGCCCCCTGCACCGCCAACTGCCTCGCCAAGCTGGCCTGGGGGCTGGCCGACGACGCACTGAGCACCTTCGCGCTCGCGCACACCGGCCCGCTGCTGGTGGCGCCGGCCATGAACCCGCGGATGTGGGAGCATCCGGCCGTTCAGGAGAACTGCCGGCGGCTGCGGGAGCGTGGGGTGGTTTTCATCGGCCCCGAGGCGGGGGCGGTCGCCTGTGGCGACGTCGGCACCGGGCGCCTGGCCGCGCCGGCCGCAATCGTCCAAGCCGTGCGCGAACGGCTGGCCACCACGGCGGCGGGCAAGGTCCGCCGGGCGGCGCGGCCGGTGAAGGTCGTGGTCACCGCCGGGCCGACCCGCGAGGCGCTGGATCCTGTCCGCTACCTGACGAACCGTTCCAGCGGCAAGATGGGGTACGCCCTGGCCGCCGCCGCCGCCGCCGCCGGGCACGAGGTGGTGCTCGTCTCCGGCCCCGTCCACCTGCCGCCGCCGGCCGGCTGCCGCCTGGTCAGCGTCGAAACCGCCGCGGAAATGGCGGCGGCGGTGAAGGCCGAGTTCGCGGACGCCGCGCTGCTGGTCATGGCCGCCGCCGTCGCCGACTACCGCCCCGCAACCGTGGCCGGGCAGAAGCTCAAGAAAGGGGCGGCACCGCGCACCCTGCGGCTGGAGCCGACCGAGGACATCCTGGCCAGCATCGCCGCCCTGAAGCGGCCGGGGCAGAAGGTCGCCGGCTTCGCGGCGGAGACGGAGCGGCTGGCGGAGTTCGCCCAGGCCAAGCTGGCGCGGAAGCGGCTCGACTGGATCGTCGCCAATGACGTCAGCCGCCCGGACATCGGCTTCGACCGCGACGAGAACGAGGCGACCGTCTTCGCCGCCGACCCCGCCACGCCGCCGCGCCACCTGCCGAAAATGCCCAAGGCCGACCTGGCGGCGCGCCTGCTCGACCTTTTCCTCGCCGACACCTGACTCCCCCATCGGATCCCCTCTTCCCTTCATGAAAATCCTGATCATCGGTGACATTGTGGGCAAAGGCGGCCGCCGCGCCGTCGCCACCCTCGCCCCGCAACTGCGCGCGGAGTTCGGCTGCGCCTTCTGCGTCGCCAACGGCGAAAACATGGCCGGCGGCGGCGGCCTCACCCGCAAATGCCTGGACGAACTCTGGCTCTGCCGCGCCGTGGACGTGGTCACCAGCGGCGACCATGTCTGGGACCAGAAGGAGTTCGTGGAGGAGATCAAGAGCGCGCCGAACGTGCTCCGCCCGGCCAACCTGCCCGCCCAGCAGCCCGGCCGCGGCTGGGCCCTCTACACCGCCGCCGACGGCACCCCCGTCGGCGTCGTCAACCTGCTGGGGCGCGTCTTCATGCCCTTCAGCTCCGACTGCCCCTTCCGCGCCGCCGACCGCGCCTTGGAGGAGCTGGCGCCCAAGGCAAAGGTGATCCTCGTCGACATCCATGCCGAAGCCACCAGCGAGAAGATCGCCATGGCCCGCCACCTGGACGGCCGCGCCTCGCTGGTCTTCGGCACCCACACCCATGTCCCGACGGCCGACGAGCAGGTGCTGCCGCACGGCACCGGGATGATCTGCGACGTCGGCATGGTCGGCGCCCGCGAGTCGGTCCTGGGGCGGGCCATCGCCCCCGTCCTCCGCCGCTTCGTCACCGGAATGCCAGGGCATTTCACCGTCGTCGAGCATGGCACCCGTTTGCAGGGGCTGGTGGCGGAGATCGATCCCCGCACCGGCAAGGCGCTCACCCTCACCCGCGTCGTCCGCGACTTGCCCGACGGCAGCCTGTAAGGAGCCCCAGCGATGAAGAAATGGCTTGTGAACTTCCTGCGAACCCTGGCCGGCCTGCTGCTGCTCTTCCTCACCGCCGGCCTGCTCTGGACCCTGGCGGCGCTGCCGAAGCCCTACAGCCTGGAAAACCAGCTCCTCCCCTTCCTCCTCAGCTTCGCCGCCGGCGGCGTCTGGTTCACCTTCGTCTCGCGGCTGCAAGTCTTCTACGTCTTCGGCCATGAACTGACCCACTGGTTCGCGGCCAAGCTGTTCCTGCGGCACACGGGCGACCTCAAGGTGAGCACCAAGGGCGGCAGCGTGGCGGTGCAGAACCCGAACCTGTGGATCACCCTCGCCCCCTATTTCGTCCCCTTCTACACCCTGGCCTGGCTGCTGGTCTACGCCATCTTCCGCTTCGCCTACGGGCCGCCGACCGCCCTGGTGCAGAAGCTGCTCTTCGCCGGCTGCGGGCTGACCTTCGCCTTCCATGCGGTCCTGACCGTGCAGTCGCTGCTCCAGGAACAGGCGGACCTGAAGGCGCACGGGCGCTTCCCCTCCCTCGCGCTGATCCTCTTCTTCAACACCCTCTTCGTCAGCGCGGGGATGCTCACCGTTGGCGGGCAGTGGCGGGCCGGGGCCGACCTTTACGTCAACCGGCTGGGGCTGGAATGGCGCGGGGTCGCCGGCGCCGTGGAATGGCTCTACGAGGCGGGTTTGGCCACGGCCGGCTGGCTCCAGGGCTGGCTCTGAGCGCCACCCCCGGCGGCGGACCGCTGCCACCGGTCAGGCGGCGGGCGGCGCATAGAGGCCGACCTGCTCGATGGCGGGGCAGGCGGCGGCCTGGAGGATGCGCAGCCGCAGCCGCGGCGTCTCGCACGGCGGCAGCCGGAGCAGCCGCCGGGCGCCGATCGCGCCGCCAGTGGCCACCTCGGCCCAGCCCTCGCCATCCCAGCGGTCCACGGCAAAGCGCTCCACCCGCTGTCCCAGCGGCAGATGCTCCCGCAGGCTGACGGTGGCGATCTTGACCGGAATGGGGAAATCGAAGATGATCTCGGGGGCGGGGGCGGCGTCGTCGCTGCACCAGTAGCTCTCGGGGTGGGCATCCGCCACCCGCTCCGGACTGAAACAGGGATCGTCACCGCGGACGTTGCTGGCCTGGATGCGGGCCATCCGGGCAAGGTTGGTGGCAAAGCGGGCATCCAGCCGGCGGCGGAACTCCTGCAGCACGGCCACATCCCCCGCCGGAATCAGCCCGCGGCGGTCGGGCGCCAGGTTCAGCAGGAGGGCCGCGCCTTGTCCCACGGAACGGAAATAGAGATCCTCCAGCTTCTCCGGCGAGCGGAGCTTGTCGTCCTCGGCGGGATGGTGGAACCAGCTAGGGCGGAGGGAGAGCTCGCACTCCGCCGGCAGCCACCGGCTCTCGGGGCCAGCGGCCGCGGCTGGGCCGGGCGCGAACTCCGCGGCGCCGCGGCGGCTCCAGCCTGGCTCGCCGGGATCGCCTTCCCCATTGCCGACCCAGCGCACGTCGGGCCCGGCGGCGCTGGACAGCACCGCTTCGGGCTGGAGCAGCCGCGCCAACTTCCACGTCTCCTCCCAGCCGTAATAGCTGGCCTGGGCGATGGTGCGCCGTTCCCGGGCGCCGCCGTAGTAGCCGTCGCCGCCGGTGCCGCCGGCGAACCAGATTTCGAACAGCGGCCCATAGTCGGCCAGCAATTCGTGAAGCTGGTTGCGGTAATAGGCAAGGTACCCGGGGCGGCCATAGTCGGGATGGTTCCGGTCCCACGGGGAGAGGTGGACGCCGAAGCGCAGCCCCTGCCCGTGGCAGGCCGCCGCCAGCTCCTTCACCAGATCCCCCCGGCCGTTGCGCCAGGGGCTGTGCCGGACCGAGTGGTGGGTGAAGCGCGAGGGCCAGAGGCAGAAGCCGTCGTGGTGCTTGCAAGTCAGGATCAGCCCGGCCATCCCCGCGATCCGGGCGGCGTCGGCGATCTGGCCGGCGTCGAAGCACTCGGGATTGAAGGCCGCCGGCGATTCGTCGCCATACCCCGATTCCTGGCCGGTGAAGGTGTTGAGCGTGAAGTTGACGAGCCCGTAGAATTCCAGTTGGTGCCAGTGCAACTGGCGCCGGGATGGCGCGGGGCCAAAGGGTGTGGGGGGGCGGACGGCAGGCATGGTGAAAACCTCCCCTATCTGGAGGGTTGGAAGGATACAGGAACTATAGCGCCAAGGCCGCCACTGCGCGACTCCCGCCCGCCGTGGCATCCAGGCATAGACACGAATCCCTGCGCCACATTCCCCGGCGGCGATTTCCGATCCCCCGCGGAGCGGACTTTCCGGCCGCCTACTTTTCCCGGGGCCCGGGGCAAGTGGCCGCACCGTCCCCGGTGCGGGTTGGCGGCGGCGTGGCGGTGGTGGCGGGCGGCTTCAGCGTGATTTCCAGGGGTCGGCGGGGGTCGCCGGCCAGGTAGGCGGTGCGGGTGGGGAAGGCGAACTCGATCCCCGCGGCGGCGAAGGCCCGGAGGATTTTCAGGTTCGTTTCCTGGATCCAGTCCTGGAATGCCCACCAGTCGTCGGTGTGGAGCCAGGCGATGTAGAGGATGTTCAGCGAGGAGTCGCTGAACTCGTTGAAGACCACGCGCGGCGGCAGCTCCGGCCGCTGGTGCGGATGGTCCCTGAGGATGTCGCGGAGGATTTGGATTGCCTGCTCCACCTTCTCGGGCGGGGTGTCGTAGGTGAGCGTCAGGTTGCCCTTCCGCTGGAGGTAGGGGCGGCGCGTGATGTTCTCCACGGTCACTTCGGTGAGCGACTTGTTGGGCATGGCCACCAGATGCCCCTGGAGCGTGCGGATCCGGCTGGAGCGCAGGCCAATGCTCTCCACGGTGCCGTCCACGCCGCCGACGACCACGCGGTCGCCGACCTTGAACGGGCGGTCGAGCAGCAGCACGAAGGAGCCGAAGAGGTTGGCGACGGTATCCTGGGCCGCCAGGGCGATCGCCAGGCCGGCAATGCCGGCGCTGGCCAGGAGGGCGGTGATGTTGAGGTTGAACACGGCCTGGCCGATGAAGAGGGCGCTGACCACCGCCACCAGGATGCGCAGGCTCTTGCGCAGCACCGCCAGCAGTCCGGGATCCATCTGGTGCCCGCCGCGCTGGCCGATCTCCGCCAGCTTGAGGTCAACCACGGCCGCCATCTTGTAGAAGTAGAGGACGACGGCGAGGATGGAGAGCAGCAGCCCGGACTTGAGGGCGGCCAGGCCGAACCAATGTGGCATCACCTCAAGGAGCGGCACGGCCGCGGCCTGCACCCCCGCCGCGAGGATGAGCATGGCGGCGGGGCGCACCGCCGAGTCGAGCATCAGCTTCCGCACCGGATGGGCGTTGCCATCAATCAGCCGGCCGAAGATGAGCAGCAGCAGCCGGCGGGCCAGCAGGCTGGCGCAGAAGGCGAGCAGCAGCACCAGGAGGGCGGCCAGCAGCCGCCAGGCCTCCAGGCCGAACCATTCCATCTGGAAACCGGCCGATTGCACCCAGTTGCCGATCCACAGGGAAAAGGCCTGGCCGACCGGGGCCGGCACCGGGGCGGGCGCATTCGTGGCCAGCGGCGTTTCCTGGGCCATGGCCGGCAGGGTTGCCAGCGCCAGCGCGAGAAGGGAAGCCGCCGGGGCCCGCCAGCCGGGCCCGGCCGTGAAGCGAGGGGAAGTCGTCATGGCCATCCTTTTTTTTGCGGGGTGGAAGGTCGGGGCGGGCTTGCGGACTCCGCGGCACCGCGGCGAAGCCGTCCCGGTCAAAGGGGGAGTTCATCCGACAGCGGCGCGGCGGCGGCGGTGGCGGCGGCGGGGGGCGCGGCCGGGCGGGGGGGGAATTGGCCGGCGAGGGCGTCGCGCACCCGTTGCTTGACCTCGGCGCTGAAATCCTTGTTGAGCATCCAGCGCAGGTAGTTGGGATCCTTCGTGGCCAGTTCGCGCAGGGTTGTGCCGCTCTTCTGGCCGAAGGCGATGGCGACTTCGCCGTCCTGCCATTTGAGCTTGCCGCCGGCATCGACCAGGGGTTCGCCGTTGCGGGTGGGCTGGCTGAGGCGGTCGAGGGTGGGGAGGTCCCGTTCCAGGTCCGGATAGCGTTCGAACTGTCCATCGAGCACGTCGAGCACCGCCAAGGCGTCCGCCTCCGCGCCGTGGGCGCCGGCGTGTTCCTGGCCGCAATAGAAGCGGAGGGCGGCGGAGAGGGTGCGGGGTTCGCGGAGGTGGTAGATGCGCTGGGCGTCCACGATCCGCACCCCGGCCAGGTTCCAGCTTTGGCCGGCCCGGCGGAACTCCTCTTGGAGGAGGGGGACGTCGAAGCGGACGAGGCCGAAGCCGACGAGGTCGCTGTCGCCGAGGAAGCGGAGCAGGTCGAAGGCGATCTCCGCAAAGGTTGGGGCGGTGGCGACGTCGGCGTCAGTGATGCCATGGACGGCGGTGGCGCTGGCGGGGATCGGGCGTTGGGGGTTGAGCCGGCGCTTCCAGGTTTCCCGGCGGGCGTCGGGATGCAGCTTGATGGCGGCGATCTCCACGATCCGGTCGGTGCGGGGGTTGACGCCGGTGGTCTCCAGGTCGAGGGAGACCAGGGGGCGTTGCAGGGGCAGGTGGCGCATGGGTCGGGGGACTCCGGGGCAGGGGCCGGTACGGGAAAGCGGGGGTGTGTACTATAACCCGGCATTCGGCCCTGGCCCGGCCCCTGGCGGCGCCGTGGTGGCGGCAGACGGGTGGCGTTGGACGCCGAAGAGGGCGTAGGCGGCCGCGCCGGCGAAGCAGAGGGCGGAGAATGACCAGCGGTGGTAGCCTTTGGTGCGGTCGGCGATGCTGAAGCTGGTCAGGGCGAGGACGAAGATGAAGACCAGCAGCTTGGTGGGGTTGGGCAGGGATGGCCAGAGCTGGCGGCCGAAGTGCTGGTAGGGGATGCTGGAGATCATGAGCAGCGCGGCGCCGAGGACGCCGGCCAGCCCCAGGCCGGCGATCCAGATAGGCGGTGGTTCGCCGTGGCACTTGGCCAGTTCGACGACGAGCAGGGTTCCGGCGCCGGCCAGGACGGCGCCGGCGGGGGAGGGGAGGCCTTGGAAGATGCCAGGAGGGAGGGCGACGGTCGGCTTCAGGAAGCGGACCAGGCGGTAGACGACGCAGACGAAATAGCCCAGGGCGGCGGCGGCGGCGGTGGTGCGGAACCAGTCCGGGCCGGCGAGGGCGAGGCCGTGGTAGACGAGGACGCTGATGGCCAGGCCGAAGCTGGTGCCGTCGGCGATGTCGTCGAAGAAGGCGCCGTAGCGGGTGGAGCCGAATTTGCGGGCCATGCGGCCGTCGAAGAGGTCGAAGAACTGGCCGATGAAGACCAGGACGAAGGCCCGGATCAGGTGGTTCTGGCAGGCTTCCCAGATGGCGGCGGCGCCACAGAGGAAGTTGGCGAGGGTCAGGGAATTGGCGTACCAGATGTCGGGGATGATTTTGCAGTAGAGTGAGAGGAAGGCGAGGACGGTGCAGAACATCTCCATCTTTTCGAGGATGGCGAAGCTCACGAACTCGCCGACGCCGGTGCCGGGGATCAGGGTGAGGGCGGTGATGGCGATGAGGATGGTGATGAAGGCGGTCTTGGCCTTGCCGAAGAGGTTGGCGGCCTTCTTTTTGGCGACGAGGCGGGAGGCTTGGCCGAGGGCGTCGAGGAGGAGCACGGCGACCGTCCAGCTCCAGGGGAGCGCCCCCTTCCAGGCGAAGAAGAGCAGGGTCGGGAAATACATGCACTTGTCGCTCAGCGGATCCAGCCATTTGCCGCATTCGGTTTCGAGGCCGCAGTTGCGGGCGATGGTGCCGTCGGTCAGGTCGCTGATCATCCAGGCGGCGAACCAGAGCAGGGCGGCCCGCGGGTGGCCGGCCTCCCAGATCACGAGGCTGAGGACGCCCATGGGAATGCGGATCAGGGAGATGCTGTTGGGATGGAGCCAGCGGCAGCGGCGCACCCATTCCTGGCCGGCGGGCCGGCGGGTGATCTGGGTGATGGCGAGGCGTTCGGCGGCGAGCATGCCCAGCACGGCGGCGAGGAGGATGAGGAGAGTCATGGTGAGTTATGAGTTATGAGTTATGAGTTATGAGTTATGAGTCATGAGTTATGAGTTATGAGTCATGAGTTATGAGTCATGAGTTATGAGTTATGAGTTATGAGTCATGAGTTATGAGTCATGAGTTATGAGTTATGAGTTGTAAGTTGTAAGTTGTAAGTTGTAAGTTATGAGTTATGAGTCATGAGTTATGAGTCATGAGTTATGAGGTTGCAATTACGAATTGGGAAACGGGAGGCCTGAAGGGAGATGGGCGAAGGGGGAGCATGGAAGGCCCCGGCGGGGCCAAGGTTTGTAGCCCCCGGCTTGAGCCGGGGGATGAGAGGGCAGCCTTCGATTTGCACCCCAGCGGGGTGCGGGCACGAGTGAAAAAACGGGGCGCGCTGGTCAGAGGCCTTCGGTGGGGTTTTCCTTGCGGATCAGGCGGAGCTGGAGGATGCGCCGCTGGTCGGCGTCGAGCACTTCGCCGCCCAGCATCGGGGTGTCGAGCTTTTCGCCTTTGGCGGGGATGCGGCCGAGTTCGGAGAGGACGTAGCCGCTGATGGTCTCGAAATCATCGTCGCTGAACTCGAGGTCAAAGGCTTCCTCGATGGTGCCGATGGGGACGCGGCCATCAACGATCAGGCTGCCGTCGGGCAGGCGTTTGACGGTCGGCTGCTCCTCGTTGGCGTCGTACTCGTCGCGGATGTCGCCGAGGATTTCCTCGATGATGTCTTCGAGGGTGACGATGCCGGCGGTGCCGCCGTATTCGTCGAGGACGACGGCGAAGTGGTTGCGGTTCTGCTGGAACTCGGCGAGGAGGTCGGCGATGTTCTTGGATTCGGGGATGAAGATTGGCTTGCGGACGATGGTGGTGACCGGGGTGGCGTCGGTCAGCTTCGCTTCGTTGAGCAGGTCCTTGGCATGGACGATGCCGATGATGTGGTCAATGGTGTCATGGAAGACGGGGAGGCGGGAGTGGCCGCAATGGAGGATTTGCTCCTTGGCCTCGCGGACGGTGGTGGTGTCCTCGATGCTGTCGATGTCGACGCGCGGGGTCATGACTTCGTGGACCAGGGTGTGCTCCAGGTCGAGGATGCCCAGGATCATCCGGTGTTCCGAATCGGGTTTGCCGGGCGCTTCGCCGGCGGATTCGATTTTTTGTTGGACGAGGCTGAGGATTTCCTCCTCCAGGTTGGCGTTGCGTTCGTCCCGCCGGCTCAGCCGTTCCATGAGGCGCCACCATTGGCGGAAGGGGAAGACGATGGGCAGCCAGAGGAGGAGGCGGAGCGCTTCCAGGACGGGGAGGACGAGCCGCAGCAGGAGGACGGCCGCCGAATCGGGGACCGCCGGGGCGATGAAGTCGAACATCAGCCAGAGCGCGACGGGCGCCCAGAGGAAATGGAACACGGTGTCGGCGGCGGGGGCCTCCCGGAGCGTGCCGGCGATCCAGGGCTGGACGATCAGGAAGAAGGAGACGAGCAGCAGGAAGCGCAGGACGAGGCGGAACTCCAGCCGGTGCCGGAAGAAGCGCTTGAGCCGTTCGGCCAGCTTCCGGTCGCGCGAGGCCATGGCCACGCAGCGGTTGTAGAAGTTTTCCGCCATCAGCACCCAGGTGATGATGGTGACGCTGGCCAGGAGCCAGCCGACGGCGGTGGAGAGTTCCGGGGGGGACATTCTGCTTCCTTCTTGTGGAGCGGGGGTGCCGGCCGGCGCCAAGTTCAGCGGCCGGGGGGAGTTGGGGGTGGTTGGCGGAAGGCGAAGAGCGCCTCGCCGGTGAAGCCGGCGGAGCGCAACTGGACCAGCAGCCGCTGTTCCCGCCGGCGCATCCGCCGTTTGCCGGCGGGGGTGTGGTCATCTTCGCCGGCGAGGTGGAGCAGGCCATGGACGAGGTAGAGCAGCAGCTCTTCGGCGGGGGTTGTCCCGTAGCGTGCCGCCGCCGTTTCGGCCACTGCCGGGCAGACGGCAAGTTCGCCGGCGAGGATGCCGCCGGCGTCCGGGTCTGGCGGCAGCCCGGTGGCCGGGCGCGGGAAGGCGAGCACGTCGGTGGCGCCGGCGTGGCCCAGGAACTGCCGGTTCCAGCGGGCCATGCGCCGGCGGCCGGCGAACTCGACCTGCAATTCCGCGTCCGGGGGGAGGGTGGCCGCCCAGCCGGTCAGCTCCGCCAGGAGCCGGAGGCAGGCGACGGTCCGCTCACGGCTGCGGAGCTGCAAGCGGCGGCTCGACCGGCGGAGGCTCACGTTGAGGTTCGGCATCGGGGTCGTTTTCCTCGCCCTTGGGGTATTGGATGCGGCCATGGTGCATGGTGGTCAGGGTGCGGAGGATCGTTTCCTTGACGATGGTCAGCTCCCGGAAGGTCAGGTCGGCATGGTTGAGCTGGCCATCCTCGATCCGGCGTTGGAGGATTTCCTCGGCTTGGGCGCGGATTTTCTGGGGGGTCGGCTTGGCCAGGGCGCGGGTGGCGGCCTCCATGGCGTCGGCCAGGCTGATGATCACGACCTCCCGGCGCATCGGCAGCGGGCCGGGGTAGCGGAACTCCTGTTCGCCGACCGCGGCGAGGTCGAGGTTCAGCGACTGCTGCTGGTCCTTGAGCGCCCGGTGGTAGAAATAGGCGACCAGGCTGGTGCCGTGGTGCTGGGCGATCGCTTCGCGGATCGGCTTTTTCAGCTTGTGGCGGGCGGCGAGTTCGAGCCCGGTCTTGACATGGTTGAGGATGACCAGCGAACTCAGGTGCGGCTTGAGGTCGTCGTGCGGATTCTCGCCGGTGCTGTTTTCGGTGAAATAGTCGGGGTTGGCCAGCTTGCCGATGTCATGGAAATAGGCGCAGACCCGGGCCAGGAGGGGGTTGGCGCCGATGGCGGCGGCGGCCTCTTCGGCCAGGGTGGCGACGAGCAGCGAGTGGTGGTAGGTGCCGGGCGCCTCCATTTGCAGGCGCTTGAGCAGGGGGTGGTTCAAGTCGCTCATTTCGAGCAGGTAAAGGTCGGTGGTGATGCCAAAGCAATACTCGAACAGCGGCATGGTGAAGGCGGCGAGGAGCGCGTAGCCGAGCCCGGCGCAGAGGCTGGCCGCCGGCAAGGGGCGCAGGCCGCTTGGGGGGAGTCCCTGGAGGAGGAGGAGGAGCCCCGTGGTCACGGCCAGGGCCAAGGCGATGCCGAAGCCGGCCCAGATGATCTGGTAGCGGCGGTGGGCCTTGCGCATCAGGATGGCGGCGGTGACGCCGCCGAGGCCGCCGGCCAGCAGCAGCAGCAACGGCGGTTGCTCGGGGAATTGGAAGGTGGCCACCAGCGTCCCCAGCAGGCCGGTCCAGGCGGCCGTGCGCAGGCCGACCAGGTTGCAGAGGAGCATGGCGCCAAAGCTGAGGGGGAGGGCGGCGGAGAGCCAGTTGCGGGCGCCGCCGAAGGTGGCGAGGAGGAAGTTGCCCACCATCCGGTTGAGGAGGATCTGGAGGAGCAGGATGGTGGTGATGAGGATGACCCCGGACGTGGCGCGGATGGCGTCGCGGTGGATGGCGTCAAGGAGGTAGGCGGCGGCGAGGAAGGCGAGCAGGAGGAGGGTGGCGGGGATGGGCAGGCGGGCCAGGCGCTCGGACCATTCCTGGCCGTGGGCGCGCTGGAGCTGGTGGTAGTGCGTCAGGCGCACGAGGTCGTTTTCGCCGATCCGTTCCCCGCGGCGGAGAAGGGGGACGCCGGCGGGCACGCGGGTGCGGATCACGGGGACTTGGGAGGCGGCGTATTCCTGGGCGGCGCGGGTGGCTTCGGCATCCAGCTCCAGGTTGGGTTCGAGGAGGAGGGCCAGCCGGGCGCGCAGCGCCTCCCGGAACCCCGTGGGGTACGGCTGGGTGTGGCTGACGAACTCCCGGGCAAGCAGGTCGGCCGCCTGTTCCGGGGTGGTCAGCTCGCCAAGCTTGAGCGGGAAGCGGACGTTGTCCTGGCGGTCGTCCCGGATGTAGAGGACTTCGTAGCCGGCAAGCCGGCCGGCGAAGCGGCTGCGGATCGCCTCCGGGTCGGCGAGGCCGCGGCGGCAGATGCTTTCCACGGCTCCGGCCAGGGTGGACCAGTTGGCGAGGGCGGGCTGGAGTTCGCCGCCGCCGCTTGCCACTTCCTGGCGGAGCTGTTCCAGGCGGCCCAGGGTGCTGGTGATGGCGGCCGGGCGCACCGCGAAGACCGGCGGCACCCGATGGGCGGCGGCTTCCCGTGCCAGGCGGGTCTGTCCCCGATCCTCGTATTCGAAGGGCACGTCCGTGAGCAGGGTGCGGTCCGCGATCTGGCCGACGGCGTAGCCGTGCGTTTCGGGACGGGCAGGAAAGAACAGGGAGCCCACCGCCACCAGCCAGACCAGCCCGAGGCAGCCGAGCCGGATGACGGTTCGCCAGCCATCCTCGGCGCCAGGCGCGGAGCCGCCTGGGCCGCCGCCGCGGGCGGCGGTCGGTTTCCGCCAGCGCCGGAGCGGTGATACCAGAGCGTTCAATCCCACTTTTTGAAGAGCAGGGCGGAGTTGTGGCCACCGAATCCGAGATTGGTGTTCAGCGCATATTGGACGGTCCGCTCACGGGCGGTGTGCGGGGTGTAGTCCAAGTCGCAGTCCGGATCTGGCTGGTCCAGGTTGATGGTTGGCGGAATGACCGCGGTGCGGAGGGTTTGGATGCAGACGACCGACTCCAGCCCGCCGGCCGCGCCGAGCGCATGGCCGGTCATGGATTTCGTGCTGCTGATGGCCACGCGGCGGGCGTGCTCGCCGAGGGCTTTCTTGAAGGCGACCGTCTCCAGCTTGTCGTTGAGGGGGGTGGAGGTGCCGTGGGCGTTGATGTAGTCCACCGCGTCGGGGGCGACGCCGGCCCGCTGCAGGGCGATGCGGATGGCGCGGGCGGCGCCGCCGCCCTCGGGGTCGGGGGCGGTGATGTGGTACGCATCGCCGGTGGCGCCATAGCCGACGATCTCGGCGAGGATCGGGGCGCCGCGTTTCCGGGCGTGGGCCAGGGTTTCGAGGACGAGGATGCCGGCGCCCTCCGACATCACGAAGCCGTCCCGCTCCCGGTCGAAGGGGCGGCTGGCGCGCACCGGGTCGTCGTTGCGTTCGCTCAGGGCCTTCATGGAGGAGAAGCCAGACATGGCCAGGGGGGTGATGCAGGCTTCCGTGCCGCCGGTGACGACCGCGTCGGCGTCGCCGCGGCGGAGGAGCCAGTAGGATTCGCCGATGGCGTGGGCGCCGGAGGCGCAGGCGGTGACGATGCCCATGTTCGGCCCCTTGAAGCCGTAGCGGATCGAGAGGAAGCCGGCGGCCATGTCAATGATCATCATCGGCACCATGAGCGGCGAATTGCGGTTCGGCCCCTTCTGGAACAGCACCTGGGCCTGGTCCTGCAAGGTCTGGATGCCGCCGACGCCGCTGCCGACGTAGCAGGCGACCCGCTCGGGGTTGACGCCGTCGGCCTTGAGCCCGGCCATCGCGACCGCCTCGTCCGCCGCCACGATGGCGTAGTGGCAGAACTTGTCCAGCCGCCGTTGTTCCTTGGGCGGCAGGTAGGGATCCATGTCCAGCCCCTTGATCTCGCCGGCGATGCGCGTCTTCATGGCGCTGGCATCGAACGCCGTGACGGGGCCCAAGCCCGATTTCCCGGCCACGAGGGAACCCCAGAACGCATCCAGGCCGATGCCGACACTGGAGACGACCCCCATGCCGGTGACCACGACTCGTTGTTGCTCAGTCATCTGTTCCATAGGTTCCTGTGTGACGGGAAACGGGCGGGCAAACCTGGGCGGGAAGCCAGCTTACTTCTTCAGGTTCGCGATGTAGTCGATCGCCGCGCCCACCGTGGTCAGCTTCTCCGCTTCCTCATCGGGGATTTCCGCGCCGAATTCCTCTTCGAGGGCCATCACCAGCTCCACCGTGTCCAGGGAGTCGGCACCGAGATCCTCGATGAACTTCGCGGCCGGGACGACCTGCTCGGGGTTGACGCCCAACTGCTCGACGATGATTTCCTTGACTTTTTCTTCAACTGAAGCCATGTGCTGTTTTCTCCGTGTTGGATCTTTTGTGGGGCCCTTGGGGATCTACCATCATCCCCCCGGGGGAGGGGAAGGATCATTGGGAAAGGCGATAATGTCGTATGTCCGGCGGCATTTTTCAACCCCCGGCGCGGGGGTGGCGTTCAGCTCCCCAGGTACATGCCGCCGTCCACCGAGATGGTCTGGGCGGTGACGTAGTCGCTCTCCGGGCCGGCCAGGAAGCGCACGACCTTGGCGACGTCGGCGGCGGTGCCGGCGCGCTTGAGCGGGATGTTCGCCAGGAACGCCTGCTTCGCCTCCTCCGGCAGCTTGGCGGTCATCTCGGTCAGGATGAAGCCGGGGGCCACGGCGTTGACGCAGATGTTGCGGGGGGCCAGCTCGCGCGCCGCCGTCTTGGTCATGGCGATCACGCCGCCCTTGGAGGCGCTGTAGTTCATCTGGCCGGGGTTGCCGATCCGGCCGACCACCGAGGCGATGTTGACGATCTTGCCGCTCTCCTGCTTCATCATCGGCCGGGCGACGGCCTTGATGCAGTTGAAGACGCCCTTGAGGTTCACCGCGATCACCGCGTCCCAATCCTCCTCCTTCATGCGGATGAGCAGGTTGTCGCGGGTGATGCCGGCGTTGTTGACCAGGATGTCGATGCGGCCAAAGGCCTCCAGCACCGCTTTGGCCATCGCCTCCACGTCCGCCAGCTTGGCGACATTGGCGGCGAAGGCCTTGGCCTCCACCCCCTTGCCCCGGAACTCGGCGGCGGTCGCCTCGGCCACGTCAAGCATGATGTCAACAATGGCGAGCTGGGCGCCGTCGGCGGCCAACTGTTCGCAGATCGCCTTGCCAATGCCACGGGCGCCGCCCGTCACCAACGCCACTTTGCCTTGCAGTTTCATGGGGGTCTCCTCAGGTTGGGAATCGCGGATCTTTTTGCCGGCCAAGGCGTTCAGCGGCTGGGGAAGCGGCCGTCGGCCCGCAGTTTCGCCAGGTCCGCCGCGCCGCCGACATTGAACACCGGCAGTTGTTTGGCAATGCGTTTCAGGAAGCCGCTGAGCACCGTGCCGGGGCCAAACTCGACAACGGCCTCGGCGCCGGCGGCGAGCATGCTCCGGACACACTGCTCCCAGCGGACGCTGCCGGTGATCTGCGCCTCCAGGTTGCGCCGGATTTCCGCCGGCGCCGCCACCGCCGCGCCGGTCACGTTCTGCATGACCGGGCAGCGCGGCGCGGCCACCGGCACCGTCGCCAGGACGGCGGCGAAGCGCGGCACCGCCGGGGCCATCAGCCGCGAATGGAAGGCGCCGTCAACCGTCAGGGGGATGACCTTGCCGATGCCGGCGGCCTTGAGGGCGGCGATGGCGGCGGCGAGCCGCCCCTTTTCACCGCTGATGACGATCTGGCCGGGGCAGTTGTAGTTGGCCACGTCCACCTCGTGCTCGGCGCAGAGCCGTTCGACCGGCGCCGGCTCGGCGTTGAGCACGGCGGCCATCCCTCCCTGGGTGGCGCGGCAGGCGTCCTCGAAGAACTGGCCGCGGGCGGCCACCAGCCGGAGGGCGTCTTCGTAGCCCAGCGCGCCGGCGGCGGCCAGGGCGGCGAACTCGCCGAGGCTCAGGCCGCCGCAGGCCATTGGTTCCAGCGCGACCGCCTCCTGGAAGGCGGCGAGGCAGGCCAGGCTCACCGCGGTGATCGCCGGCTGGCAATTGGCGCTGCGGGTGAGTTCGTCGGCCGGGCCGGCGAAACAGAGGGTGGAAAGGGGGCGGCCAAGCACGCGGTCGGCGGTCGCGAAAACTTCACGGGCGGCGGCGGAGCTTGCCGGCAGGTCCTGCCCCATGCCCACGGCCTGGGCGCCTTGGCCGGCGAAGATGAAGGCGACTTTGCGGAACATCAAGCGGTCTCCTTGGCGGGGGGTGCGGCGGGGGAGGGCGGCGGCGGGTGGGGCGTCACCACTTCAGCAACGCCGCGCCCCAGGTGAGGCCGGCGCCAAAGGCGGTGAGCAGCAGGTGGTCGCCCTTCCGCACCTGCCCCGAACGCACCAGCTCGTCCAGGGCGATGGGGATGCTGGCGGCGGAGGTGTTGCCGTACTTGTGGACGTTGACGTAGACCTTCTCCTCCGGCACTTCCAGGTACTTGCCGACGCTGGAGATGATCCGCAGGTTGGCCTGGTGCGGAATGACCCAGCGCAGGTCGTCGTGGGTGATCCCCGCCTTCGCCATCGCCGCCTGCGAAGCGCCGACCATGGCGTTGACGGCGAGCTTGAAGACCTCGCGCCCTTCCATCTTGATGCAGTTCATGTGCTGCGCCAGCAGCTCGGCGGTCAGGGGGAGGGCGGAGCCGCCGGCGGGGACTTGCAGCAGCTCGGCGTAGCTGCCGTCGGCGCCGAGCTGGGTGGCCAGCAGGCTGTCGTGGCCGGCGTCGGCGCGCTGGAGCAGCGCCGCGCCGGCGCCGTCGCCGAACAGGACGCAGGTGTTGCGGTCGGTCCAATCAACGACGCTGGAAATCTTCTCGGCGCCGACCAGCAGGATGTTGCGGCAGCCGCCGCTGCGGATCAGGTTGCCGGCCACTTCCAGGCCGTAGATGAAGCCGCTGCACGCCGCCTCCATGGAGAAGCAGAGCGCCTTGTTCGCCCCCAGGCGGCGCTGGACGAGGCAGGCGGTGTTGGGGATGGCGCCGTCGGGCGTGAAGGTGGCGACGATGATGGCGTCAAGTTCCGCGGCGGCGACGCCGGCGGCCGCCAGCGCCCGTTCGCCGGCCTTGGCCGCCAGGGCCGAAGTCGGCTCGTCCGGGGCGGCGATGTGCCGCTCCTGGATGCCGGTCCGGCTCCGGATCCACTCGTCGCTGGTCTCGACCTGCCGTTCCAGGTCGGCGTTGGTCAAGACCTTTTCCGGCACATAGGAGCCGGTGCCGGCAATTGCAATCCCGAAATGTTCCATCGCGGAAAGGCTTTCCTCGCCCGGGGGCTGGCGACTCGCGTCAGCCGGCGGTGGCCGGAGCGAAATGGAGCGCTTGCACGCTCCGGACAATTTGGTTGTTGATGTCGCGGGAGACGAATTCGTGGGCCACCCGGATGGCGTTGCGCACGGCCTTGGCGTTGGAGCCGCCGTGGCACTTGAACACCACGCCGTTGACGCCGAGGAAGGGGGCGCCGCCATACTCGGTGTAGTCCCCGATCTGCCGCAGTTCGCGGAGGGCGCCATAGGCCAGCATCCCGCCCATGAGCCGCAGCGGGTTCTTCTTCAGCTTTTCCTTGAGCAGGCGGCTCAGCAGCTTGGCCAGCCCTTCCGCGGTCTTGAGCACCACGTTGCCGGTGAAGCCATCGCAGACCACGACATCCACTTTCCCCTCGAACAGGCAGTTGCCTTCGACGTTGCCCACGAACTCGAGGGTCGGCACCTGGCGGAGCAGCCCGAAGGCCGCCTTGGTCAGCTCGTTGCCCTTCTCGTCCTCGGTGCCGTTGCTCAGCAGCCCGACCCGCGGCTTGGCGATGCCGAGGATGTGCCGCGCATAGATGTCGCCCATCACCGCAAAATGCACCAGGTGCTCCGGCTTGGCCTCGGAGTTGGCGCCGGAGTCGAGCATGACGAAGCGGCCGCGGCGGTGCGGCAGCAGGGTGGCGATGGCGGCACGCTCGATCCCGGGCAGGGTGCGCAGCTTGACGGTGGCCGCCATCAGCGTCGCCCCCGTGTTGCCGGCGCTGACCACCGCCGCGGCCTGCCCCTGCTTGACCAGTTCCATGGCAACGGTGATCGAGGAGCGCTTCTTGGCGCGGATCGCGGCCGAGGGCGGCTCGTCCATGCCCACCACTTCCGGGGCGTGGACAATCCCCAGCAGCGGGTGGTCCGCCTTGCCGATCAGCGCCAGCTCCCGCCGGATGGCGGCCTCGTCCCCCACCAAGGTGACGGGGCCAAGGCCGGCCACGGAATCCACGGCTTCGCCGACGCCACGGACAAGGGCGCGGGGCGCATGGTCCCCGCCCATGATATCAACGGCCAACGGGAGCATGGGGTCAGTCGGCGTTGACGTCGGTGGCGACGACCTGCCGGCCGGCGTACATCCCGCACTTCAGGCAGACGCGGTGCGGCAGGCGCGCGGCGCCACAGTTCGGGCAGACGTTGGTCTGGATCCCGCGGTAGCGGTTGGCCCCCTTGCGCATCCGCTTCTTCATCTTCGACATTTTGCTCTGCTGCAACGCCATCTTGGGATCTCCACTTTCAGGTCCGGCCGGACTTCCGGCCGGCAAACGCTCATTTGGGGTGCTTGTCCGCTTCTTCCGCCGGGCCGCCGTCCAGCCGCAACCCGTCCAGCGCACTCCAGGCGGAGTCGCCGGCGCCTTCCTGACGGCAGCCGCAGTCACGGACGTTGAGGTTTTGGCCACATTCCGGGCATAGGCCACGGCAGCCGGCAGCGCAGAGGCTCTGCGTCGGAAAAGCGAGTAAGATATCGTCCCGAACCGCTTCCGTCAAGTCCAGGATGTCCTCGGTGAAGTCGGGGAAGGCGTAGGCCAGCGGCAGCCCTTCGACCCGGGCGGTGTAGTAGGCCAGGCAGCGGTCGCAGCGGTTGCGCATCGTCCAGCTCGCCTGCCCCTCGACGAGCACGCCGCCGGGGGCCTTGGTGACGTGCAGCTCCAGCTCCACCGGGGTGACGATCGTCGCCCGGTCGTCGTGCGCAATGTCCAGCACCGTGGCGGCATCGACCGCGCCGGCGATGCGCAGCCCCTCCGGCGGCAGGTTCTTGAGCTGGATTTGGAGCAGTGTCTGGTGTTTCATGGCGTCCTCGGCCGGGGGCTGCTTCAGCCCCATTTCCGGTGCAGTTCCGTGGCCACGGCCGCCGGCACGAAGGGGGTGATGTCCCCCCCAAGCCGGGAGATTTCCCGGATCATGGTGGAGCTGACAAAGGAATACTGGGGGCTGGGCATCAGGAAGATCGTCTCGCAGGCCGGATCCAGCTCCCGGTTCATCAGCGCCATCTGGAACTCCCACTCGAAGTCCGAGACCGCCCGCAATCCGCGCACCACTGCCACCGCCCCCAGCCGCCGCACCTCCTCCGCCAGCAGGCCGGAGAAGCTGGCGATGCGGACGTTGGCGATGCCGCCACAGCTCTCCTGGAGCAGGCGCAGCCGTTCCTCGACGGTGAAGATCGGGGCCTTGGTGAAGGTGCTGCCGACGGCCACCACCAGCTCGTCGAAGAGCCGCACGGCGCGCCGGATCACGTCCAGGTGGCCATTGGTGAGCGGGTCGAACGACCCGGGGTAGATGGCGATGCGCTTGTTCACGTGTCGCTCCGGCTCTCCGGCGAAAATCCCGCCCCGCCACTGCCAGCCAACATAGCGCGGCCGCCGCCGTTTGTCGCGCCCCGGCCGGCCGCCGGGGAGGGGGGGCCACAAAAAAAACCGTCCGAGTGGAGGACGGCTTTGGCTGCGGAACCATCAGTCCCGCAGATGGTTGTGGGAAATTGGCTGCCCGGCCTGGATTCGAACCAAGGCAAACTGATCCAGAGTCAGTTGTGCTACCGTTACACCACCGGGCAAACGGCGAAACTATAGCATCTCCTTTGCGGATGGCAACCCCGGCCGCCGGCAGGCGCCAGCGCCGACGAATTTCCTCTGGGCTTGCCGCGGCCATCGGGCGGCGGTTTGGGCGGCCATTGGGAACCGGGGCGGGATGATGTTGCCCAGGCGCGCGTACAGTCAAGTGTGAAGTGCAACCCCCAGGATCGCAAAAGGGCCACCTGACGTCTACCATGCTCACGGCATTCGGCGGTGGCCGGGAGAGAACGGCGCCCCCGCCCTCCCCGCCCCGTGCGGAGTGCGCACGCCGCGCCGGTCAGAGGAGGTCGGGCTGGCCGGGGGTTTCCGGGACGCCGTAGCGGCGGGCGGCCTTGGGGGTGGCCACCCGCCCCTGCGGAGTCCGCATCAAGTAGCCTTCCTGGATCAGGTACGGCTCGTAGACGTCCTCGATGGTGTCATCCTCCTCGCCCAGGGCGACGGCCAGGTTCTTGAGGCCGACCGGGCCGCCGCGGAACTTGAAGAGGATCGCCTCGAGCAGGCGGTTGTCCATCTCGTCGAGCCCGGTCTCGTCAATGTCGAGCATTTTCAGCGCCGCGTCGGCCAGTTCGCGGGTGATGGCGCCGGCGTTCTTGACCTGGGCATAGTCGCGCACCCAGCGCAGGAGGTTGTTGGCGATGCGCGGCGTGCCGCGGCAGCGGCGGGCGACCTCGAAGAGCCCCGTCTCCTCCGCCTTGACCCCGAGGATGCCGGCGGAGCGGTGGAGGATGCGCACCAGGTCCGCCGCCGCGTAGTAGTCGAGGCGGCAGGAGAGGTTGAAGCGGGAGCGCAGCGGCGCCGAGATGCGCCCTTGGCGGGTGGTCGCCCCGATCAGGGTGAAGCGGGGCACCGGCAGCCGCACCGAGCGGGCGCCGGCCCCCTGGTCGAGCATGATGTCGATGACGAAGTCCTCCATGGCGCTGTAGAGGTATTCCTCGATGGCGATGGGCAGGCGGTGGATTTCATCGATGAACAGCACGTCCCCCTCGTTGAGCGCGGTCAGCAGCCCGGCGAGGTCGGCCGGCCTCTCGACCACCGGGCCGCTGGTGGTCTTGATCTGGACGCCGCGGGTGTTGGCGATGATCGTCGCCAACGTCGTCTTGCCCAGCCCCGGCGGCCCGCAGAGCAGCAGGTGGCCGAGCGGCTCGGCGCGCGCCGTCGCCGCCTGCACCAGGATTTGCAGCCGCTCCTTGACCCGCTCCTGGCCAGGGAAGTCGGCGAAGCACTGCGGCCGCAGCGTGACCTCGGCCGGCTCCTCCTTCTTGTTCAACTGCGAGGTGATGAACCGTTCTTTTTGCATGGCCATCTTCCGCGGAAACCGGTCAGCCGTTGAGCCGTTGCAGGGCACGGCGGATCAGGTTCGCCGCCATCTGTTCCTTGGCCGGCAGCTCGGCGCAGAGCGCCGCCACCGCCTTGGCCGCCTGGTCAGCCTTGAACCCGAGGGTGACCAGCGCCGCCACGGCGTCCTTGACCTCCTGGCTTTCCGCCCCCGCCGCCGCCTTGCCGGCGCCGCCGCCGGCCGCCGCCACGGCTTCCGGGGCGATCCCCCCGACCTTGTCCTTCAGCTCCAGCACCAGCCGCTCCGCCGTGCGCTTGCCGATGCCGCTGATGCGCGACAGCGCCTTCAGGTCCGCCGCCGCCACCGCCGCCGCGAAGTTCGCCAGCGTCATGCAGCTCAGCACGTTCAGCGCCAGCTTGGCGCCGACGCCGTTGACCGTCAGCAGCAGCTTGAACAGCCGCCGCTCCCCATCGCTGGCGAAGCCGTACAATTGCAAGGCATCATCGCTCACCTTCAGCCAGGTCAGCAGCGCCACCTCGCCGCCCGGGGCCGGCAGCCGGTCGAAGGTGCTCAGCGGAATGGTCACCGCATAGCCGACCCCCTGCACGTCCACCAGCGCCTCCATCGGCTCCGCCTGCACCAGCTTGCCGCACAACCGCGCAATCATAGGCCGCCTTCCTCCCGTCGCCCGCCCGGCCGGCCGCGGAACCGCCCGCGCCCCCGGCGTCAGCCCTTCAGCATACCGCCGGAACGCCCATCTGCAACCCGTGGCGGCGGCGCGGCGCCTACCCGGCGGGTTCCGCCTTCGCCAGCAGCCGCTGGAGCATGGCCACATGGCGCCGCTCCTCGCGGAGGACCGATGCCAGTTGCGGCAGGTGCGGCGCCGGCAGGTGCGGCGTGACCGCGTCCAGGAAGAGGAGGGTGTCCTTTTCGAGCTGGAGCACGATGGCCAGCGCCGCGCGCAAGTCCTGGCAGGGCGTTTGCGCCCGGTCGCCCAGGTGCAGGGCCGACTCCACCAGGGCGCGCAGATAGGCGCCGTAGTCGGGATCCGCCTCCTCGACCCGGGCCTCGGCGTCGCCCGCCTCCGCCTCGTGGAGCAGGCGGGTGTAAAGCTGCTCATGCTTCCGCTCCCAGCCGGCCAGCTCGGTGAAGAGCGCCTTCAGCTCCGGCTGCGCCGCGTGCCGCGCCGCCAGCTCGCCATAGAGGCGCTGGCCGCGCCGCTCAAGCAGGGCCAGGCTGTTGAGCAGGTCCGTCAAACGAAACGTCTCGCTCATACCAGTATCCTCCGAATTGGATCTCGCGGGCGACCTGCCCCTTCGGCCCGAGGTCAACCCCCTTGAGCACGGCCTCCTTGAACCGCGGGAAGCCGGTGCGTTCGACGATGTAGCCGACATGCTCCTTCTTCAGCGAGCGGTCGATGTGCGGCTCGATGTAGGCATAGACGTTCTTGATCACCCGCACCACCGCATCCTCCGGCACCCAGCGCAGGAAGGGCATCGCCAGCCGCGGGTTGCGCTTGCCGGTGCGCCCCAGGATCACCAGGGCGAAATGCTTCTCCCGGCTCCGGGTCAGGGCGCCGGTGGGGCAGAGCAGGCAGCATTCGCCGCAGCCGATGCAGCGGCGGGGGTCGCGGCGGATGCTGGCGCGCTCCAGGCTCAGGGCGCCGGTGACGCGCCGCCGGCAATTCCGCTCGCAGGCGCCGCAACTGATGCAGCGGCTTTCGTCGTACTGCGGCTCGGTCATGCCGATGACGCCGAAGTCCTGCATGTGCGCCTTGACGCAGTCGTTGGGGCAGCCGGTGCAGGCGATCTTGACATGGTAGTGGTTGGGATAGACTTCGCGCTCCAGCCGCTGCGCCAGCGCCGTGGTGTCGTAGTTGGCGTAGGGGCAGACCCGGTTGCCGATGCAGGCGCTGATGTTGCGGGTGCCCGCCGCCGGATACCCCTTGTCCCACTCCGGCAGCGCCACCCCCGCCGCCGTCTCCACCGCCGTCAGCAGCGGCCGCAGCCGGCGGTTGACCTCCGGGATCTTCGCGAAGGGGATGCCGGGGATCTCGAACCCCTGGCGGATCGTGATGTGCAGCGTGCCGTTGCCGTAGCGCTCCGCAATCTCCTGCAACAACGGGAGATGCTTCGCCGCCAGGTGCCCGCCGGGGACGCGCACCCGCAGGGCGCTCAGCCCCCGCTGGCTGGTGATGCGCCAGGCGTTCTTGACCACTTCCGCCGTGTTGACCGACATGGGAAAACCTCCCCGCTTCAATCCAGCAGCCGCTTCGCCTGGGTGTAGTTCAGCACCGGCCCGTCCAGGCAGACATAGGTGGCGTCAATCTTGCAGTGGCCGCACTTGCCGAGCCCGCATTGCATCCGCCGCTCGAAGGAGAGCCAGAGGTTCTCCTCCGGAATCCCCCGGCGCAGGAACTCGACGGCGGTGAACTTCATCATCAGCGGCGGCCCGACCACGACCACGGCGGCTTCGGCCGGCGCCGGCAGCGCCAGCTCCGGCACCAGCGCCGTGATCAGCCCCACCCGCCCCGTCCAGCCGGGCGCACCCTTGTCCACCGTGGCCTGGACGCGGAGCCGCCGCCCCCAGCGCGCCAGATCCTCCTGGAACAGCAGGTCGGCCGGCGTCTTGAAGCCGGCCAGCAGCTCGAACCCCGCCAGCGCCGCGGGCTCCGCCGCGAACCGGTCGATCAGCATCCGCACCGGCGCCAGCCCGGTGCCGCCGGCGGCGACGACCAGATGCTTGCCGGCAAAGGCCGCCAGCGGCCAGCCGTGGCCGTAGGGGCCGCGGACCTGGAGCTGGTCGCCAACCCCGAGCTGGAAGAGCGCGCCGGTGAGGCAGCCGACCTTGCGCAGGGTCAGCTCCAGCCAGCCGTCGCCCAGCCCACTCACCGAGATCGGCGCCTCGCCGACCCCGGGCAGCGAGACCTCGACGAACTGCCCCGGCGCCGGCCGCAGGGCGCAGGCGATGCGGAAGGTCCGGTCCACCGCGGTCTCCCGGCGCACCGCCAGGATCCGCGCCGCTTCACTTTGATACGGATTCGCCATCGGGACGCCCTTTCCGGATGACCTCGTCCAGCCGGTTCACGCAGCGGGCGAAGGAGATGTATTCGGGGCAGACATCCTCGCAGCGGCCGCAGCCGACGCACATCGGCTGGCCGAAGCGCCGCTGGAAGTCGTTGATCTTGTGCATCGTCTTGAAGCGCATCCGGTCGCCGCACTCCTTGCGGAACTCGTGGCCGCCGGCCATGGCGGTGAAGCCGTCGAGGTGGCAGCCGGTCCAGACCCGGCGGCGCTCGCCGAGCCGGCCGGCGGCGTCGTAGAGCACATCCTGCATGTTGAAGCAGGAACAGGTGACGCAGGAGGTGTTGCAGCGGCCGCAGCCGATGCAGCGCTGGCTGTACTCGCGCCAGAGCGGGTCGGCGAACAGCTCCGGCGTGACCTGCTCCGCCGGCGGCACCCGCACCTGCAAGCGGTTCTCCCGGACGAACTCCGGCGCGAACGCCGCGGGCGCGCCCAGCCCCGCCAGCGCCGGCGCCAGCTCTGGATCGCGGATCTCCAGCGTCACCGCGTCCGCCGCGAACCGCGCCGCCAGCGCGTACTGCTCCGGCGCCACCCGGTTGGTGCCCATGGAGACGCAGAAGCAGGAGTCAAAGCCGGCGGTGCATTCGATCAGCGCGAACTTCACCCGCTCCCGGCGGCGGGCATAGTAGGGATCCGGCTCCGGGCCGTTGCGCAGGAAGATGCTGTCCAGGCGGTCGAACCCCTGGCGGTCGCAGGGGCGGAGGAAGATGAGCCGCGGCCGATCGTCGGCCGCCCCTTCCGCCGCCGCCGGCTCCGCCGCGGCGCCGTCGCGGAAGCGGAAGAGCGTCTCGCGGATCGGGAAGAGCGTCTCCTTCGGCGAAAAGAAGGACTTGCGGTCAAGCACGAACTCCGCCAGCCGCGTCACCGGGCGGTAGCCGACCACCTCCTGGTCGGAGAAGCGGCCGCCGCGCGGCATCAGCGCCGGGGCGATGGCCGTCAGCCCGGCGGCGCCCCAGCCCGCCAGCGCCTGGTCGAACTCCTGCAAGCTCAGTCGTGTGCCCATGTCGCCAGTCCCTTTCCGTCGCCGTGGCCGTCAGAGGTTGTCCAGCTCGCGGGGGTTGGGAACCCTCTCCGGCACCGGCACGAAGGCCTCCTTGCCATGGCCGCAGCGGGGGCAGAGCCAGTCCGCCGGCAACTCCTCGAACAGCGTCTCCGGCTCGATTCCGGCCGTGGGATCCCCCACCCGCGGGTCGTAGATGTAGTTGCAGACAGTGCAACGGTAGCATTTCGCGATCATGGCAGCCACTCCTCGGGATTCGCCGGGCGGCGGCGGTTGCCTCCCGCCCGGCCAGCAACTGACTCAGGGCCAAAAAAGCTCATTCCTCATGCCCATGCTTGTGCTCGTGCCCATGCTGCCCGGCCGCCACGCCCTCGCCGGCGTGCCTCTTCGCCGCCAGCGCCTGGTCGGCCAAGGCGACGGCCGGCTCGTCGGCCGGCTGCACCCAGATCAGGATCGGGGTCACATCGCCCTTGGCCAGGGCCTGCTGCGCCGCCTGGACCACCGGGCCGTTCATGGTGTCGCAATGCGCCGCGGCGCGCTGGGGGAGAGTGCCGGCCAAGGTGGCCAGCAGCAGCAGGGAGGGGATGAGTTTGGGAGCATTCATGGGAGCACCTCTGCCATTGGTTTGGTTTTTTTTCCACCGGACCAGGGAGCGGTGCCAGCGCCTAGCGGCATTGTACTCCGCCGCGGCGCGATTGGCAAGCCCCGCTTTCTGGCTTTCACATACCTTAATGCCGGTTTGCCCCGCCGCCAGCCCCGCCCCGATTTTTAGTGGCCGGAGCCGCCACTGCGCCGCCGCCAGCCCGGCGGCCAGCCGGCCCAGCATCTCCCGGGTCACGCCCGTGAGCTTGCGCAGCAATTCCAGGCGCAGCCGTGGCTGCCCCGCGCTGCGCGCATCCAGGAATTCGAGGTCCCGCGGGATGGTCTGCATCAACGTTCCAGGCCAAGCACAGCGGCAATGCTTTGACAGGTGGTGCGGAGCTGGAGACGCTTTTCGCGGATCTTCCGCCGAATCTCCGGAGTGATTTCGCCGTCCCATTCCATAACCTCAATCCCGCCGCCAGCAACCCATCCCCTCTATTCATGCGTATTCCCCAAAATCCTCTTAGGCGTTATATTCGCCAAGGCCATGGAAGCCAGCACCGGGACACGGTTGACATCACCCGCGGGTGCCTGAACAGGACAGCCCACTCTTTGCCAGCATCGCACGCTCCGCATGTCCACCCCCTACCATGCCAAATACTTCGCCCACGACCTGACCCGGCAGGGCGGGCAGGGGCTTGACCTGCTCTCGCGCTCGCTGTTCGATGCGCGGGTGGATGTGAATCCCCACCAGATCGAGGCGGCCCTGTTCGCCCTGCGCTCCCCCTTGGCGCAAGGGGTGATCCTGGCCGATGAAGTGGGCTTGGGCAAAACCATTGAGGCGGGGCTGGTCCTCTGCCAGTCCTGGGCCGAACAGAAACGCCGCCTGCTGGTCATCTGCCCGGCCTCCCTGCGCAAACAATGGGCGCTGGAGCTGGCCGACAAATTCAACCTCCCCTGCCGGATTGTGGACGCCGCCACGTGCCGCCAGGCCGGGCGCAATGGCGGCGCCACTGCGTTTGCCACCGACGCCGTGCTCATTGTCTCCATGCACTTTGCCGCGCAACAGGCGTCCGCACTTTCCCAGACCGCCTGGGATTTGGTGGTCGTGGACGAGGCGCACAAGCTGCGCAATGCCTACCGCGAGAGCAACCGCATCGGCCAGGAAATCCACCGGCTCGTCGAGGGCCGGCACAAGCTGCTGCTCACCGCCACGCCCCTGCAAAACTCGCTGCTGGAGCTGTATGGCCTGTGCTGGCTGGTTGACGGGCACATTTTCGGCGACGCGGCGGCGTTCCGTTCCATGTACGCCAATGCCGGAAGCGATTTGGAGGGGCTGCGCGACCGGCTCGGCGCGTTCTGCCAGCGCACGCTCCGCCGCAATGTCACCGAGTTCGTCCGCTACACCGCGCGCCATCTCATCACCCGCCCGTTCACGCCGACCGAAGCGGAACAGCGGCTTTACGAAGAGGTTTCCGCCTACCTGCGGCGGCCCGACAGCTACGCGCTGCCGGAGCGGCAGCGCCATCTCATCACCATGCTGGTGCGCAAGGTGCTGGCCTCCAGCCCGCAGGCCTTGGCCGGCACGCTGGAAAAGCTGCGCGACCGGCTCTTGTGCCGGCGCGAATCCTGCCTGAAAGACGCCGGCGCCGCCGAACTGCTCATCCAGGGCGAGACGCTTGACGACGAAATCCTGGACGAACTGATCGAAGACGCCGAGGAGGCGGCGGTCGAACAGGAGAACGCCGAAACCGCCGCCGGCCAGGCGCTGGCGGAAATGGCCGGGACGCAACCGCCGGCCAGCCGGGTGGATTTGAAAAAACTGGCTGCCGAAACCGGGGAACTGACCCGCTTCATCACCTGGGCGCGCGGCATCGGCGTGGACACCAAGGCCAAGGCGTTGCTGAAAGCCCTGGAGATCGGGTTTGCGGAAATGGCGAAGCGCGGCGCCGCCCGCAAGGCCGTGGTCTTCACCGAATCCCGCCGCACCCAGCAGTTCGTCAAAGCCTTCCTGGAAGCCAATGGCCATGCCGGCCGCGTCCTGTCCTTCAACGGCAGCAACAAGGATGCCGACACCGCCGCCCGGTACCAGCGCTGGCTGGCGGAGAACCGGGACAGCGGCCGGGCAACCGGCTCCTTCCCCGTGGACGTGCGCACCGCCATCCTTGACGAGTTCGCCACCGCCCGCGCCGACATCCTCATCGGCACCGAGGCCGCCGCCGAAGGGCTGAACCTGCAATTCTGCTCGCTGGTCATCAATTATGACCTGCCGTGGAACCCGCAGCGCATCGAACAGCGCATCGGCCGCTGCCACCGCTACGGGCAGGAACATGATGTGGTCGTCATCAATTTCCTCAACGAGCGCAATGAGGCGGACCGGCGCGTCCACGAACTGCTCAACGAAAAGTTCCACCTCTTTGAAGGGGTCTTCGGCGCCTCCGACGACGTGCTCGGCAGCTTGGAAGCCGGCATGGATTTTGAACGGCGCGTGTTCGAGATCCACCAGCGGTGCCGCACGGCCGCGGAAATCCGGGCCGCCTTCGCCCGGCTCCAGGCCGAGCTGGAGGCGAAAATCCAGTCACGCCTGGCCGAAACCCGGCGGCTGCTGCTCGAACATTTCGATGCCGACGTCCACAGCCGGCTGCGCGTCCAGTTCGACGCCACCCGCCGGCAGCTCGACCGCGTCTCCGCCCAATTCTGGACTCTCACCAAGTTCATCCTGGCCGGCGCCGCGGAGTTCGCCGAGCCCCTCCTCGCCTTTGACCTGCACACGCCCCCCGCGCCCGGGATCCAGCCGGGGCGCTATCACCTGATCGCCAAGGGCAAGGGCGCCGCCGCCACCGACCCCGCCATCCCGTCCGGATTCCTCTACCGCCTCGGGCATCCGCTGGGCGAACATGTCCTGGCCGGCGGCAAGGCCGCGGCCACGCCGCCGGCGCACGTCACCTTCGACCTTTCCCATCACCCGGTGCGCCTGACCTTGCTCGAGGCGCTCAAGGGGCAGTCCGGCTGGCTGACGCTCCAGCGCCTGGCCGTGGACAGCTATGCCCGCGAGGAATATCTGCTCTTCTCCGCCGTCACCGACGCCGGCGCGCCGGTGGATCAGGAGACCTCTGAAAAACTGTTCCTCTGCGCCGCCACCGTCGCGGACCGCGGCGCTGCCGCCCCTGAAACCCAAGCCCGCCTCGCCGCCGACGCGCAACGCCACGTCGAGGCAACCTTGGCCAAAAGCCTGGAAGCCAACAGCCGCCATTTCCAGGAAGCCCGGGACCAGCTCGAAAAATGGGCCGATGACCAGGTCAAGGGCGCGGAACGCGAACTGGCCAGCACCAAGGAACAGATCAAGGACTTGGAACGCCAAGCGCGCATCGCCCCGACGCTGAAGGAACAGGAAGCCATCCTAAACCAGATCGCCAGCCTGGAGAAGAAGAAGCGCCGCCAGCGCCAGGACATCTTCGATGTCGAGGACGCCATCAAGGCCAAGCGCGACGAACTCATCGCCGGCCTCCAGCGCCGCCTTGCCCAGCACTCCACCGTGGAGCCGCTTTTCACCATCCGTTGGGAGGTCGTGTGAAATGGCGGTTTCATGGCAACGGATGGCGAGAGCCATCGGGATCGTTCGCGAGCCGTCGAGGGGCATCGGTGGTGGCCGCTGGCACTCGATGCTCCCCAATGTGTCCCCGCTCAAAGCAAATGCAATTCTCGACACTTCCCCCTTTGCATGACTCCGGGAGATTCCCATGGCTGTGAACAATCTGGAAAAGTTCAAGGCGCTGCTGGCCGAACTGCTGATGCTCGACCAGGCCGACCTCGATTTCGGCATCTACCGGATCATGAACGCCAAGCGTGGCGAGATCAGCAAGTTTTTGAGCGATGACCTGCTGCCGCTGGTCCGCCGGACGCTGGATGAATCCCGGAATCTGGAGCGGCTCCAGGCACAGGCGGAAATCACGAAGGCCGAAGCCGCCGCGGAGTCCGCCGGCTTTTCCCCGGACGCATCGCCCAAGGTGCTGGAACTCCGGGAACGCCATGGGCGGCTGCTGGATGTGGCCACGCTGGAGCAGGAGGTCTTTTCCTGCCTCTACGACTTCTTCCGCCGCTACTACAATGACGGCGACTTCCTCGCGCTCCGCCGCTACAAGCCCGGCGTCTATGCCGTCCCCTACGAGGGCGAAGAAGTCTACCTGCACTGGGCCAACAAGGACCAGTACTACATCAAGAGCGGCGAGTATTTCCGCGACTATTGCTTCAAGCTCGCCGATGGCCGCCGCGTCCATTTCAGGATTGCCGCCGCCGACACCGAGAAGGACAACACCAAGGCCGAGGCCGGCAAGGAACGCCGCTTCATCCTGGCGGCGAACCAGACGTTCACGCCCGCCGCGCAGGCGCAGGAGCTGGAACTCTTTTTCGAGTACCGGCCGGATGCCGAAGGCCGGAAACAGGCGGCGCTGAACAGTGCCGCCATCGCGGCCATCCAGGCCGGGCTTGGCGCAAAGCTGGAATGGCTGGCCGAACTGGAACGGAAATGGCGGCGCGCCGACGGCAGCGCCTCGGAACAGAGCGTCCTCCAGCATCACCTGGACGACTACACCGCCCGCAACAGCTTCGACTACTTCATCCACAAGGATCTCGGCGGCTTTCTCCGGCGCGAGCTCGATTTCTACCTCAAGAACGAGGTCATGCACCTCGACGACATCGAGCAGGAAGGCATCCAGAAGGTCGAGCAGGCGCTGACCAAGCTCAAGGCGATCCGCCGCATCGCCCACAAGATCATTGATTTCCTGGCGCAACTGGAGGAGTTCCAGAAAAAGCTGTGGCTGAAGAAGAAGTTCGTGGTCGAGACCAATTGGTGCCTCACGCTCGACCGCGTGCCGGAGAGCCTGTACGCGGAGATCGCGGCGAACCACAAACAGTATGAAGAGTGGGAAAAGCTGGGATTCATAACCACGGAAGACACGGAAGACACGAAAGAAGAGGCGGTGCTGGATTTGTTTGGAGCGGGGAACGAGGATACGCCCAAATATCAGCAAGGCAAATTTTCGTGCCTTTCGTGTATTTCGTGGTTAAAAAAGAACCCGTACCTGGTGCTGGACACCAAGTTCTTCCCGGCGGCGTTCACCGAAAAACTGCTGGCGTCCATTGACAACCTCGACGACCAGACCGACGGCCTGCTCATCCACTCCGAAAACTTCCAGGCGCTGAACCTGCTCCAGGAACGCTACCGGGAACAGATCAAGTGCATCACGATTGACCCACCGTATAATCGTTTGGGCGATAGCTTCCCATACAAAGACAACTACCAACATTCTTCGTGGCTTACCATGATGCATGACCGGATGACCAGCGTAGTGCCGTTTTTACGGGCAGACGGTGCATTGTTCTCGAACATTGATGAAAACGAACGTGATAATCTTCAGGCAGTACTGGGTTTGGCATTTGGCAGCAGCAATCGCGTGGAGGAGCTTATTTGGGCGCAGAATACCACGCACAGCCAATCTCCCCTATATTCGACAAACCATGAATACATTGAAGTTTACGCACGCAATCGAGCGGTGGCCGAGCGTGAACCAACCATGTTTCGGGAGCCAAAACCCGGTTACGCCGAGGTCATGGCGCTTGTCGCGGAACTCAATCCTAATTATCCGCCACTCGCAGAAATAGAGCAAGCCATTGCAGAATTGTTCAAGCGGCATATAGAGGAGTACCGGCTCGAACTGCGTGAACAGGGGCTGTTGTATGATGAGGAAACAAAGAAACAGGATCCGTGGCGAGGACTTTATGCATACAACAATCCTGAGTATAGGGATGACGATAATGCGATTATCCCCGAATCCGAGGCAAAAAAACGGGGAGCAAGACTGTGTTTGTACCAACCGGATAACGCTTCTGCACCAGCCCAAAAACAGGCAAATAGTACGCGCGATCCTAATGACCCTAACTTCCGCTTTTATGAACCTTGTCATCCTACGACCGGAAAATTGTGTATACATCCAAAGACGGGTTGGCGGTGGCCCCTCTCCTGGCACGACAACAGCCGCGACAGCTTTGAAGCACTAAATCGTGCCGGGCGCATTGCCTGGGGTGTGGACGAGACCACGCTTCCACGTTTTAAGCGCTTCCTGCACGAAGTTGAAACCAATGTATCCAAGTCGGTTTTCCACGACTACACCGACGGCGAGAAGCAAATCGCCGCACTCTTTGGTGAGACCGGCGTATTTCCCACACCCAAGCCAACAACCTTGCCCGGGCGGTTCATCTCTCAGACCTGTGGAAAAACTGCGGTGGCCCTTGACTACTTCGCCGGTTCCGGCACCACCGGGCACGCTGTAATCAACCTTAACCGCGAAGACAAAGGCAAGCGCAAATACATCTTGATCGAGATGGGCGAGCACTTTGCCACCGTCCTCACGCCCCGCATTCAGAAGGTTGTCTACGCCAAGGACTGGAAGGACGGCAAGCCGGTGGCGCGGGACACGGGGATCTCCCACTGTTTCAAGTACCTGCGGCTGGAGTCCTACGAGGACACGTTGAACAATCTGGAAGCGCGGCGGACGGCGGCGCAGACGAGTTTGCTGACGGCGCATCCGGCGGTGCGCGAGGACTACACCTTGCGTTACCTGCTGGACACGGAGACGCGGGAAAGCGCGAGCCTGTTGAACCTCGACCGGTTCCGGAACCCGTTCGCCTATACCCTGAAGATCGCCACCGGCAGCGCCGGGGAGACGCGGGAAACCGCCGTTGACCTGGTGGAGACCTTCAATTACCTGATCGGCCTGCGGGTGCGCAACCTGGATCGCATCCGCGGCATCCGGGTCGTCACCGGCACGCTGCCGACCGGCGACAAGGCGTTGCTGCTCTGGCGGAACCTGGCCGAAGTGGACAATGCCGCGCTGGAGGAGTTCTTCAAGAAGCAGGGCTACAGCACGCGGGACCTGGAGTTCGCCGTGATCTACGTCAACGGCGACAACACGTTGGAGAACCTGCGGCGGCCGGACCAGACCTGGAAGGTGCGGCTGATCGAGCAGGAATTCACGCGGCTGATGTTCGCGGGAACGGAGGCCGGGGGATGAGGCGGGGTACGCGCATGCGGCCCGCCGCCGGGCGGGCGGGAAGCCATTGTCGAGGGCCATCGCGGGCCTTCGGGAGCCTTCGGGGGCCATCGGGAGCCTTCGGGAGCCTTCGCGGGCCTTCGGGAGCCGTCGCGGGCCTTCGGGAGCCGGCGAAAGCTCTCGACGGTTATCGCTGGCCCTCGATGGCCCTCGCGCAGTGCGGTGAAATAACACAGCCTCTGGAACGACGAGCATGAAACCCAATAAAAAAGCGGCAACCGGCATTGCGGCGGGCGCGCCGCGACTGAAGTTCGAGCAGCGGCTGGTATTGAACCAGTGGCTGCTGGACTTGTTCGAGGTTGAGAGCTTCGGAAAGCTGACGAAGCTGCTGAATTCGCCGGAGCTGGAGGGGTTCGACGCGGAGAATGTGTCGCGCTTCCATTACGCCTTGACGGAGCGGGTGCTGGAGCACGAGCGCCTGCCGCGCGAGCTGCTGCTGGGGTACGACGCGAACATCGTCCGCCACTGGCGGGCCATCACCGAGGCGCGCAACCGCGCCAGCGGCCGGCCGCTGGTGCTGAAATATTTCCAGTACCTGGCGCTGCTGTTCACTGAAATCTATCTTGACCGCTGGTTCCGTGATCCGGCGGCATTGCTGGCGGAATTGAACGGGCGGCTGCGCGAGTTCAACGCGGAGTCCGCACCGGGGGAGAAAGACCGGCTGCCGGAGTATGCGCCGGAGGATTTGAACAAGCTGGCGTTCTGGATGGCGACGGGCTCGGGCAAGACCCTGCTGATGCACGTCAACATCCTCCAGTACCGGCATTACCTGGAGAAGAACGGGCGTGGCCGCGAACTGAACCGGATCATCCTGCTGACCCCGAATGAGGGGCTGACGCGCCAGCATCATGCGGAGTTCGCACTTTCGGGCATCGCGGCGGAACCGTTCCAGAAAGACGGGCGCGGGCTGTACGCCGGCAAATGGGTGGAGATCCTGGACATCCACAAGCTGCGCGACACCATGGGCGAGAAGACGGTGGCGATCGAGGCGTTCGAGGGCAACAACCTGGTGCTGGTGGACGAGGGGCATCGCGGGGCCCGCAGCGAGGAAGGCCAGTGGATGCGGATGCGCAACCGGCTTTGCGAAAGGGGCTTTTCCTGCGAATACTCGGCGACCTTCGGCCAGGCCATGGCCAATGCCGGGGATGCGCTCAAGGCGGAGTATGCCCGCTGCATCCTGTTCGACTATTCCTACAAGTATTTCTACCGCGACGGCTACGGCAAGGACTACCACATCCTGAACCTGAAAGACGACGGAGCCATGGGCGCGGCGGTGCAGGAGGACTTGCGGACGCTGTATCTGACCGCCTGCCTGCTGGTGTATTACCAGCAATTGCGGCTGTACCGGGATGATCCGGGGGCTTGGCGGCCGTACCAGATCGAGAAGCCGCTGTGGGTGTTCGTGGGCGGCAGCGTCAACGCCGTGCGCACGGAGAACAGGCGGCAGGTCTCGGACGTGGTGGAGATCCTGCTGCACCTGGCCGAGTTCGCCAAACGGCGGGAAACGGCCATTGGCCGCCTGCGCAAACTATTGGAGGGGACAGCCGGGTTGCTGGACAACCAGGGACGCGACATCTTTGCCAACGCCTTTGATTGCCTGATCACGGCCGGGGTCACGCCGGATCGGGCGGCGGAGCTGTACGCGGACATCATCGCCACCGTGTTCCAGGCCCCCGGCGGCAACCCGGCGGCGCTGCATGTCGAGCTGCTCAAGGGCGCCGACGGCGAGGTGGCGCTGCGCCTGGGCAACAACACCGAGCCGTTCGGCGTCATCAACGTCGGCGACGCGCCGAGGCTGTGCGAGCTGTGCCGGGCGCAGGCGCAGGACGCGCTGGTGGTGGCGGAGCGGGAGTTCTCCGGGTCGCTGTTCCATGGATTGGGCGGCGTGGAGTCCACCATCAACCTGCTGATCGGTTCCAAGAAGTTCACCGAGGGCTGGAACAGTTGGCGGGTGAGCACCATGGGGCTGATGAACATCGGCCGCGGCGAGGGCTCCGAAATCATCCAGCTTTTCGGGCGCGGCGTGCGGCTGAAGGGGATGGGGTATTCGCTCAAGCGTACCCGGCACTTGCCGGGCGTCCAGCATCCGCCGTTCGTGGAAAAACTGGAGACGCTGAACATCTTCGGCATCCGCGCCGACTACATGCAGCAGTTCAAGAATTATCTGGCGGACGAGGGGTTGCAGGCGAACGAGGAGCGGCTGGAGTTCGTGTTGCCGGTGATCAAGAACCTGGACGGGAAAAAACTCCAGGTGATCCGTCTCAAGGAAGGGTTGGACTTCAAGCGCGACGGCGACCGGCCGGTGCTGAAACCGTTGGCGGTCAGCGAACTGCGCCAGCCGGTGGCGCTGGACTGGTATCCGAAAATCCAGAGCCTGGCCTCCGGCAGGGGCGGCGGCGCCGCGGAGGCCGCCAAGCATGAGGGACGGCTGACCAGCCATCACCTGGCGTTTCTCGACCAGCGGGCGATTTGGTTCGAGTTGCAGGAATACAAGAACGACCGCGCCTGGTTCAATCTCAATCTGGAGCCTGAAGCCGTGGACAGGCTACTGGCGGAGCCGGACTGGTACCGGCTGCTGATTCCACCGGCGGAGCTGGAGTTCACCGGCTTCGACCGGGTGCGCGTCTGGCAGGAAATCGCCGTCGCGCTACTGAAGAAGTACTGCGACCGCTACTACGCCTTCCGCAAGAGCGAATGGGAATGGCCGCACCTGGAATGCCGGGAACTGACGCCGGACGATCCGAACTTCATTCCCGAATACCGGGTACGGGTGGAACAGTCGCAGACGGCGATCATTGAATCCCTGCGGCAGGTCGAGGCAATGCTCAAGCGGAAAGAGCTGAAGGATTACGCCTGCGGCAAGCTCGAGGTCATTGCCTGCGGCCAGCATCTCTATGAACCGCTGCTGTGTCTCGACGGCACGGATGGATTGGTTGAAGTGCGGCCGGTGCCGCTCAACGAGGGGGAGCGCGATTTTGTCTGCGGACTCCGCGACTATTGCCGGGGCGCGCCTGCCGAGCTGAAAGGCAAGGAATTGTACGTCCTGCGCAACCTCAGCCGCGGGCGCGGCATCGGCTTTTTCGAGGCGGGCAATTTCTATCCGGACTTTGTCGTTTGGCTGCTGGCCGGCGACCGGCAGCAGATCCTCTTCGTGGATCCCAAGGGACTGCGCAACCTGCACGGGCCGGACGATCCGAAGATTGCCTTTCATCGCACGGTGAAAGAACTGGAAAGGAGACTGGCGCGACCGGGGCTCACGCTCGACTCGTGCATCCTCTCCGAAACGCCGCACCACCAGATCGCCTGGTGGAAAGGCGACGATGGCCGGCTGATGACGGAGAGGGATTTCAATGCCCGCCACGTTTTCTTCAAGGCCGGCGGGGACTCCGGCACCGTCGTGCGGCAGGCGCTGGGCATTCTCGGCCTCAAGGGAGGGGGGGATTGTGCTGGGATGGGGGCAGCGTAAGGCATCGCCCCGGCCGGGCTGACGCCGCCGAGGGGGCATCTTCGCGAGCCATCGGGGGCTCTCGAGGGCTCTCGAGGGCTCTCGAGGGCTCTCGGCGGCTCTCGACGGCTCTCGAGGGCTCTCGAGGGCTCTCGACTTTTCCTGCCTCAGACCGGCCTTACGCCCTTGCATTCGGGGTAGGCGGTGCAGCCCCAGAATTCCTGGCCGGCGTTCCTGCCGGTCCGGGCCTTGCGTTTGTGCATCGGCTTGCCGCATTCCGGACAGGCGGGGGCGTCCTCCTGTTTGGCGCGCCCGGCGGTGCGGACGGTGGCCAGCTTTTCGCGGAAACCGCCGACCTGTTCGAAGCGGTCACCCAGCGATTGGAGCTGGTGGGTGAGCATGTTCACCGTCCGGCTGATGAGGATGAGCAGGGCGTTGGCGGCCACGGTGTCGTCGTCGGAGTCCAGCCATTCGGCAAACTTCTTCTGTTGGGCCAGGATATGGACGCAGGAGTCGTGGGCGATGTCCCCGGAATATTCCGGTTTGTCGAGGCGCAGGTTGAAGAGGGTCTTGGCCTCGGGGGCATCCCGGCGCCAGGGGGCCTGGCCGCGGCGCAGGAGCCAGGTTTCGTAGTCGCCGCGGAGTTCGCAGAGGCTCGCCCGGGCGACGTCGGTGAGCTTCATCTCCGTCTCTTTGGAGGTGGCGGTGCGTTCGGAACCTTCGATGATGTTTTCCTTCCCGGAACGCGCCGCCTGCGTCATCTGGTCGTACTGCCGGCCGCAGGGGTCGTTCCGGCGGTTCAGGAACTTCCCGCAGAACCGGAGCGTGGCGAGCTGGACGATGCTCGCCATGATGAAGGAATCCAGCCAACGGTAGCCGCCGGATTTGTCGAAGTCCATGGAGGTCTCCTTTCGATTTGGCTTTTCCGCGAGCCGTCGCGGGCCATCGGCACCCATCGGGGGCTCTTGAAAGCTCCCGACGGCCCGCGGCGGCGCATTTCCCATCCCTTGCCGCCAGTCCGCCCCGCCGCCCTCCTCCCGGAGTTCAAGGCGGGGCGTCGCCGGCGGCCAGCGCTTCGGCGAGGCGGACAAAAGTCGCCACCGGGAGCGCCTCGGCGCGGACAGCCGCCCCGAGCCCCAGCGCGGCGAAGGCGGCATCAAGCCGTTCCGTGGGGAAGCGGCTGGCGAGGAGCTTGCGGAACTGCTTGCGCCGCTGGCTGAAGCCGAGCCGCGCCAGCTCCCGTGCCAGGGTGCGGACGCCGCCCGGCAGCCGCTCGCCGGGCCGCGCCAGGCGGACGTAGGCCGAGTCCACCTCCGGCGGCGGGAAGAAGACCCCGGGCGGCACCCGCCGCAGGATCTCCACCGCATAGTCGAGCTGGACCTGGACCGTCAGCGCGCCGTAGTCCTTCGTGCCCGGTCCCGCCCGCAGCCGCTGCGCCATTTCCAGTTGCAGGAGGATGTACAGCTCCCGCGGCGGGTTGCGCAGGTCGAGGAAGCCGGCAAGCAGGACGCTGCTGACGGCATAGGGCAGGTTGGCGATGCAGCGCCAGGGGGTGTCCTCCCCCATCAGCGCGCCGTAGTCCTGCCGGCAGGCGTCGCCTTCGACCAGGCGGAAGTTGGGCGCCGCCCCCAGCGTCGCCCGGAGATGGGCGGCGAGGCGGTGGTCGAGTTCGACCGCGGTGAGTTCCACCCCGGCCGCCAGCAGCTTCCGGGTCAGCACGCCGCTGCCGGGGCCGACCTCCAGCACCCGCTCGCCGGCCTGGGGCGCGGCGGTGCGCAGCATCCAGTCGAGCAGGTTGGGATCGGCCAGGAAGTTCTGGCCGAGCCGGCGGCTGGGGTTGACCCCGAGCCGCCGCAGGATGTCGAGAAGTTCGCCGCGCGTCATCGTCCGTCCAGTTGCTTGCCGGGGAGTTGAACCCCGGCCGGTAATGTCATTCCCCCCCGCCGGAAAACAACGCCGGCGGCGCTGGTTGCATCGGCCGTCCCGAAAATTATAGTAATTGCATTGTTTTTTCCTCCGACCCTCAGCCACCCGTGAAAGGATGCCACCATGCCTGCCGTTGTCGATCCCGAAAAGTGCGTCGGCTGCGAAGCCTGCGTCTCCACCTGCCCCGTCGAAGCCATTGCCATGAAGGACGGCAAGGCCGTCGTCAGCGATGCCTGCATTGATTGCGGCGCCTGCATCGACTCCTGCCCCTCCAGCGCGATCGAGATGAAGTGACCGCCTTGGCGGCCGACGCCGGAAGGACGCGCTCCCGAGCGGACCGCGTCCTTTCGCGTCTTCAGGGCCAGCCAGTCCCGCCTCCAGCCAAGAGGGTGCAGCCATGGAAAACCTGGTGATCATCGGTTCCGGCCCCGCCGGGCTGACGGCGGCGATCTATGCCGCCCGATCCAACATCAACCCCTTGGTGCTGAGCGGAATCCAGCCCGGCGGCCAACTCACGGCCACCACCGAGGTGGAGAACTACCCCGGCTTCCCCGAGGGCATCAACGGCTTCGAGCTGATGGAGAAGTTCCGCAAGCAGGCCGAGCGCTTCGGCGCCCGCTTCCGCAGCGCCGCGCTCACTGCCTGCGAACTCCGCCAGGACGCCGCCGCCCCCCACCGGCTCAGCCTGGACGACGGCTCGACGCTGGCGGCCCGGGCGCTGATCGTCGCCACCGGCGCCGCCGCCCGCTGGCTCGGGCTGGAGTCGGAGGAACGGCTGAAAAACCGCGGCGTCTCCGCCTGCGCCACCTGCGACGGCGCCTTTTTCCGCGGCGTCCGCATCGCGGTGGTCGGCGGCGGCGACACCGCGCTGGAAGAGGCCCTCTTCCTCACCCGCTTCGCCGCCGATGTCGTGCTGATCCATCGCCGCGACCAGTTCCGCGGCTCCAAAGTCATGCAGGAACGGGTGTTGCACCATCCCAAGATCAAGGTTGCCTGGAACCGGGTGGTGGCGGAGGTGCTGGGCACGGAGCAGGTCGAGGGAGTGCTGCTGAAGGACGTGGCCAGCGGCGGCACGGAACGGCTGGAGTGCGGCGCCCTCTTCGTCGCCATCGGCCACGAGCCCAACACCGCCGTCTTCCGCGGCCAACTCCCGCTGGACGAGGCCGGCTACATCCGCCTGCCCGGCCCGGGGGCGGCGACGGGGCTGCCCGGCGTCTATGCCGCCGGCGACTGCGCCGACCGTGTCTACCGCCAGGCGATCACCGCCGCCGGCATGGGCTGCCAGGCCGCCATCGAGGCCGAGCGCTGGCTGGCGGAAACCGCGTCCCCCGTTCACCACCAAGGTTGAAACCAGAACCGCCGGAAAGCCCGCCACCCATGACGCCCACCCCCGCCACCCCCCAGCCCCTGCCGCCCGTGACCGTTGCCGCCGACCGCTGGCTCGCCGAACACGAGGCCGACCTGCGCCTGCTCGCCGCCGGCGCCGCCGATCTCGCCGCCTTCAAGCCGCGCCTTGCCGCCCGCGGCCTCTACGAGCAGCGCACCGAGGGCGCCTGGATGCTGCGGGTCAAGCTCCCCGGCGGCGTCCTCCCCACCCAGGAAGCCCGCCTGCTGGCGGAGCTGGCCCGAACCTATGCCGGCGGCGGCCTGCACCTGACCACGCGCCAGGCGATCCAGCTCCATGGCGTCAAGCTCGCCGACACCCCCGCCCTGCTCCGGCGGCTGGACGCCGCCGGCCTCACCTCCCGCGGCGGCGGCGGCAACGCCGTGCGCGGCGTCACTGCCTGCCCCTACGCCGGCGTCTGCCCCCACGAAGCCTTCGACGTGACCCCCTTCGCCGCCGCCATCTCGGCCTATCTCCTCGCCCAGCCCGGCAGCTTCACCCTGCCGCGCAAGCTCAAATACGCCTTCAGCGGCTGCCGCCGCGACTGCGCCTTCGCCGCCGCCACCGACCTCGGCTATGTCGCCGTCGTCAAGGACGGCCAGCCGGGGTTCGAACTCTGGGGCGGCGGCGGCATGGGCGCCCGGCCGCGCCCCGCCGACCCGCTGTGCGACTTCATCCCCGCCGCCGACGCCATCCGCGCCGCCGAGGCGATCCGCCGCATCTTCGACCGCCACGGCGACCGCGCCAACCGCGCCCGCGCCCGCCTGCGCTTTGCCGTCGAGGCGATGGGCGCCGCCGCCTTCCAGGCGACATTCGCCAGCGAACTGGCCGCCTGCCGTGCCGACCCCAGCATCCCGGCGGCGGACTGCCCCGCCACGCCCCAGGCCGCGCCGCCACCCGCCCCCGACACCCCGCCACGCCTCTCCCCCGACCCCGCCAGCGGCCTGCGGGTGGCAAGGGAAAAGGCCGCGGCCACGGTCTCGGTCAAGCTCTTCATCCCCCTCGGCCTGCTGCCGGCTGACGACCTGACGCTCCTGGCGGAGCTGGCCGACCGCTTCTCGACGGAGTGCGGACTCCGCGCCACCCAGGACCAGAACCTGCTCCTGCGCCGGGTGCGGCTGGCCGACCTGCCCGCGCTGGCCAGCGAACTCCGCAAACTGGCCACCGACGGCACCACCACACGGGCGCTCGACGCCATCACGGTCTGCACCGGCGCCGGCATCTGCCGGCTCGGGAGCTGCCAGTCGCGCACCGCCGCTTTGGCGGTCGCGGAAGCCTTGGAAACGGCGGGCGCCGACCTCGGCGGGCGGATCCTGCGGATCAGCGGCTGCCCGAACGCCTGCGGCCAGCATCACCTGGGGGAGATTGGCCTCTCGGGCTGCCGGGTCAGCGGCGCCGGCGCCAGCGTTTCCGGCTACCAGATCTGGACGGGGGCGCGGCTGGGGGCCGGCCCCGGCTTCCGCTTCGCCAGCGAACTCCGCAAGGTCAGCGAGGGCGAGCTGCCGGCGGCGCTCGTGGCGCTGGTGACTGGGGGCGGCGAGGAATCCTGAGGCGCGGCGGCGGGCCTGGCCGGGGCGCTTGTTTCCGGCGTGGGCCGTGCTACAGTTTTCGCCCCAAACAAGTTTCGCCCAGCCCCAGCCCCAGGAGCCAAAGCCCCATGCCCACCGCCACCACCCGCAAACGCCCCGCCCCGAGCGCCAGCCCCAAAAAAGCGGCGGCCGCCGCCCAACGCCGGCCGGCCGCCAACGCCCCCGTCCGCCTCGGCATCATCGGCGTCGGCGGCATGGGCGGCTACCACGCCAACTACCTGCGCGAGGGCAAGGTCAGCCGCGTCGTCATCGCCGCCATCGCCGACCGCAACCCGGCCAAGCTGGAGAAGTACAAGGGCTGGCAGGGCGTCGAGCTGTTCCGCGACGGCGCCGACCTGATCGCGAAGGCCCAGGTTGACGCCGTGCTCGTCGCCACGCCGCACTACGACCACACCACCCTGGGGATTGCCGCCCTCAACCGGGGGCTGCATCTCCTGGTGGAGAAGCCGATTTCCGTGCACCGCGCCGACTGCGAGCGGCTGATCGCCGCCCACGAGGCCCATCCGGAGCTGGTCTTCGCCGCCATGTTCAACCAGCGCACGATCAAGGCCCACATCCGGATGAAGGAGCTGGTCGCCAAGGGCGAGCTGGGGGAAATCCGCCGCATCAACTGGATCGTCACCGACTGGTTCCGCACCGATTCCTACTACGCCAGCGGCGGCTGGCGCGCCACCTGGGCCGGCGAGGGGGGCGGCGTGCTGCTCAACCAGTGCCCGCACAACCTGGACCTGCTCCAGTGGATCACCGGGATGATGCCCAACCAGGTCCGGGCGTTCTGCAACTTCGGCAAGCGCCATGAGATCGAGGTCGAGGACGAAGTCACCGCCTACCTCGAATACCCGAACGGCGCCACCGGCGTCTTCATCACCACCACCGGCGAGGCGCCGGGGACCAACCGCCTGGAAATCGTCGGCGAGCGCGGCAAGCTCATCTTCGAGGGGCAGGAAAACCTCAAGTTCGTGCGCAACGAAGTCCCCATGGGCGAATTCTGCCGCACCGCCGCCGGCGGCTTCGACAAGCCCGAGACCTGGAATGTGGAAATCCACGCCGACCGCAGCGGGCCGCAGCACCAGGGGATCACCCAGAACTTCGTTGACGCCATCCTCGACGGCACGCCGCTGATCGCCCGCGCGGAAGAGGGGATCCGCTCCGTCGAGATCGCCAACGCCATGCTGCTCTCCACCTTCCTCGACCGGACGGTCACCCTGCCGATTGACGGCGCCCTCTACGAGAAGGAGCTGAAGAAGCGCTTCCAAACCGGCGCGGCCAAGAAGAAGAAGGTCGTCAAGGCCAGCGAGAGCAGCATGGCCAGCACCTTCTGAACTCCAGCCGGGATCCGTAGGAGCCACCCCATGTATTTCACCGGATTCGCCGACGAGGCGGGGCCGACGGTCGCCACCCAGATCCAGGCCACCCAGGAGCTGGGCTGGCGCTTCATCGAAGCCCGCAACGTCAACGGCAAGAACATCCACGACCTCAGCGACGCCGAGTTCGAGGAGGCCGGCGCCAAGCTGGCCGCCGCCGGTGTGGGCATCAACTGCTTCGGTTCGACCATCGCCAACTGGGGCAAGCAGATCGCCGAGCCGTTCGCCAGCTCGCTGGCGGAGGCGAAGCGCGCCATCCCCCGCATGCAGCGGCTCGGCACCAAGCTGGTGCGCATCATGAGCTTCGCCGTGCGCAAGGAGGCGGACGGCGCCGACGCCGCCGACCAGATGGAGGCGGAGCGCTTCCGCCGCGTGCGCGAGCTGGTGGCGCTGTTCACCGACGCCGGCATCACCCCCGTCCATGAAAACTGCATGAACTATGGCGGCATGAGCTGGCAGCACACCTTGCGCCTGATCGAAAACGTGCCGGGGCTGAAGCTGGCCTTCGACACCGGCAATCCGGTGTTCACCGACGACCGCGGCAAGGCCCCCCCCTACCCCAAACAATCGGCCTGGGAGTTCTACAGCCGGGTCAAGGAGCACATCGCCTACGTCCACATCAAGGACGGCGTCTGGGACTACCAGGCCAACAAGCCGGTCTTCACCCATGCCAACGAAGGGCAGGGCAGCGTCTTCGCGATCCTCAAGGATCTGCTGGCCGGCGGCTACGACGGCGGGCTCTCCATCGAGCCGCACCTGGCCGTGGTCTTCCATGACGCGACCGTCCAAAGCGAGGCGGCGGCCAAGTTCGCCAACTATGTCGAATACGGCCGCCGGTTCATGCGCCTGGTGGAGCAAATCCAGGCGGATCTGCGGACGGAAGGGAAGCTCCGCTGACAATTGGCACGGTATAGTACGGGGGTTGCGGGCGGAACCGCCGGGCCGCCCACCGCGCCGGAGCCATTGTCCGGGCCGCCTTGGCCGCGGCCCGCGGAGTCCGCACCGCCATGCCCGACCAACCCTCCACTGTCCTCATCGCCGGCCTGGGGCTCCTGGGCGGCTCGCTCGGCCTGGCGCTGCGCCGCCTGGAGCGGCCGCCGCGCGTCCTCGGCCTGGCCCGCCGCGAGGAAAGCCTCCGCGAGGCCCTGGCTGCCGGCGCGATCGCCGCCGGCGGCACCCGCCCGGAGGAATGGCTGCCCCAGGCGGACCTGACCGTGCTCTGCCTGCCGGTGCTGGCCACCCGCGAGTTCGCCCTGGCGCATGCGGCCGAGTGGCGGAAAGGCGCCGTGGTCACCGACGTCGGCAGCACCAAGCAGGAACTGGTGGCGGCCCTCACCGCGCCCCTGGCCGCCCGCGGCGTCCGCTTCGTCGGCAGCCATCCCATGGCCGGCTCCGAGCAGTCCGGCCTCGCCGCCGCCCGCGCCAACCTCTACCAGCACGCCACCGTCTTCGTCACCCCCGCCACGGAAACCGACCCGGCGGCGGTGGCGACGGTATGCGCGCTATGGACGGCCCTCGATGCCCAGGTCCGCGAACTCACCCCCGCCGCGCATGACCGCCTGGTCGCCTACACCAGCCACCTCCTCCACCTCGCCGCCGCCGCCACCGTCAACCTGGTGCTCCGCCAGCCCCACGCCCTCGACGGCACCGCCGGCGGCTTCCGCGACTTCACCCGGATCGCCGCCAGCTCCCCCGAGATGTGGGCCGACATCTTCCAGGACAACCGCCAACCCGTGCTGGCGGCGCTGGAGGCGCTGATCGCCGAACTGCGGCAGGAACAGGCCCTGCTCGAACGGGGGACCGCCGCCGAGCTGCACGACCATCTCGCCGCCGCCCGCCAGCGCCGCCTCGCCTGGGCCGAAGCTTGGCACGCCCGCCACCCCCGCGGCGGCTGATTGCTGATTGCTGATTGCTGATTGCTGATTGCTGATTGCTGATTGCTGATTGCCGAATTCCCGCGGCGGCTGACGCCACCCCCCACCACTCCATTCCATCCCCAGCACCATGCCCTCCTCCCGCCCCTTGCTCGACCAAGTCCAGACGCCCGCGGCGGTCCGCGAGCTGCCCGCCGCCGACCTGCCCCGGCTGGCCGCCGAAATCCGCGCTGAACTCCTCGCGACCGTCGCCGCCCACGGCGGCCACCTCGCCTCCAACCTCGGGGCCGTCGAACTCACCCTCGCCCTCCTCCGCGCCTTCGACCCCAGCCACGACGTGGTCATCTGGGACACCGGCCACCAAAGCTACGCCTGGAAGCTGCTCACCGGCCGCCGGGAACTCTTCCACCGCCTCCGCCAAACCGATGGCTGCTGCGGCTTCACCCTCCGCCAGGAAAGCCCCGCCGACCCCTTCGGCGCCGGCCACGCCGGCACCGCCATCTCCGCCGCCCTCGGCTTTGCCGCCGCCCGCGACCGCCAAGGCGCCAGCCACCGCGTCGTCGCCGTCGTCGGCGACGGCGCCCTCGGCTGCGGCCCCTCGCTCGAAGGGCTCAACAACATCGTCGAGACCACCCGCGACTTCATCCTGGTGGTCAATGACAACAAGATGTCCATCGCCCGCAACGTCGGCGCCATCGCCCGCCACCTCAACCGCCTGATCGCCGACAAAGGCTACAACCGCCTGAAGACAACCATGCGGCGCGGCCTCAGCGCCCTGCCCGTGGTGGGGGGGGCGCTGTACCGGCTGATCCACCACACGGAGGCGGCCGCCAAGCGCGTCGTGCTCGGCTCGGGCGCCGTCTCCCTCTTCGAAGGGCTGGGGCTGCGCTACATCGGCCCCATTGACGGCCACGACCTGCCACGCCTGGCCGCCACCTTCGAGGCCGTCCGCAACCTCGACGGCCCCATCGTCGTCCATGTGCTCACCGAAAAAGGGCATGGCTACCCCCCCGCGGAAGAGGCGCCCGAGCAGTTCCATGGCGTCGGGCCATTCGACCCGGAAGGGGCGCTGCCGGCCGCCAGCGCCCCCTCCTTCGCCGCGCACCTGGGCGGATGGCTCGCCCGGGAATGCCCGGCTGACCACCGCCTTCTCGCCATCACCGCCGGCATGACCTCGGGGACCGGCCTCGCCGCCCTGCGCGAACGCTGCCCGGGGCAGCTCATCGATGTCGGCATCGCCGAGGAGCACGCCGTCGTCTTCGCCGCCGGCCTGGCCGCCGCCGGCTTCCGCCCGGTGGTCGCCATCTACGCCAGCTTCATGCAACGCGCCATGGACTATGTCTTCCACGACGTCTGCCTCCAGAACCTCCCCGTCGTCTTCTGCCTCGACCGCGCCGGCATTGTCGAGGACGGCCCGACCCACCACGGCATCCACGACCTCGGCTTCTGGCTGCACCTCCCCAACCTCGCCGTGCTCCAGCCGGCCGACGGCCCCGAACTCGAAGCGATGCTCGCCGCCCTCCGCCACCATGACGGCCCGGCCCTGCTCCGCTACCCCCGCGGCACCGCCGCCCCCCTGCCCGTGCCCCACCGCGAACCGCTCCACTGGGGCAAGGCCGAAATCCTCCGCACCGGCCCCGACCTCGCCATCTGGGCCAGCGGCCGCGAAACCGCCACCGCCCTGGAGGTGGCCCAGGCCTTGGCCGACCGGGGCGTGGCCGCCACCGTGGTCAACCCCCGCTTCCTCACCCCCTTCGATGCCGCCCTCCTCCGCGCCCATGCCGAGGCCATGCCGGTCGTCACCCTCGAAAACCATGTCCTGCCGGGTGGCCTCGCCAGCCGCGCCGACGCCGCCCTCGCCCGGGCACCGCGGCACCGGGGACTCCTCCACCTGGGCTGGCCCACCACCGTCCTGCCTTGGGGCGCCGAAGCGGAAATCCGCCGCCAGGCGGAGCTGGATCCCCCCGCCATCACCAGACGCATCGCCGCCTGGCTGGCCACGGGGACGGCCTGACGGGAAGCCGCCAGCCCCCCCCTTTCAGCCTGCACCCGAAGAAACCTTGGCCTTTCCGCCGGCCGCGCTTGCCCTTGGGCCAATGGAAGTTTATAATATCGGCACCTTTATTTTTGTGGGGTTCCAGCACCGCGCCCCGCCAAAGCCATGGCCACAAGGGAAAGTATCATCATGAAAAGCCACAACCTGACCCGGAAAGTGCGGAAGTCCCAAATGCGGCCGCTGGCAATGGCCGGCCTGCTGGCGCTCCTGGGCGCCACCGCCTGGAACGCCCGCGCCGCCGAAATCGACATTTCCGCTGAATCCCAGGCCAAGGAGGAAAAGTGGCGCCAGACCGACTACACCTTCTCCCGCTTGGATGACACCCTGCGCATCCAAGTCACGGGCACCCTCGCCGCCGGCTACGACGACAACGTCTACAGCACCCATGACAAGGACGGGAGCTTCTTCGTCACCCCCGGCTTGAGCCTCACCCTGAACTGGTTCCCCCACCCGAACTTCTTCGTCACCGCCAACGCCGGCGTCGGCTTCCGCTTCTACAGCAACAGCGACGTTGACAACGAGGTCGTGGTCTCCGGCGATGCCGGCGAGTTCAAGACCAGCATCCAGGGCAACCTGAAGCTCGGGCAGAAGGGCGACATCGTCATCGGCAACGACATCAGCCGCACCTCCGACGCCCTCGACCTCGGCTCCGCCCGCTCGAAGGACAGCTACACCCGCACGATCAACGACACCTACCTGCGCTACTCCAACTGGGTCAACGAGGTCACCTACGGCACCGCCAGCTACACCCACACCTTCGGCTGGATCGGGCCCGACGAGTACAAGTACGAAAGCTACCAGGCCGACACCTTCGACTTCTCCCTGATGTACGGCGGCATCGTCAAGCAACTCTACGTCGGCCCCTACTTCACCTACATCACCCGCTACTACGACGAGTCGGCCAACACCATCTACGGCGAAATCCAGCGCGATGACAGCGACTCGATCTCCACCGGCCTCGCCTTCAACTACGAAATCGACCGCACCCTCTTCTTCCAGGGCCGCCTCGGCTACACTTGGCTGACCTTCAGCGACGACAACCCCCTCACCTGGGAAAACGGCTACGGCCTCACCTACGACGCCCAGCTCACCTATCTCCGCGGGGAGAAGGTCACCCACACCCTCTTCAGCAGCAACTCGCTGGAGGAGGACTACCGCTCCCTCTTCGTCAACTACGCCAAGACCTGGACAGTCGGCTACAGCTACCGCAACCGGGTCGCCGACAAGTGGACCCTCAGCGGCGACATCATCTTCCGGAACGTCAATGAATCGGATTCCGGCGACGACTACAACCTGATCCGCCCGGGGATCGGCGTCGCCTACGAAATCAACCCCCGGACCACCCTGTCGGCCCGCTACGAATACACCAACCACTTTGACTCCGCGGTGGACGAGAACGACTACGACCGCAACCGCATCAGCGTCACCATCGCCTACAAGTTCTGACGGCCACCGGCAGCCTTGCCCGCCACGCCATCCCACCTTCCTTCCCGCCGCGGGATGCCCGCGGCGGACGGGGGCAGGATGGCTTTTGAGGGCGAACCGCCCCTTCCCTTTCAACCGCCCCCACCCACCCCCACCGGTTATCCACGCCATGGCCATCCCCCTTCGCCACTCCCTAACCCGGACGATCCGCGCCCTGCTCCTGCCAGCCCTGCTGGGCGTCGCCCCCCTCCTCCTGGCCCAGACGGAAGCCGGGGCCGCCGCCCGCAAGCCGGCCACGCCAGCGCCCGCCGCGGATCCGGCGGCCCTCTTCGCCACCCCGGCCGCCACCGCCACCGCCACGCCGGCCCCGGCCCTCGCCACCACCCCGATCACCTCGGCCACCCTCCATGCCCCCCTCCTCGAGAGTGAACAACGGCTGAGCCCCGGCGACCTCATCCGGATCCGCATGGTGGAAGACCCCCTCCTCGCCTACGAGGGGCTCATCTCCGCCTCCGGCACCGTCCCCGTCCCCTTCTACGGGGAATTCATGCTCGCCCGCATGACCCCCGCCGAAGCCTCGGAGGCCCTCGCCGCCGCGCTGACCGAAAGCGTCTATGAAAAGGCCACCATCTCCGTCACCCTGGTCACCAAGGGGCCGGGCAAGGTCTATGTCTACGGGGCCGTGCGCCGCCCCGGCGTCGTCGGCATGCCCACCGTCGGCGGCCTCTCAATCATCCAGGTCCTCTCCTTCGTGGAGGGGATGACCAGTTGGGCCTCGCCGGAAGAGACCTTCGTCATCCGCCGCGGCAAGCCCGGCGAACCGCCCCAGAAAATCACCATCAACCTCAAGGAAATCCTGTCCTCCAGCGAGGCGCTGGTCTCCCAGGATGTCCAATTGCAGGCCGACGACATCATCTGCGTCCCCGGCATTGACGGCACCCTCTTCTTCTCCACCGACGTCTGCGAAGTCATCGTCACCGGCGAAGTGCGCGTCCCCGGCATCGTCCCGTTCGCCCCCGGCGAACAGCGCACCCTGATGCGCGCCATCCTCAAGGCGGGCGGCTTCAGCAAGTTCGCCCGCAGCGACCGGGTGCGCCTGGTCCGCATCGAAAAAGGCAAGGACCGCCAGGAACGGACCATCGACGCCGGCCGGATCATCGAGGAAGGGCGGGTCGACCTCGACATCGACCTCCAGCCGGGCGACATGATCATCATCCCGCTCAAGGCCTTCGCCCTCTGATTCTCCGGCGCCGACCCCGCCCCACTCACCACAGCTTTCCTCCACCCCGAGCTTGCCGATGCAGAACACGCCCGACCTCCGCCCCACAATGCCAGCCGCCACCCCCGCCCGGCCAGCCATGGCCACCGACCTCCTCATGGAACAGGGGGATCCGCGCCGCTTCATCGGCATGATCTTCGACCATTGGTGGCTGGTCCTCCTCTGCCTGCTCATCACCACGACGCTGGGTGCCGTCTATTCCATCCTCGCCGCCCCCAAGTACCGGTCCTCCTGCCGCTACGAGATCTACATCGACCCGCTGCTGCGCATCTCCAGCACGGACCGCGGCGCCTACGCCCCCCGCACCAGCGAGCAGATCCTCCAGGAACGCAACCGCCAAGTGATCACGGTCATGGGCTCGTCGCTCCAGGCCAAGACCGCCACGGAACTCCAGCCCAAGTGGAGCAAGACCCTCACCGACCTCTCCGTGGCCGTCAGCGTCAAGCCGGTCCGCGAGCTGGAAAGCATGTTCGACATCAACGTCGAGGCCGCTGACCGCCAATACGCACTCGACTTCCTCACCACCTTGCTGGAACAGTACCAGGCCATCCAGCGGGAACAGATGCGCCGCACCACCGACGACGCCATCTCCAGCCTGATGATCGAACAGAACCGCATCGCCAACGAACTCAAGGACGCCCAGAACAAGCTCCAGCTCTTCATGCGGGAAAAGAGCATCAGCGTCCAACAGGCCAAACAGGCCTACGACCAGACCTTCATCGCCAGCCTGCTCCAGCGCAAGAGCTTCCTGAAAATGGAACAGACCATGCTGGAGACCAACTTCCCCTTCCTCAAGGGCGCCAACACCGCGACCATCGACGACGTATTGCGCATGACCATGGAGACCCACCTCTCCGCCCTCCAGGGCGCCCAGGTCGCCGGCATCAGCCCCGATACCAGCGTCAGCGGCATCGACAAGAACATCCCCGGCCTCCAGTTCAGCGACAGGACCGCCGAGGCCCGGGCCACCGTCGCCCAGACCTGGCAGCAGCAGGAGGAACTGGTCGCCCGCCTCAAGGCGGAGTATGAAGACCTGCGCACCCAGTACAAGCCCGGCCATCCGCGGATGGTCGAACTCAAGCGCCAGACCGATGCCGCCGAACGCCAGCTCCGCTTCAGCGCCGAGACCGCCCTCAAGCGCATCGCCTCCCGCCTCGATGCCATCCGCTACCAGGAAAAGGCGCTCGACAATGCCATCAACACCTGGAAGGCCGACGTCGAAGTCAACGCCGCCGACCGCGCCCAGTACGAAAGTTACATGGCCCAGGCCGAACACCTCAAGCAGATGCATGACCTGGTCTACGCCCGCGTCCTCGACGCCCGCGCCGCCAACATCGCCCCCTCCTACAATGCCGTCGAACCCGCCCACATCGTCGGCATGGTCTGGCCCAACCGCCCCCTGATCATGGCCTTCAGCCTCGCCCTCGGCCTCGCCCTCGGCATCGGCCTCGCCTTCCTCCTGGACTTCCTCGACACCAGCATCCTCGACATCATCACCATCGAGGAACGGCTCGGCCTGCCCTACCTCACCAGCATCCCGAGCTGGAACCGGATCATGCCGGAAGTGGACCTCAGCGTCGCCGGCATCATCGTCAAACGCACCCGCTCCTGCCTCGCCACCGAGGTCTACCGCAGCCTCCGCACCACCCTCGAATCCCTCATCGCCGGCAAGGCCGGCTACATCCTCGGCGTCACCTCCTGCGAAGCCAACGAAGGCAAATCCCTCACCGCCATCAACCTGGCCACCACCTTCGCCTGGATCAACCGCAAGGTGCTCATCGTCGACGGCGACTTGCGCCGCGGCCGACTCTATGAGAACCTCACCCTCCCCAAGCCCACGACCGGCCTCACCGAATACCTCCTCGGCAAAACCGACGACTGGCGGTCGCTGATCCTGCCGACCAGCCAGGAAAACCTCTGCCTCCTGCCCGTCGGCACCTACGACAACACGGCGCCCGAACTGCTCGAAAGCGCCCGCATGACCCGGCTCATCCAGGAACTCCGCACGGCCTTCGACCTGGTGATCTTCGACAACGCCCCCATCGGCCGCGTCATTGACGCCACCCTCATCGGCCGCAACTGCGACGGCGTGATGCTCGTCACCCGCCAGGGCGTCTCCACCCTCGCCGGCGTCCGCCACGCCCTCAACCGCCTCAAGGGCGTCAACCTCCTCGGCTTCGTGGTCAACGGCATCGATACCCCGCAGACCCACGGCTACGGCAAGTACTACGGCTACTTCCGCCGCTTCAGCAAGTACGGCCAGTACTACGCCTACAGCCGCTACGGCTACTACCACTACTACGACGAAGACGAAGAGGAACTCGCGGAGACGGGCGCGGAGACGGGCGCGAAGCCGGCAGCCCCAGCGGCGGCCACACCCGCCGGCACCGCCGCCGACCAGCCGGAGACGCCACCCGCCGCCGCGCCGCCGGCGCCATGACCGAAGCCACGGCGGAAAGCGGCACCGGGCGTTCCGCCCCCCGCGCGCCCCAACTTGGGGTTCCGCGGAACGCCCGCGCTCCCCGGCACCTCCCCGCCGCCACCGTCCTCCTGCTGCTCCTCGCCTGGCTGGCCGCCACCACCGGCGGCATTGAACCCCAGACCTTGCCCTGGATCGCCGCCGCCGCCGCCGGGGCCACCCTGCTCGCCCCGCCGCCCGCCCGCGGCCGCCTCCTCGCCGCCGCCGGCCTCACTGCCCTGGCAGGCCTCGGCTGGTTCTTCCTCACGACGCTCCCGCTGCCCCCGGCCTTGGCCTTCCTGGCCGGCCAGGACCGGCAAACCCTGTTCAGCACCGCCACCGCCTTCCTTGCGGAGTCCGCACCGCCGCCAACCGGCAAAGCCGCCGCCGCCGTCCGGCTCTCGCTCAACACCCCCGGCACCCTGCGCTGCCTCCTCCTCCTGATCCTCGCCCTGGCCTGCGCCCGGCTCACCGCCGGCCTGGCCGGCCGCCAGCGCCTCCGCCTGCTCTGGATCCTGCTGCCCGCCGCCACCGCCCTGCTGCTCCTCGGCCTGCTCCGGCAGCACAGCCAGCCCGCCGCCGGCGCCACCGCCACGGCGGCGGCACCACACCTCCCCTGGCTGTTCACCTGGTTCGACAAAGTCCGCACCACCAGCTCCATCTGGCCCTTCGTCAACCGCAACCACTTCGCCTCCTGCGCCGCCATGCTCGCCATGCCCGCCCTCGCCCTCGCCGCCCACGCCGCGCCGGACACGCCCGCGGCCCGTGCCGGCCGCCCTTGGCGAATCGCGGGCCGCATCCTCGCCGGCATCTGCTTCCTGACGCTCGCCGCCCTGGTGTTCCTCTCCGAATCCCGCGGCGGCACCGTCGCCTTCCTTGCCGGCACCATCCTCACCGCCTTCCTCTGCCTCCACGGCCGGCGCCACACCCTCCCCACCGCGGCCGTACTCCTCGCCATTGCCGCCCTGCTCCTCCTCTTCCTGCTGCCCGCGGAAACCGTCCAACGCCGGCTCGACACCCTCCGCCAACCGCTGCGCGACAGCTCGTTCGGGACCCGGGCCGACAACTGGCGGGCCAGCGGCCGGCTCTGGCGCCGCTTCCCCCTCGCCGGCGGCGGGCTGGAAAGCTTCCACGTCCTCTTCCCCATCCACAAACGCGTGCCCGGCGGCACCCTGCCCTTCTATGCCGAAAACGAATACGTCCAGCTCCTGGCCGACGCGGGGCTGGCCGGCCTGGCCCTGGCTGGCGCCCTCGCCAGCGGCTGGCTCGCCCTCGTCCTCAAGGGTGGCCGCCCCCCGCCGGCTGCCGCCCGCCGGCGGGAACTCCATGGCACTCTCCCCCCCGCCCTCCGCGCCGCCGCCCTCGGGGCCGGCACCGTGATCCTCGTCCACGCCGCCACCGATTTCGCCCTGCGCATCCCCCTCAACGCCGCCCTCGCCGGTGGCCTCCTCGCCCTCGGCCTCCCCGAACCCGATGCCCGCCCATCGGCCGCCGCGGGCACCCGCATGGCCGCCCTCGCCGCCTCCGGGCTCCTGCTGCTGGCGCTCCTCACCGGCATCCGCTTTGCCCGGCTGCCGGCACCCGAACTGGCCACCGGCGGCGGCTGGACAGGCACTCCCTGGCCGCGGCTCCGCGAAGCCCTCGCCCTCGCCCCCAGCGACTGGAGCCTCTGGTACGAGTTCGGCACCCGCCTTCAACCGGCCGCCAGCGCGGCGGAAGCGGCACCCCCCGCCCCACCCCCCCTCGACCGCGGCCCGTGGACCGCCGCCGGCAACCCCGCCCAAGGGGCGCTCGCCCTGCGCGCCTTCCGCCAGGCCGCGGCCGGCAACCCCGCCGATCCGCGCCTCTGGCTCTTCCTCGCCAAGGCGGAACTCGCGGCCGGCAACCCCGGCCAGACGGCGGCGGCGCTCGACCGGGCGGTCAAGCTCCAGCCCTCCCTCGCCCCCCGGGCCCAGCAACTGCTGCGCCAAACCTTCGAAACGCCCGCCCCCAACCCGGAATGACGCTCACGGCACCGGTGGCGGTGGCGACGCGGGCGATGGCGCCGGCGCCGGGGCCGCGGACTCCGCAACGCCCGGCTCGGCGGGCAGCAGCTCCTCGGGCATCACCACCAGCTCGATACGCCGGTTGCGGGCCCGCCCCGCCGCCGTGCCGTTGTCGGCCACCGGCCGGAATTCGCCACAGGCGGCCGCCGCCAGCCGGCGGGGATCCACCCCCGCCTGTTCCGCCAGGAACCGCACCGCCGCCGTGGCCCGGGCCGCCGCCAGCTCCCAGTTCGTCGGCTGCCGGGCGGCGAGCGCGCCGCGGATCGGCACGTTGTCGGTATGGCCGAACACCATGGCCTGGCGCCCCGGATACCGCCGCAACACCGCGGCGACCTGGCGCAGGACGGCGGCGCCCTCCGGCGTCAGCTCCGCCTCGCCCGAGGCGAACAGGATCCGGTCGAGGATGTCGATGGTCAGCTTCCCTTGCAGCTCGGAAATCGCCACCTCCCGGCTGGCCAGGGCTTGGCGCATCTCTTCTTCGAGCCGGTCACGGGCGCGGGCCGCCGAAGCCTGCTTCTCGCGCAGCTCGCTGAGCGCATCCTCCCGCGCCGCCACCGCCTGGGCCAGCCCGGCGTTGGCCTCCTGGGCCCGCGCCAGCTCCGCCGCCAAGTCGGCGCCCGCCGCCCGCGCCGCCCGCAAATCCCGCTGCTGGCGCGCCAGGAAATAGCCACAGACCCCCAGCGCGGCAAAGAGCACGAACAACAGTCCCCACAGCCAAGCCGGCAGCTTCATGGTCAGCCCCTTCGCGTTCCGGGCCGCCACGGCCCAAGGACGCCGGGGACTATGCCATGCCGGAATCCAAAGGTCAAATCCAATATCGCGAACGCCCGCGATGGCCATCGCGGGCCCTCGAAGCGGGCCTGGCCCACGGCCGGGAGGGGATGCCGGTGGAGACGCCGCCGCCGGGCTTGGCGACGGTGCGGCCAGCCCTGCCATGGCCAAGCCGGCGGGCGGAGCGCTACGCCTGGCCCTTTGCCGGCAACTGGCGGCAGGCCCCGCCCCCCGACTTTTTGCTGTCACCCCTTGCCGGTTTTCCTGGCCTCGTGCCACCTGGCATCCGAGCGCTCATGATGCAGCTCTTTCCGCTCCTTGGCGACGGCCGCCTCAACATCCCTTGCCTGCTCCGCCTCCTGCCTGGCCCGGAGCAGCCGCTCGGCCTCAAGCCAGTGCTCCATCTCCCGGCCGTGACTCCGGCCGCCCTTTTCAAAGAGTTCGTAGGCCAGCCGCTTGAGTTCTTCGCGTCTTTTCATCTCTGCCTCCCCAGGCCATTGCCGGTTCGACACCAAGCCGCGGTTCCCGAACGATCCCGCAACTATCGGACTGTAGCATGGCGGAATCCGGACGGCAACCCCTTGGCCGCAGCCGCCCCGGAACCGCCGGCAGCGGGTGCAATTCCCGCTTGGGATGCTATATTAAAGTCTTTCTTGTGTACGGGCTGAGAGTGTGACTTGGCTCCAAATCAAAGCAGCCAAGGGGCACCATCAGCATGGGTTTCACCGCCTTCCGTCTCCATTCCCACGTCATGGCCGGGGTCAGCACCGCCGGCTACAGCCAGCCGACGCCGATCCAGGCCGAAGCGATCCCCGCCGTCTTGCAGGGGCGCGACGTCATGGGGCTTGCCCAGACCGGCACCGGCAAGACGGCCGCCTTTGCGCTGCCGATCCTCCACCGGCTCCTGGACGGCCCGCGCGGGCATGTCCGCGCCCTCGTCCTCGCCCCGACCCGCGAACTGGCCAACCAAATCCATGACGCCTTCACCACGCTGGGCCGCGCCTGCGGACTCCGCAGCGCCGTGGTGTACGGCGGCGTGAGCGCCGTCCCGCAGGTCCGCCAGCTCCGCGCCGGCGCGGAGATCGTGGTCGCCTGCCCGGGCCGACTCCTGGATCACCTCGGCCAGGGCACGGCCCGCCTGGACCGGGTCGAGACCCTGGTGCTCGACGAGGCGGACCAGATGTTCGACATGGGGTTCCTGCCGGCCCTCCGCCAGATCATCCGCCGGCTGCCGGCGGCCCGGCAGACGCTGCTTTTCTCCGCCACCATGCCCAGTGAAATCCATGCCTTGGCGACGGACGTGCTGCGGGAGCCGGTCACCATCCAGGCCGGGGCCGGGACGCCGGCGGCGACGGTGGCGCACGCGCTCTACCCCGTGCCCCAGCACCTGAAGACCCCGCTGCTGCTGGCGCTGCTGAAGGGGACGGACACCGAGTCGGTCCTCATCTTCACCCGCACCAAGCACCGGGCCAAGCGGCTGGGGGAGCAGCTTGAGAAGGCCGGGTTCAAGGCGGCCTCCATCCAAGGGAACCTGTCGCAGAACCGGCGGCAGGCGGCCATGGACGGGTTCCGCGCCGGCACCCACCAGATCCTGGTCGCCACCGACATCGCGGCGCGCGGCATCGATGTCTCCCGCGTCTCCCATGTCATCAACTACGACATGCCGGACACGGTGGAGGCCTACACCCACCGGATCGGCCGCACCGGCCGGGCCGCCCGCACCGGCGACGCCTTCACCCTGACCACGGCGGAAGACCAGGAGATGGTCCGCGCCATCGAGCGCGTCCTCAAAATGCGCCTCGAGCAACGCCGGCTTGCCGGCTTCGACTACCAGGCCGCGCCCGCGGAACAGCACCGGACGGAGTTCGCCCGGCCGCCCCTGCCGCCGCGCCGCCCCTATCCGGCACGGCCGGCGGCGGCCCCCCGGCACGGGCCGGCGGGCGGCGGCCCCGCGCCCCGCGGCGGCTTTGCCGCCCGCGGCCACGGCCGGGCGCCGCACCATGGCGCCACACCCGCGCCGCGGCCGCTCCCGGCGCGCACCGCCGGCCGGTAAGGGGACGGCTCCCCGCCAGCCACCAGCCGCCGCCCGGCACCCGCCCGCGGCGGCCGGCCCCTTGCCCCGCCGGCCCGGCTTTGCCGTGATATGGTACCCCGGCGGCAAGGGAGCAAGGCCGCGATTAGGAAAGGGTGCCCGATGCGCAGCATGACAGGGTTTGGCGGCGGCGAAGCGGTCCGGAACGGGATCCGCGTCCGCGTGGAGCTGGCGGCGGTCAACCGGAAGCAACTGGATTTGCGGCTGACCCTGCCGGCGGGGCTGGGCAGCCTCGAAACCCCGCTCCGGGCCCACGCCCAACGGCAGCTCGGCCGGGGCGCCTACGCCGCCGTCTTCAGCGTGGAATACCCGCCCGACTCGCCGCTGCCGGCCGGCGTCGCGCTCAATCCGGCCCTCATCGGCGCGCTCGCCCGCCAGTGGCGGCAGGTGGCCGAACAGGTGGGGATTCCGTTGCAGCCGTTGACGTTGCGCGACGTTGCGGCGATCCCCGGGGCCGTGCTGGAAGCCGGCGCCGGCGGCCGCGGGGAGGTTCTGGAGGCGCTGAGCTTCGCCGCCTTCGACCAGGCGGTTGCCGCCGTCCGCGCAATGCAGGCGCGGGAAGGGGAGCGGCTGCACGCGGACCTGGAGGCGATCCGCCGCCGGATGGTGGAGGCCGTGGCCCGCATCCGGGAGCGGACCGACGAATCCTTGGTCAACTGCCGCGACCGGCTGCTGGAGCGGGTGCGGCTGCTGGGGCTGCATCTGGAGGTCATGGACGAACGGCTGGCCAAGGAAGTGGCCTTCTGGGCCGAACGCAGCGACATCAACGAGGAGGTCATCCGCCTGGAGAGCCACCTTGGGCAACTGGCCGAGACCATGGCCAAGCCGGAGCCGGTGGGGCGCGCCCTGGATTTCCTCTGCCAGGAAATGGGGCGCGAGATCAACACCCTGGCGGCGAAGACGGCGGAGACGGCGATCGTCCACCAGGCGCTGGAGCTGAAGGCTGACCTGGAGCGGCTGCGCGAGCAGGTCCAGAACATCGAGTGAGCTATCCGGCGTCCGCCGCGTCGTCCCCGGCGGCGGCGCGGCCAAGCCGTTCCATCGCCTGGCGGCAGGTGGCGGCATCGTAGCCGCGGGCGGCGAGGAAGCGGCCAAGGGCGGCGCGCTCGCGGCGCGGCTCCTCCGGTGGCCGGCGGCGGGCCCGGCGCAGGCGGAGGAATCGGGAAGCGGCTTCGCAGGCCCGCTCCAGCTCCGCGTCGGGATCGGCGGCCGGTCCGGCGAGCAGTTCGTCGCCGATCTCGCGGGCGACGCCGCGCTTGCGGAGTTCGAGGCGCAGGCGGGCGGTGCCCCAGGCGCGGGTCTCGCGCTTTTCGGCCAGCAGTTGTTCGGCGAAGAGCCGGTCATCCACCAGCCGGGCGGCCGCCAGGGCGTCCAAGGCCGGGCGGATGCTGGCGGGGGGGAAGCCGGCCCGGAGCAGTTTCCGCTCCAGCTCCGCGCGGCTATGGGCGCGGCGGGCCAGCAAGGCCAGGGCCCGTTCCCGGCAGGCATCGGCCGTCGGGGTCGGCGGCGGTTTCATTGGACGCATCTTCCCAATCCTCCCCGCCGGAAGCCGCGTTCAGCCGCCGGCGGCCGTGCGCAGGTCATGGAGCTGAAGCTGGATCTGGCGGTTGCCGTTGTAGAGGTTGAAGCGGGGGGTGTAGACGATGTCCCACGGCGGCGGCGGCAGTTCGGCGGGCACCTTGCCGAAGAGGATGAAGGGATGGCGGCCGCGGCTCTGGTCGCTGACCGTGCCGCGGGCATGGTTGCGGCCGGCGGGCAGGATCCGCTCGGGGGCGACGCGGCGGCTCAGGAACAGCGGCTCCGGATTGCTGTGGCCGAACGGCTCCAGCTCCCCCAGCTCGTTGACCGCCAGCTCGTCAATCTCGGCCAAGCCGATCTCGCCACAGATGTCCAGGCTGGGATGCAGCCCCTCCGCGCCCAGGAGCTGGCGGACGGCGGCCTCGAAGGCCGCATCGAACGCCTCCAGCCGCTCCGGCGCCACGGAAAGGCCGGCCGCCATGGGATGGCCGCCGAACCGGATCAAGTGCCGCTGGCATTGCTCCAGCACCTGGACGATGTTGACCCGGCGCACGCTGCGGACCGAGCCGCGCCACTGCCCGGCGGCGTCCAAGGTCAGCACCACGCAGGGGCGGTGGTAGTGGCGGACCAGGCGGGAGGCGACAATGCCAATGACCCCCTGCGGCCAGTGGGCGTCCCAGACGGCGATGGCGCGGCGCTCCGCCAGGCGGATGCGGTCGGCGATCTGCGCCTCCGCCGCCACCAGCGCCTGCTCTTCGAGCTGCTGCCGCTCCCGGTTCTTCGCGTCCAGTCCTTGGGCGAGGGGCATGGCGTCATTCATCCCGCGCGAGTCCAGCAGGCGCATGGATTCCATGGGATCCCCGAGCCGGCCGGCGGCGTTGATGCGCGGGGCGAGCTTGAAGGTGATGTCGGCGGCGCGGATGCTCTCCGCCTCGCCCAGGCCGCTGATTTCGCAGAGGGCGCGGACGCCGGGCCGCTGCTGGCCGGAAAGGATCTGCAGGCCGTGGCGGACGAGGCAGCGGTTCTCCCGCAAGAGCGGCACGATGTCCGCCACCGTGCCGAGCGCCACCAGGTCCAGGACGTTGCGCAAGTCGGTGGCCATCCCCCCGAGCCCCTGCTCGCGCCCATATTTGAGGAAGGCATGGCAGAGCTTGAAGGCGACGCCGACGCCGGCCAGGTCGTACAGCTCCGGTGGCCCCCCGGGCAGCTTGGGATTGATGACCACGTTGGCCGCCGGCAGCTCCACCCCCGGCTCATGATGGTCGGTGACGATCACGTCCATGCCGCGGTCGCGGGCATGGCGGATCGCCTCGTAGCTGTTGATGCCGCAATCAACGGTGACCAGCAGGGGGAACGGGTGGTCCTGGCAGGCCTTCGCCACCGACTCCGGGGTCAGGCCGTAGCCATCGTCCAGGCGATGGGGCAGGAAGCACTCGACCCGGGCGCCATTCTGGCGGAGGCACCAGGCCAGCAGCACCGCGGCGGTGATCCCGTCGGTGTCGTAGTCCCCGTGGATGAGGATCGGCTCCCCGCGGCTGATGGCCAGCCAAAGCCGTTGCGCGGCGGCGGCCGTGCCCGGCAGCAGATAGGGATCCGTCAGGTTCCGCAGGCTGGGCTGCAGGAAGCTGCCAATCGTCTCCGGCCCGACGCCCCGGCACGCCAGGACCAAGGCCAAGGGGCGGGAGAGCCCTCCCGCCTCTTGCAGGGCTTGGACATGAGCGGATGCGACTTCAGGCAATTCCCATACTGGCGTCTCGAGCGGCTTCACGTGGGTTCCCGTTGGTTTGGGAAATACTATACCGCCGCTTTCCCAAATGTCGGGGCCCCGCCGCGAGCCCGCGCCCATCATCGTCAGGCCAGCGCCGGCTTCTCCTTGGCGGCGCTCTCCATGAGCCGGTTGACCACGGCCGTGAACTCGTCGGGCGAGGTGAAGAAGAAGTGCAGCCGGCCGCCAAAATGCCGGCTGAGCCGATCCCGCAATTCCTTGGAGACCGGATTGAGCAGGACGACCATCAATTCGTCACCCACCTGGTCAAAAGGCAGGATCCCCAGCCGCTTGGCCTGGCGCAGGGGCAGGAGCCGGACGGCCTTCATCTGGCATTCGCAATGGCTGATCTCGATGTACGGCAGGCCGCCCTCGGCCGCCAGGAAGTCGACGATCCGGCCGATGTCGACCCGGTCGATCTCCCGCAGCTCCTGAAGCAGGCAGAGGGGCGACTCGCCGGTGGCGCTGAGGCTGCTTTCCGTCAGCAGGTCGATGGCGGTCTCATAATGGGCCTGGCGGATCGCCTCGTGGGTCAGCAGATGATAGGCCAGATCCAGCTCGCAGCGGATGTCGAAGGCCAATTCCTGGGTGGGCGGCCGCCGGCCGCCGGGAAAGGGCACCGCCTCGGGCTCGCCGCCGCCTTCCGCCGCCACCTCCGCCGCGGCCGCCGCCTCCCCCTCCGCCGCGGCCGGGGCCGGCGTGGTGCCCAGGATCAGCGCCGCCTCCGCCAGCGCCTTCCGGCAGACCTCGTCCTCCGGAACCACCTCGGCCACGGCTTGGGCAACCTCCTGGACCCGCCGCCAATCGCCGCCGCTGGTGAGCAGGGGGAGCAACGTGTGCGCAACCTGGCACAGCTTCCCTTCCTCTCCAGCCTGCTTGTAGGCGCCCAGCAACGCCTCCATGGCGCTGATGTCCTCCGGGAAGACCTCCAGCATCGACTCGTAGGTCTGGATGGTTTCCCGCAACGACGGTTCCGCCTGCGGGAAGTTCGGGAGCGGGAAATTCGGCATGATTCAGGGCTCCTTGCCAGAAAAGCCAGGCATCCATGGGGGCGACACCTTGAAAATTGAACCTTCAACGGCCATTTTACAAGTGACGATGGATTTGTTGGGAAAACGGACATTGGGGAATCCGGCGGACGGGGGGGGGACAGGCAAGCCATGGTCACCGCGCCAACCAATTTGAGCGCCACCGAACACATCCTCCACATCCTGCGCCGCAACCGGGTGCTGGGGGTGGAGCAGTACCAGGAACTGTGCGCCACCGCCTTCCCCACCCAGAACGAGTTCGAGAAGGCGCTGCTTGCCACCTACCACGTCTCCGACCAGGATTTGTTCCTCGCCTTGGCCGAGCACGCCTCCGTCCCCGTCCTCTGCCTGGGCCATTTCGCGATCCGCCCGGAGCTGCTGGAGAAGATCCCCAAGGAAATGCTCCGGCGCAACTTGGCCGTGCCGCTGGCCGAGACGGCCTCGACCCTCACGGTCGCCATCGCCGACCCGCTCAACGTCATGGCCCTGGAGGAGATCGGGGATCACACCCGGCGCAAGATCCTGCCGGTCACCGCCATGCTTTCCGAAATCCTCGAGGTGCTGGTCGGCACCGACCAGGGTGCCCAGCAGGGGATGGACGAGATCCTCCGGGAGACGGCGGACACCGGCATCGAAGTGGCCAGCGCCGCCCCCGAAGACGTCGACATTGACCAAAACCTCCACACCGCCGAGGAGGCGCCGGTCATCCGCCTCGTCAACATGATCCTCGTCGAGGCGATCCGCCGCCGGGCCAGCGACATCCACATCGAGCCGTTCGAGAAGGGAGTCCGCCTCCGCTACCGCGTCGATGGCACCCTCTTCGAAGCCCCCTCCCCCCCCAAAAACCTCCAGAACGCCATCATCTCCCGCATCAAGGTGATGTCCAACCTGGACATCGCCGAACGCCGCATCCCCCAGGATGGCCGCTTCCGGATCAAGGCCCATGGCCGCGACATCGACCTGCGCATCTCGATCCTCCCCACCGTCCATGGCGAAAAAGTGGTGATGCGCCTCCTCGACCGCACCACCCTGGCCAAGAGCCTGGACGAACTCGGCCTCGACCCCGAATCGCTCGACAAGCTGCGCTACGCCATCAACCAGCCCCACGGCCTCATCCTGGTCACCGGCCCCACCGGCTCCGGCAAGACCACCACCCTCTATTCGGCCCTCCAGGAACTCAACAGCCTCGCCGTCAACATCGTCACGGTCGAGAACCCCGTGGAATACCAGATCCACGGAATCAACCAGGTGGATATCCGGGATGAGGTCAACCTCACCTTCGCCAACTCCCTGCGCTCCATCCTCCGCCAGGATCCGGACATCGTGCTGGTCGGCGAAACCCGCGACAACGAGACCGCCGACATCGCGGTCAAGGCCGCCCTCACCGGCCACCTCGTCCTCACCACCCTCCACACCAATGACGCCCCCAGCGCCATCGCCCGCCTGGTCTACATGGGCATCCCCAACTTCCTCATCTCCTCCTGCCTCCTGATGGCCCAGGCCCAGCGGCTGGTCCGCCGCATCTGCCCCAACTGCAAGGAACCCTTCCCCATCACCAAGGAGTACCTCCGCACCGCCCACATCCCCGAGGACACCTTCGAGGGCGTCGAGGTCTACCACGGCCGGGGCTGCGCCAAATGCAACAACACCGGCTACAGGGGCCGCGCCAGCATCATGGAAATCCTGCCGGTCAGCCCCGCCCTGCGCGAGGTCATCCTCCGCTCCGCCAACGCCGACGACATCCGCAAGGCCGCCTTGGCCGAAGGGTTCAAGGATCTCCGCACCCATGGCTTCCACCGGGTGCGGGAAGGGATCACCACCATTGATGAAGTCCTGAATGTGACGACGGGCGACACCTAAGCCCCCGCCGTCTCCGCCACGCCCCTCAACAGCCACCCCCACCCCGGAGACTCACACCATGGCAATGGACAAACGCTCAACTGAGCTCCGCAAGGAACCCACGGGCAAAGCCACCACCACCGGCAAAGTGCATGTCCGCCGCAGCGGCAAGATCCGGAAGGTCGACCTTTGCCCGTTCACCCAGCGGCTCGCCGCCATGCTCGACGCCGGCCTGCCGCTCGTGCAGTGCATGGAGGCCCTCTCCGAACAGACCGAAACCCCCGAATTCAAGGCGGTCGTCCGCGACTTGGGGCTGCGCATCGAGGCCGGCGAATCGTTCGCCGAAGCCCTGGCCCACTACACCGACCTCTTCGGCGAACTCTATGTCAGCATGATCCGCTCCGGCGAGATGGGCGGCGGCCTCGCGGAAGTCGCGGCCCGGCTCGCCGGCTACCTGGAAGCCAGCCAAGCCATGGCCCGCAAGATCAAGTCGTCCATGACCTATCCGGTGGTCGTCCTCTGCATGGCCTTCATCCTCACCACCGCCATGATCATGTTCATCGTCCCGGTCTTCAAGAACATCTTCGCCGATTTCGGCGCCGCCGACAAGCTGCCGCTCCCCACCCAGATGCTGATCGCCCTGAGCGACGCCGTCCGCGCCTACTCCCTCATCATCCTGCCGGTGCTGCTCGCCGCCATCTGGCTGGTCGTCAAGTGGCTGCACACCAAGAACGGGAAATACCTGTTCGACCGCCACGTGCTGCGGGCGCCCATTGCCGGCCAGATCATCGAACGGGTCGCCATCGGCCGGATGTCCCGCACCTTCGCCTCCATGCTCCGCAGCGGCGTGCCGATCCTGCACTGCATGGAAATCGTCTCCCAGGCCACCGGCAACCAATATCTCGGCCGCATGCTGATCAGCGCCCAGCACAAGGTGGAAAGCGGCCTGCCCCTCGCCAAGTCGATCCAGGAAGGCGGGGCCGAACTCCACTACAAGTTCCCACCCATGCTCATCTACATGCTCGCCGCCGGCGAAAAGACCGGCAACGTCGATGGCATGCTGGAAAAGGTGGCCGACTTCTACGAGGCCGAGGTCCGGGCCTCCCTCGAACAGTTGACCAGCATGATCGAGCCCCTGCTGATGGCCATCCTTGGCATTGTCATCGGCAGCATCGTCATCTCCATGTTCATGCCGATCTTCAAGATGACGGAAATCGTCGGCGGCTGAGCCGCCCCCACCCCCCCCTTGACATGAACCCCCGTGAGCTGCTCCGCGACAATCCCCTGCGGCGACGCTGGCCGACCTTGCTCAACGTCATGGCCGGCCGGCTGGCGCTGTTCGCCCTGATCCTGCTGGTGCAGCTCTTCCTCCTCCCCCACCAGGACAAGTTCGACCGGCTGACCTTCTTCTGGTTCCTCGGCATCGCCCTCTGCCTCTCCATCCCCTATCTGCTCTGGCTGCGCCGGGAGGAGACGGCCCGCGTCAGCGCCCCGGCCCAGTTCGCCATCGACGTGGTGATCATCACCGGCCTCGTCCACTTCACCGGCGGCCGCTACAGCGAGATGACCCTCCTCTACCCCCTCGTCATCCTCGTCGCCGGCATCGTCTTCTCCGGCCGCCTCGCCGTCCAGGTCGCCCTGCTCTGCGCCACCTGCTACACCATCCTCGTCCTCCTGGAGTCGCAGGGGCTGCTGGAATACTACGGCAAAATCCCCTTCCCCTATGGCGACTACCGCGGCGTGCTGCTCGACATCGTGATCAAAGCCATCATCTTCGGCTTCTTCACCCTCGCCGCCATGTTCGTCACCGACCTCTGCATCCTCCAGCGGGAAAAGCTCGGCCGCCTGCAAAGCCTCGGCCAAATCCTCTTCGACACCGTCAAGGCCCCCCTCCTCGCCATCAACCGCAACGGCCGCATCCTCATCGCCAACCATGCGGCCAACGAGCTGCTCACACCCCACGCCGCCCTCCCGGCCGGCGTGACCATCGCCGACCTCTTCCCGGCGCCGCCGCCCACCATCCCGGAACTCCTGACGGAAAACCACATCCGCGAAATGCAGACCTCCGCCGGCCTGCGCTTCCCCGCCCTGGTCGGCCTCCAGCCGGCACGCATCCGCCTCTCCGACCTCAACCAGGACGCCGCCACGCCGGCGCCCGAAGACTCCGAGCTCTACGTCATGCTCTTCCAAGACCTCTCCCCCTGGATCACCCCCCCGGCCGGCGACAACCTCCAGGCCGCCGCCGGCATGGTCGCGGAAATGGCCCATGAAGTCCGCAATCCCCTCACCGCCATCCGCGGCGCCGGCGAACTGCTCGGCGACGCCGCCGGCACCATTGCCCGCCAACAGCGCGCCATGACCCCCACCGACTGGAACATGATCACCGCCCTCTGCGACGTCATCAGCCAGGAATCGGCCCGCCTCGACGGCCGCCTCCAAGACTACCTGGACCGCGCCGAAACCGACCCCGCCCGCCTGCGGGACAACCTCCGCCAGGCCAACGGCTGGGCCCGGCGAATCCCCCTCTACCCCCCCACCCCGGAGACCCACCCGTGAGCCGGATCCTCCTGGTCGATGACGAACCCAACATCCTCAAGGTCCTCGGCATCGCCCTCGCCAACGACGGCCACTCCACCACCGCCGTCCTGACCGCCGAAGAGGCCTTGCACCATCTCGCCGGCGAACCGTTCGCCTTCGACTTGCTCCTCACCGACGTCCGCCTTGGCGCCGGCATGGACGGCCTCGCCCTGCTGCAGGAGGCCGTCCAACGCCGCCCCAACCTGCCCGTGCTGGTCATGACCGCCTATGGCACCATCGAACTGGCGGTCGAAGCCATGAAACTCGGCGCCAGCGACTTCATCCGCAAACCGTTCAAGCTCGCGGAGCTGCAGCGGGCCGTCGCCACCATCCTCGCCCCCACCGCCACCGCCACCGCCCAGGAGGAAGCCACCGCCACCGCCCAGGAAGCCACCGCCACCCTCCACCACGGCCGGCTCATCGGCGAATCGCCGGTCATGCGCCAACTCTACGAGCGCCTCGAAAAAGTCGCCAAGTCCGACGCCAACGTCCTCATCGAAGGGGAAAGCGGCACCGGCAAGGAACTGGCCGCCCGCGCCATCCACCAGCTCAGCCGCCGCCGCCAGGCCCCCTGGATCGCCCTCAACTGCGCCGCCCTCCCCGCCAACCTCCTCGAATCCGAAATGTTCGGCCACGCCGCCGGCGCCTTCACCGGCGCCACCCACCGCAAGGACGGACTCTTCCTCGCCGCCAACCACGGAACCCTCTTCCTCGACGAAATCGGCACCCTCGAATTCGGCCTCCAATCCAAGCTCCTCCGCGCCATCCAGGAACGCCGCGTCCGCCGCATCGGCGAGACCGAGGACATCCCCATCGCCGTCCGCGTCATCGCCGCCACCAACGACTCGCTCGAAACCCGAACCCGCGCCGGCACCTTCCGCGAAGACCTCTTCTACCGCCTCTGCGTCATCCCCATCGAAATGCCACCCCTCCGCCGCCGCGCCGGCGACATCCCCCTCCTCGTCCGCCACTTCCTCGACCAGCAAAGCCGCGAACTCGGCCACCCCCTCTGCCTGGAGGAGGGCGTCATGCCGATCCTCGAACGCTACCCCTGGCCCGGCAACATCCGCGAACTCGGCAACGCCATCGCCTGCGCCGCCGCCCTCTGCCACCACGGCGCGATCCGCCCCGAAGACCTACCCCCACGCATCGCCAAGGTCAACACCCTCGCCGAGGACGCCCGCCGCGCCGCCGCCGCCACCCCCGCCAGCCTCGCCGAAACCCCCGTCTCCCTCCGCGACTACCTCCGCAACCGCGAACGGGAGTACATGGAACTCGTCCTCCACCGCACCGGCGGCAACCGCGTCCGCGCCGCCGAACTCCTCGGCATCTCCCGCGCCACCCTCTACCGCAAGCTCGAAGGGCTCGACACCCTCGACGAGGCCGGCCAATGACCCGCGCCCAGCGCACCCTGGCCCTCCAAGCCCACGACCGCCACGGCCGGCGCAAGCACGGCGTCTTCCTCGTCGAAGGGCTCCGCTGCACCCGCGAAGCCCTCGCCCGCCACCCCCAGGCCCTCCGCCTCGCTATCGCCAGCCAAAGCTTTGCGGACTCCGCGGACGCCGCGGCGCTGCAAGCGCTCCTGCCCCCCGGCCACTCCCTGGAGCTGCTCGCCGACCCGGAATTCGCCAAACTCGCCGCCACCGACACCCCCCAGGGCATCCTCTGCCTCTTCCAGACCCTGCCGGAACCGCCCCCCGCCACCACGCCGCCCCGCCCCTGCCTCCTCGTCCTCGACCGGCTCCAGGAGCCCGGCAACCTCGGCACCATCCTCCGCACCGCCTGGGCCGCCGGCCTCCACGAGGCCTGGCTCACCGCCGGCACCACCGACCCCTTCGGCCCCAAGGCCATCCGCGCCGGCATGGGCGCCCAGTTCGCCCTCGCCCTGCGGGAAGTCGCGGACCTCGCAACCGCCAAGGCGGAACTGCTCCGCCGCGGTGGCCGCCGCCTCTGGGCCGCCGTCCCCGCCGGCGGCGTCAACTGCTTCAGCCCCGGCTACGACCCCGCCGGCAACGCCCTGGTGATCGGCAACGAAGCCAACGGCATCCGCCCCGAAGACCTCACCCTCATGGACCGGGTCACCATCCCCATGCCCGGCAACGCCGAATCGCTCAACGCCGCCCAGGCCGCCACCATCCTCCTCTTCGAAGGCGTCCGCCGCGGCCTCGCCGGCGGCGGCTGACGCCCGCCCCGCCCTTCACCCCGGCCCGCCATTGCCGTTGCCGTTGCCATTGCGGCGGCCACCGCCGTCACGGAACTTGCTCCGCGGCGGCTCGACGGGCGGCGCCGCCTTCTCGTAGAGCGCCGCCGCCCCGAACAGATCCGCCACCGCCTGCCGCCAGGCCGGCGTGTCCGCAACCTTGAGCGCCGGCGCCGGCTCGACGAACGCCATCGTGCCGTCGTCGCGGAGCAGGCAGAAGATCACCGGCACCGGCCCGGGATTGCCCCGGCAGGCCTGGAGCAGCCCCGCCAAACGCCCCTCAGCGCACAACCCCTGCTTCAACCGCAGGTGGAGGGCGGCCGTCCACTGTTCCCGGGCCTGGTCCGCCGTGGCCAGCCGCTCGGCCACGATTTTGCCGGGGCCGGGATTGCCCTCGCGGTCATAGGTCTGCACCTGCCCCTCGACGAACAGCAGCCGGTCGGGCTGGAGCAGCTCGCCGTACTTCTCGAAGGTGTTGGCGAAAACACTCACCTCGATCGCCGCGATGGCGCCTTCCAGATTGATGAAGGCCATCTTGCGGCCGTCCTTCTTCGAGAGGACGGTCTTGATGGCGCCCACCAGCCCACCGGTGCGGACGAAGCAGCCGTCCCTCTCCGGCGGCAGGGCCGCCACCCGCTCCACGCTCGCCGTCTGGTAGGTCTCCAGCAAGGGCTTGTACTGGCGCAGCGGATGGCCGGAGACATAGACCCCCAGCAGCTCCTTCTCGTAGCCCAGCAGCTCCTTGTCAAGCCACTCGGGAATGGCCGGCGGCGCCACGGCGTCCATCGGGGCGGCTTCCGCCCCGCCGAAGTCGAACAACGACCCCTGCCCGGCCTGGCGGTCCTTGGCGGTGCGGGAGGCGCGCGCCAACAGCTCGTCGAGCATGGCGAAGACCTGGGCGCGCCGGAGCCCGAACTCGTCGAAGGCGCCAGCCTTGCACAGCGATTCCAAAACCCGCCGGTTGAGGCTCGCGGCCGTGCGTTCGCAGAAATCATCGAGGCTCTTGAACGGGCCGCCCGCCCGGCGCGCCGCGGCAATGGCGTCGGCGGCGCCTTCACCAACCCCCTTGATCGCCGCCAGCCCAAAGCGGATCTGGGCGCCGTCCACGGTGAAGGTGCGCCTGGAGACGTTCACCGCCGGTGGCAACACGGCGATCCCCATGTCACGGGTGGCCTGGAGCAGGAAGGCGAGCTTTTCCGCATTGCCCAGTTCGGAGGTGAGCATGGCGGCCATGAACTCGACCGGATGATGGGCCTTGAGCCAGGCCGTGCGGTAGGTGACCAGCCCATAGGCGGCGGAGTGCGACTTGTTGAAGCCGTAGTTGGCGAACATCACGATCTTGTCCCAGATCGCCTTGGCCGTCGCCTCCGGGATCTGGTTCGCCAAACAGCCGGCGAGGTACTTCTCGTACAGCTTCTTCATCTCGTCCAGCTTCTTCTTGCTCATCGCCCGGCGCAGGATGTCCGCCTGCCCCAGGGAGAAGCCGGCCAGCCTCTGCACCGCCTGCATGACCTGCTCCTGGTAGAGCATGATCCCGTAGGTCTCCTCCAGCACCTCCTTCATGATCGGATGGTCGTAGACGATCGGCTTGCGCCCAAACTTGGAGTCGCAGTACTCGGGGATGAACGCCATCGGCCCGGGGCGGTAGATGGCCAGCAGCGCCGAAATCTCCTCGAAGCGGTTGACCTTCATCTGCCGGCAGACCTTCTGGAACCCCGCCGATTCCAACTGGAAGACGCCAACGGTGTCGCCCGCGCTCAGCAGCTCGAACGTCTTCGGATCGTCCAGCGGCAGCGTCTCCAGGTCAACCGCCCCCCCCGTGTTCTCGGCGATCAGCCGGACCGCGTCGTCAATGATCGTCAAGGTCTTGAGCCCGAGGAAGTCCATCTTCAGCAGCCCCACCGCCTCGCAGGCCGGCGCCGGATACTGGGTGATCACCTCGCCGCCCGCCCCGCGGCCCAGCGGGACGACGTCGCCGACCGGCATGTCGCCAATGATCACCCCGGCGGCGTGGATGCCGGTGTTGCGGCAAAGCCCCTCCAGCACCCGCGCATATTGCAGCACCTCCGCCGCCCACGGCTCGGCGGCGACCAACTCCTTCAGATCCTTGCTCTCCCACTCCGGATGCTTCGGATCCTCCCCCAGCGCCCCCGCCAAGGTCATCTTCGGATCCTCGGGGACATGCTTGCTCAGCAGCATCCCCTCCGCCGGCGTCCGCCCCAGGGCGCGGGCCACGTCCTTCAGCACCTGCTTCGCCTTGAGCGTGCCAAACGTGCCGATCTGCGCCACGTTCGCCGCCCCATACTTCCCCCGCACATACTCGATCACCTCCTGCCGCCGCCGTTCGCAGAAGTCAATGTCGAAGTCGGGCGGGCTCACCCGGTCGGGGTTGAGGAAGCGCTCGAACAGCAGCCCGTAGCGGATCGGGTCAATGTCGGTGATCCGCATCAGGTAGGCCACCAGCGACCCGGCCCCCGAGCCGCGCCCGGGCCCCACCGGGATCCCCGCGCCCTTGGCGTGGTGGATGAAGTCCCAGACCACCAGGAAATAGCTGATGAACCCCATCTTCCGGATCACGCCGATCTCGTACTCCAGCCGCTCGACCTTCGCCCGCGCGGCGGCGTCCCAGCTCGCCGGCGCGCCGGCGTCAATGCCATGGCGCGCCTTCAGCCCTTCCGCGCAGATCCGCCGCAGGCACTGCTCCCGCGCCGCGTCCGCATCCGCCGCCGTGGCCGCCGAAGCCGCAAACTCCGCCGGCAGCCCGTAGACCGGATAATGGTTGACATACTTGATCTCGACGTTGCAGCGCCCGGCAATCCGCACCGTGTTCGCCAGCGCCTCCGGCTGGTCGGGGAACAACGCCGCCATCTCCGCCGCGTCCTTGAAGTAGAAGGAGTCGGCCGCAAAACGGAAACGCTTGGGATCCTGCAAGGCCGTCTGGGTGCCGACGCAGAGCAGCACCTCGTGGGCCTTGGCGTGCTCGCGCCGCAGGTAATGCGCATCATTGGTCGCCACCAGCGGCAGGTTGTACTCGCGGCCAAAACCGGCCAAGGCCGCGTTGCTCCGCCGCTCCGCCTCCCCCAGCTCGATCAAATCCTCCACCGCCCGCCGCGCCTCGCCCTCGGCCCCCACCAGCCGCCCCCGGGCCGCCGCCAATTCCGCATCGGTCACGTGCGACTGCAACTCCAGGTAGAAACGGTCCGGCCCAAACAACGCCGCGTAGCGCTCCAGCAGCTCCCGCGCCCGCGCCTCGTCGTTGCGCAAAATCGCCTGCGGGATCTCGCCGCCAATGCAGGCCGTGAGCGCGATCAGCCCCGCCTTGTGCGCCGCCAGCGCCGCGAAATCGATCCGCGGCTTGTAGTAGAACCCCTCGTTCCACGCCTTCGCGTTGAGCTGGCACAGGTTCCGGTAGCCGGTGTTGTCCTCCGCCAGCAGCACCAGATGGAAAAAATTGCCCGACTGCCCGCCGCTCCGCTCCTCCAGCCGCCCGGCCGTGACGTAGAACTCGCAGCCGACGATCCCCTTGATCGCCGGCTGGCCGTCCGCACCCTTGTGCCCCTGGCAGGCCTGAAGCAGCTCGTAGGCGCCGAACAGGTTCCCATGGTCGGTCACCGCCACCGCCGGCATCCCCAGCTCCACCGCCCGCGCCACGAGCCGCGGGATCCGCTGCGCCCCGTCGAGCAAGCTATAGTCGGAGTGCGTATGGAGATGGACAAAGGCGGGCATGGGGCGGACCTTGGAACTGATGGCTGGAATCCGGGGAATATAGACGCCACAAAAAAAGCCGGAAGCGGGGGGCTTCCGGCGGGGCCGCGGCCGCCGGAGCCCAGGCCCCGGCGCCAGCCAACCTCACAAGTGCTTCAGCGCCTGCATGACCATGATCCCGAGCCCAATCCCCAGCGCCACCACCGTGAGCACGGTCGCCCCCACGGTCAGGCCGCCGACTTCCTCCGCGGCGGCGGCCGGTGCCGCCTGCACCCCCGCCAAGGCGCCGGCCACCGCGGCCGGCGCCGCGGCGGCGACTCCCTCGGCGGGAAGCTGCACCGTCTTGGCGCCCGGCCGCTGAAACTTGAGCGTCTTCCGGCTTTGCGCCTCCTCGGCGGCGGGCGCCCGCACCTTGAGGGTGCCGCCCGCGGCCGGCTTCTCCGGGGGGACGGTGGCCGTCGCCGCCGCCGGCGGCTTGATCACCACCGTCGGCTCCGGCGCCGCCTCGGCGGCGGCTGGGGCCGCCGCCGGAACGGGGGGGCCGGGAGCGGCAATCGGCTTGATCCGGACCGTGCGCCGGGCATCGGCCCCTTCCGCCGCCGCCGGCGTGGTCGGGGCGACGGGGGTTGGGCCGAGGGTGGCCGTCGCCGCCGCCGCCGGCCGGAGCCGGATCGTGGACGCCGCCGGAGCGGCCGCCGCCGCGCCCGCCGCCCCTTCCGCCTTCTTCTCCCGCATCACCTTGAGCTGGACCGTCTCCGTCTTGGGCGCACCCGCGACCGGCTGGGCCGCCTGGGTGGCCGCCGCAACCCGGACGGCACCCGATTCGCTGATCTTCTTGAGCTTGGCCGTCGGCGTCTCCCGCAGCGCGTTGGGATCGACGGCCGGGGCCGCCGCCGGCACCGGGGCCGCCCCCTCGCCGGAAACTGGGACCGCGGGCGGCGGCGCCGCCGCCGGAGGGTTCACCTTGAAGCGTGAGGTGTCCGTCGACTTCAACGTGACATTCACTTTCGTCTGCTGGGGATCCGCCATCTTTCGCCTCCTGCGCGTTATGCTCCGCCACCCGCCTTGTCCAGGCGCTGGCTGCCTGCGTCTCGAATAACCCTTTAGCATATATGCGGGTCGGCACGGTTGCAAATGCCCCGCCGGCCGGAAACCGCCCGGAGTTGCCACGCGGCCGCCAAACGGTATAGTATCGGGCTCGTTCCCCCCGATTCGCCCGCGGCCGCTCCCGTCGGAGGCGGCTGCCGCCCCCCAGGCCGGAATCGGGACACTTCCATCCCCATCAGGCTGTTTGCGGACTCCGCAGGGGATTTCCGCCGCGACCCGCGGCGGCGCGGAGCCGTGGAAAACCAGCCGGCGCACCTGAAAGGACGCATCGCACCATGGCCGCCATCACCATCAACGACCTGCTCGAAGCCGGTGTCCACTTCGGCCACCAGAACAAACGCTGGAACCCGAAGATGAAGCCGTACATCTACGGCAACCGCAACGGCATCTCGATCTTCGACCTGACCATCACCATCCGCCGGCTCGCCGAAGCGTGCGACTTCGTCCGCGACCTCGTCGCCAACGGCGGCACCGCCCTCTTTGTCGGCTCCAAGCGGCAGGCCCAGGAAGTGCTGCGCGAGGCCGCCGAAAAGACCGGCATGCCCCACATGTGCTTCCGCTGGGTCGGCGGCGCCCTCACCAACTTCAATGTCGTCCACAGCCGGATCCAATATCTGCGCGACCTGGAGCAGAAGCTGGCCGACGGCTCCCTCGACAAGTCCACCAAGAAGGAGCAGTCCAAGCTGCGCAAGGAGCTGGGCAAGCTCCAGGCGAGCCTGGGCGGCGTCCGCAACCTGAACAAGCTGCCGGATGCCCTCATTGTCATGGACGTGATGCACGAGGCCATCGCCGTGCGCGAGGCGAACCGCCTCGGCATCCCGGTGGTCGCCGTGGTTGACTCCAACTGCGACCCGGACGGCGTGGCCCAGGTGATCCCGGGCAATGACGACGCCCTGCGCTCGATCAAGCTGCTCACCGACGCCCTCGCCGCCGCCATCGAGGAAGGCAACCTCCAATCCGCCAAGAAGCAGGAAGCGGTCGCCGAAAAGGCCGCCGTCGCCGAAAAGGCCGAGGCCGAGGGCGAGGCCGAAGCCGAGCCGGTGGCGGTCGCCGCCAGCGTCTGACCGGCCGCCAACTCTCCGGCAAAGGAAACGACAAGATCATGGCAACAATCACTTCCGAAATGGTCAAGGCCCTGCGCGAAAAGACCGGCGTGGGGATGATGGACTGCAAGAAGGCGCTGGAGCAGGCCAACGGCGACCTGGACGCCGCCGTCGATGTCCTGCGCAAAAGCGGGGCCGCCAAGGCCGAGAAGAAGGCCTCCCGCGCCACCAGGGAAGGGGTGATCTTCTCCGCGGTCACCCCCCAGGTGGCCGCCCTGGTGGAAATCGTCTGCGAAACCGACTTCGTGGCCCGCAACGAACGCTTCTGCGCCTACGGCAAGGCCTTGGCCGGACGCGTCGCCGCCATGGCCGGCGCCGACGGGGACCTCGCCGCCCAGGTGGCCGCCGAGGAGAAGGCGGCGATCATCGACCTGGTCAATGCCATCGGCGAAAACATCCAGATCCGCCGCGTCAGCCGCTGGGAAGCCAAGGGCGGCGCCAGCCTCGGCTTCTACGACCACCAGCAGAACCACAAGATCGTGGTGCTCGTCGAGGCGGCCGGCGGCACGGCGGAACTCCTCAAGGACGCCTGCATGCACATCGCCGCCTACAGCCCGCGCTACATCAAGCCCGACGACATCCCGGCCGCCGTCATCGAGAAGGAAAAGGAGATCGCCCAGGCCCAGGTGGGCGACAAGCCGGCGAACATGATCGCGAACATCGTCAAGGGCAAGGTCAACAAGTGGTACACCGAAGTGTGCCTGCTGCAGCAGCCATGGTTCAAGGACGAGAAGAGCTGCCTGGCGAAGCTTGCGCCGGCGCTCGCCGTCAAGCGCATGCTGCGCTGGCAGATCGGCGAAGAGGCCACCGCCCAGGCCTGACCTGGCGCGGATCGTCGCTCCCATGCACACTGCCGGAACGGCCCCCCCGTTCCGGCTTTTTTTCGGCGCCGGCCGCATCATATTGCGCGGAGTGGCGAAGCCGCCGGCCAGCACCCGCAACCACCTGGAGAGACATGAGTTACAAGCGAATCCTGCTGAAGCTGACCGGCGAGACCCTGAAGGGCGGCGCGGAATCCGGCATCGTCCCGGAGGCGGTGGCCGCCGTGGCGGAACAGATCCGGGAAGTCGTGCAAAGCGGCCTCCAAGTCGCCCTGGTCGTCGGCGCCGGCAACCTCTTCCGCGGCCTCCCCGCCAGCAAGAAGGGAGCGGGGCTGGCCCGCGCCACGGCCGACGCCATCGGAATGCTGGCGACGGTCATGAACGCCCTGGCCCTGCGCGACGCCCTGGAGGCCGCCGGCACCCCCGCCGAAGTGCTCAGCGCCATCCCCATCCCCGGCGTCGCCGCCGGCTTCGACCGCCGCCGGGCGCTGGCGCTGCTCGAAGCGGGCAGTGTCGTGCTCCTCGCCGGCGGCACCGGCCACCCCTTCTTCACCACCGACACCACCGCCGCCCTGCGCGCCTGCGAACTCGGGGCCGACGCCGTCTTCAAGGCCACCAAGGTCGCGGGCGTCTACACCGCCGACCCCACGAAGGATCCGGCCGCCCGCCGCTTCCGCCATCTGGCCTATGACGACGCCCTCGCCCGCCGCCTGGAGGTGATGGACGCCGCCGCCTTCTCCCTCTGCCGCGACAACGGCATCGAGATCGTCGTCTTCAACTTCTTCGTCCCCGGCAACCTGCGCCGCGTCGCCGCCGGCGACACCTCGGTCGCCACCGTGGTGGGCAGCGCCGCCAGCGACCTCGCCTGATTGGCTTTTGCCGAAAACGGATTACGTTGCCGCTTGGGAATGCCCTCCCCCGGCCACCCCCACCGTGAACCGCCCGACCTGGAGAAGGACGCCAGCCATGCCGACGATTGCAACCCTCGCCAAGGACACCGACCTGAAGATGAAGAAGGCCATCGAGGCCATGCAGAAGGCCTTTGCCGGCGTGCGCACCGGCAAGGCCTCGCCCACCTTGGTGGACGGCATCATGGTCGAGTACTACGGCACCCTGACCAAGCTGCGGGACGTCGCCGCCATCACCGCCCCCGAACCCCGCCTGCTGGTCATCCAGCCTTGGGACCAGGGGGCCATCAAGGCGATCGAAAAGGCCATCCTCGCCTCCAACCTCGGCATCAGCCCGATGAGCGACGGCCGCGTCGTCCGCCTGCCCATCCCCGAACTCAGCGAGGAGCGCCGCAAGGAGTACGTCAAGCTGGTCCGCACCCGCGCCGAAGATTGCCGCATCGAGATCCGCAACCTCCGCCGCGAGGGCAACGAAGCCGCCAAGAAGCTCCAGAAGGACGGCGCGGTCACCGAGGACGACTTGGCCAAGGCGACCAAGGAGATCCAGAAGCTGACCGACGACCACATCAAGCAAGTCGACCAGTTGCTCGCGGCCAAGGAAACGGAGCTGATGTCCCTCTGACCGGATCCCCTGCCAGCCGGGATTGCAATCCGCCGGGGGGCGGCTATAGTAGCACAGTTTTTGGCGCGGTAGCCAAGTGGTAAGGCAGAGGTCTGCAAAACCTTTATTCGCCGGTTCGAATCCGACCCGCGCCTCCATTTCCCCAGCTCCGGCTCAGACCGGCCTCCACAACCTCCCGCTTCCCTTCCCCGTTATGGCCAAGGCTTCGAAACAATCGGCGGCCGCCCCGGCTCCTGAGCAATCCGCGGTGGCACCATCCAAGCCCGCCAAGCGCCCGGCCCAACGGGCGACGGAAGCCAAGCCGCCCCAACCGCCCCCCCCCCCGGCCAGCACCGATCTGTTGAGCCAGACCGTCCTGTTTTGCCAGGAACAGCGCTGGCGCGAGGCGCTACTCGTCTGCCGGCGCGTCCTCGAACGCGCCCGCAACGACGGCAACGAACCGCTGGTCCAAAGCATGACCGGCGCCCACACCAAGATCGAATATTCACTGCGGCGGCAGATGGCGGCGGCGGCCGTGCAGGCGGCCGCGAAGCTTGTCCAGAAGGAGTTCCTGTTGAATGTTGCCTCCGAATGAGACCCTCGAAGGCATCCGGCCGGCGGAGATCTTCGCCGGCATGGTCGCCGAGCTGCCTTGGCCGAGCCTGAAAAACTACATCCTGGCCAACAGCCAGCTCTCCAAGAGCTGCCAGCTTGGCGGCTACCGCCTGGAGCCCAAGCACCGCAAGCGCTTCGAGTCGTTGCTGCTCAAGGAGGCGGAGAAGGCGGAGCATTCCACCACCTTCTGCAACCCCATCTTCGCCCAGTGGTACCCCGTCCACGAAACCCTCTACCGCAAGCTCGAGGACTATTTCCATTCCGCCGAGTACAAGGGCTATCGCGAGGCGAACCAGCTTGCCGAGGACGCCTACGCCCTGCCCCCGGAAAAGTTCGACGCCTACTACTCGGTCGAGGACTGGGAAAAGTGGCGCATCCTCCTCTGCTTCAGCCCGCTCCAGTTCACCAAGGAGCAGGCGGAACGGCTGGCCAAGGGCGAGGGCGGCAACGAACTGCTGCTCAAGAGAACCAAGGAACTGGACGCCCAACTGGCCGCCGCCCGCGCCGACAAGGCCCGCCTGGAAGCGGAACTGGAACGCGCCCGCGGCCAGGCCGCCAGTGGCGGCGACGAACTCCAGGAACTGCGCAAGGCCCGCCGCGAACTCGCCGCCGACCGCGACGCCCTGGCCAACAAGTTCGAAGCCTCCCAAACCGAAAACCGCAAGCTCCGGCAGACCCTCACCGAAAAGGAGGAGGCGGCCCAAGCCATCGTCAGCCGCGCCACCGGCGAATTCGCCACCGAGAAAAGCCGGCTCACCGCCACCCTCGACCGGACGGAAAAGGAAGTCGGCGAATGGCGCAGCCGCTATGAGCAGCAGTGCCAGGAGACCCGCACCCTCAAGAACCGCCTCGCCCAAGCCGAGGCCGACCTCGCCCAGGAACGCCTCCGCCTCCAGCAGCGGGACAAGGCCGTCACCGAACTCCAGAACTTCGCCGACCTCGTGCTCAAACGCCTGGACTGGATCCAGGCCGGCAAGAGCCTGCGCCTGACGCCCGAGCTGCAAAAGCAGTTCAACAGCGTCATGAAAAAGCTCCACTACGAATCCGGCGTCCCCTCCCTCGACACCACCCTGCCCGAGTTCTGGAACGGCCTCGCCGCCGCCGAACAGGCGCTGGTCGCCCAAGTCGCCCACAGCAACACCCTCGAAGTCGCCCATGGCGCCGCCGAGGACTTCTGGAACAGCCTCAAGGAGCCGTTCGACGACGTGGTCATCGGCCTCGAGGCGCGCCTGATGCTGCTCAAACTGCTGCGCGAAATCTTCTTCCAGACCCTCGCCGCCACCGACTTGGAAGCGCCCCGGCTCCCCGCCTTCGCCGGCGCCAAAAAGTGACAGCCCCTACGGCGCCATTCTGGGCGGGGAAATGCCTGCGGAGTCCGCAAGCTTGAGGCTTGCCCGTGCCCCGCTGGGGCGCAAAAAACCGGAGATGCCGCCTCCCCCCACGGGCTGAAGCCCATGGCTGCACACTCCGGCCCCGCTGGGGCCACGAGCCCCGCCCCGCAACCGTCTTCGGGTTCGTGAATCAAGCCGCGGGCCGCGGGCTACAGCGCCACGGGGCTATAGTACCCGCCGATGCCAGCCCCCACCGTTCCCGCCGGAGCGCTGCCCCGCCATGCCCGAAACTCCCGAGACCGCCGGCCGCCAGCCCGTCCGCAAACGGGTCGGCCGGCCGCCGCCGGAAACCGCCACCGACCCCCTGGCCAGGCTTTGGGCGCTGCGGCAACGGCTGGCCGCCTGGGGCATCCCGGTGAAATCCAACGCCGGCTCGCTGCCAATCCGCAAGCGGGTGGGGAAGACGCCATGACGGACACGCCGGAATTCACCAACGTCCTGGAACTGCTGCACCGGCATGGCGTGCGCTTCCTCGTCGTCGGCGGCGTCGCCTGCGCCTTCAACGGCTTTGTCCGCGCCACCGAGGACGTCGACATCCTCGTCGCCGCGGATCCCGCAAACCTCGACCGCCTCTTGACGGCGCTTGGCGAATGGGGCGACGGCCATGCCCGCGAACTTCGCCGGGAAGACTTCACCCTGGCTCCCGGCGCCATCCAAGTCGTCGAGGAATTCCCGCTCGACATCTTCACCCTCCTGGATGGCCGCGACTACGCCGAGTTCGCGCCGCGCGCCTTGGCAACGCCCGCCGGCATCCGCTACCTCGGCCCCGCCGACCTGATCGCCGTCAAACGTTCGACGCATCGGGAAAAGGACGCGATCGACGTCCTGGCCCTGCAACGGCAATTGCGGAGTCCGCAATCCACCCCGGCGCCGGCCAGCCTCTGGCAGGCCATCCGCCGCCAAATCTTCCGACGCAAGGAGTGAACCGCCCATGCCCACCTTCCAGTTGCTCGACAACGGCCACTGCACCTCCCCCGCCGGCTGGCGCGCCGCCGGCATCGTCTGCGGCCTCAAGCGCAGCGGCGCCCCCGACCTCGCCCTGCTGCTGAGCGACCGCCCAGCCGCCGCCGCCGCCGCCTTCACCGCCAACGCCTTCGCCGCCGCCCCCGTCATCCACGACCGCGAACTGCTCGCCGCCGGCCGCCCCGTGCGTGCCGTCATCGTCAACAGCGGCTGCGCCAATGCCTGCACCGGCGACCAGGGACTGGCCGACTGCCGGGCCATGGCCGAGCATACCGCCCGCCTCCTCGGCGTCGCTCCCGCCGAAGTGCTGGTCTCCTCCACCGGCCGCATCGGCGTGCCGCTGCCAATGGCAAAGATCCGCCGCGGCGCCGAACTGGCCGTACAAGCCCTCGCCACCGACGGCGGCGCCGCCGCGGCCCGCGCGATCATGACCACCGACACCCGCCCCAAGCATCTCGCCGTCGCCCTGGCCATCGCCGGCCGCGAAGTCCGCATCGGCGGCATGACCAAGGGCGCCGGCATGATCGCGCCGCACCTCCGGCCGCTGCGCGAGCCGCAGGCGACCATGCTCGCCTACCTCACCACCGACGCCGCCGTCGCCCCCGACTTCCTCCAAACCTGCCTGAACCACTCGCTGGACGCCTCCTTCAACCGGATCACCGTGGATGGCGACACCAGCACCAACGACACCTTCCTCGCCTTGGCCAACGGCGCCGCCGGCAACGAACCGCTCACCGCGGCCCACCCCGACGCCGCCGCCTTTGCGGAGGCGTTCACCTTCGTCGCCGGCCGCCTCGCCCGGGAAATGGTGCTCGACGGCGAAGGCGTCACCCGCTTCGTCGAGCTGGTCGTCAGCGGCGCCAAGGACGACGGCGAGGCGCGCCGCTGCGCCGAGGCCATCGCCAATTCGCTGCTGGTCAAGACCGCCTGGTTCGGCGCCGACCCCAACTGGGGGCGCATCCTCTGCGCCGCCGGCTACTCCGGCGTCGCCCTCGACCCGGCCAAGGTCAGCCTCGACTACGAGGACGTGCCGATCGTCCGCCACGGCCAGGACGCCGGCGTCCCCGAGGCCGAACAGTCCCGGGCCATCAACAAGCGCGAATTCCAGATCCGCCTCGACCTCGCCGCCGGCCCCGGCCGCTTCACCCTCTGGACCTGCGACCTCAGCTACGAATACGTCAAGATCAACGCCGACTACCACACCTGACGCCGGCCGCCAACCGCCCCCGCCGGCCTCCCTGGGACTCATGCCCCCTTGCCAACCCCATGAAACCCATGCGCATTGTCCTGACATTGGAGCAGTTCCAGCCGGCGGCCGGCGGCGCCGAGGCGGTGGCGGCGGCGGTGGCCCGCGGCCTGGCGGCGCACGGCCATGACCTGCACGTGGTCGCGGAACGCGGCCAGCCGGCGGATTTCTGCACCCTCCACCTGGCGCCCTTCCCCCAGACCGCGGCCGCCGTGGCCGCCATCAGCCCGGACGTAAGCGTGGACTGGGGCTACCGCCTGCCCACCGCCGACGTGCGCCGGCTCGGCGGCGGCGTCACCCGCCCCTTCCGCCGCTACAACCGCCAGGCGAAGCCGCCGCCCCTGCGCTGGCTCGACGCGCTCAAGGACCGGCTCTCCCCCCGGCGCCGGCGCGAGGACCGCTTCGAGCGGGAACTGCTGCTCTGCCCGAAGACGCGGCTGCTGGCCGTCTCCCGCTTCGTCGCCGGCCAAGTCCAGGAAGTCGCCCCCGAAGCAATGCCCCGCCTCACGGTGCTGCCCAACGGCGTGGACACCGACCGCTTCGCCCCGGCCGTCCGGGAACGGCTCCGGGCGGACGCCCGCCGCGAGCTGGGACTGGCCGCCGACGCCCTGGTCTTCCTGCTGGTGGCGCACAACCCCGTGCTGAAGAACGCCACGCTGGCCTGCGCCGTGGTCCGGGAGCTGGCGAAGGAGCAGCCCACCGTCCGCCTGGTCGTGGCCGGCAAGCACGGGGCGGGCCGCGGCCGGCGAGCGCCGTGGCTGGTCACCCCCGGCACCGTCTGCCCGGAAACACTCTACGCCGCCGCCGACGTGCTGCTGCACCCAACCTATTACGACGCCTGCGCCAATGTCGTGCTCGAAGCGCTGGCCTGCGGCCTGCCGGTGATCAGCAGCGACCGCGCCGGCGCCGACGAGCTGCTGACGCCCGGCGTGGACGGCTTCGTCCTGCCCGTCGCTGGCCGGCCGGCGGCGGAGATCCGCGCTGCGTGGCTGGCCACGGCCCGGCGGCTGGCGGCGGACGCGGCGCTCCGTGGCCGCATCGGCACCGCCGCCCGCACCCTCGCCGAGCGACACAGCTTCCGCCATTACCTGGACGCCCTGGAAGGGCTGCTGCTGGCGGCAGCGCCCCGCAACCTGAACCATTCATGAGAAGATGAACTTCGATCGGACTTCGTGTCCTTCGGGAGTTGCGCTTCCCCGGCAAAAAAAAACTGGCGTGCCGGCTTGCAACCCGGCTAACGGGCATAATAGTACCTGAATGCAAAAGAGGGGGCGCGACCCATGCCAACCATCTTCAAACTCTCCGAAGGCTGCAACCTCGCACTCCATGCGATGATGATCCTGGCCAGCGAGCCCGAGGCCCGCCACGACACCGCCAGCCTCGCCCAGCGGCTCGACGCCTCCGCCCACCACCTCGCCAAGATCCTGCAACAGCTCCAGCGCGCCGGCTTTGTCGCCGCCGTCCGTGGCCCCAAGGGCGGCTTCAAGCTCACCAAGCCCGCCTCGGAAGTCACCTTGCTCACCCTCTACGAACTGATTGACGGCCCGCTGGAAGTGAAGGACTGCCTGCTCGACACCCCCCGCTGCCAGGGAACTTCCTGCTGCGGCGTGGGTCGGTTCTTGGGTCGGGCCGGGCGGGAGTTCAAGCAGCTCCTGGCCCGGACTACCCTGGCCGACGTCTGCCAGCGCTGGCAACCCTGACCCGCCCCCCCTATCTTACCATTGTCCCCCAAGTCCCCCAGAGAAACCAACCGACCCCGAGGAGAATCCCACCATGTTCTGCTACCAGTGCGAACAGACCAGCAAGGGCACGGGCTGCACCGTGCAAGGCATCTGCGGCAAGGATCCGGTGAGCGCCGCGCTCCAGGACCTGATCATCCACGCCACCAAGGGGGTGGCCAGCTACGCCTCCCGCGCCGCCAAGCTCGGGGCGCGCGACGCCGCCATCAACCACGCCGTGGTCGAGGCGCTCTTCACCACGGTCACCAATGTCAATTTCGACCCGGCGCGCCTGGAACAGGTGCTGCGCGGCCTGGCCCAGGCCAAGACGAAGGCCAAGGATCTCTATGCGGATGCCGCCCGCAAGGCCGGCCAGCCGGTCGAGGCGCTGGCCGGCCCGGCGGCCTGGATCCCGGCCACCGACCGGGCCGGGCTGGTGGCGCAGGGCGAGGCGGCCGGCGTCGCCAAGCGCATCGCCGCGCTGGGCGACACGGTGGCCGGCCTCGAAGAGCTGATCGTCTACGGCCTCAAGGGCACCGCCGCCTATGCCGACCACGCCCAGATCCTGGGGCAGGAAGACCCCGCCGTCTACGACTTCTTCCTCGACACCCTGGCGACGCTCGGCGAGAAGGAAAGCCAGCTCCCGGTCGCCGACCTGCTCGGCCTGGCGCTGAAGACCGGCGAAGTCAACCTCAAGGCCATGGAGCTGCTTGACCGGGCGAACACCGGCACCTATGGCCACCCCGAGCCGACCTCGGTGCGGGTCACCCCGGTGGCCGGCAAGTGCATCCTGGTCTCCGGCCACGACCTCAAGGATCTCCACGGACTGCTCCAGCAGACCGAAGGCAAGGGGATCAACGTCTACACCCATGGCGAGATGCTCCCCTGCAACGCCTATCCGGCGCTGAAGCAGTTCAAGCACCTGGTGGGCAACTACGGCGGCGCCTGGCAGGACCAGCAGAAGGAGTTCGACGCCTTCCCCGGCGCGATCCTGATGACCACCAACTGCATCCAGAAGCCGCGCGACGGCTACAAGGGGCGCATCTTCACCTCTGGCCTGGTCGCCTGGCCGGGCGTCACCCACATCGCCGACGGCAACTTCGCGCCGGTGATCCAGGCCGCCCTCGCCGCCCCCGGCTTCCCCGCCGACGCGCCGGAGAAGCGGATCACGATCGGCTTCGGCCACAACGCGGTGATGAACGTCGCCGGCGCGGTGGTGGACGCGGTCAAGGCCGGCGCCGTCAAGCACTTCTTCCTCATCGGCGGCTGCGACGGCGCCAAGCCGGGGCGCAACTACTACACCGACTTCGCCCAGGCCGTCCCCCAGGACTGCGTGATCCTGACCCTGGCCTGCGGCAAGTACCGCTTCAACAAGCTCGAGTTCGGCGCCATCGGCGGCATTCCCCGGCTGCTGGACATCGGCCAGTGCAACGACGCCTACTCGGCGATCCAGATCGCCGTGGCGCTCGCCCAGGCCTTCAACTGCGGCGTCAACGACCTGCCGCTCTCGATGATCCTCTCCTGGTACGAGCAGAAGGCGGTCTGCATCCTGCTCACCCTCCTGCACCTGGGCATCAAGAACATCCGCCTCGGCCCCAGCCTCCCGGCCTTCCTCAGCCCGGCGGCGCTGAACGTCCTCGTCGAGACGTTCGCGATCGCCCCGACCACCACGCCGGCAGCCGACCTCAAGGCGATCCTCGGCAAGTGACCCGGGCGGGCCGCCCCCGCTGACCCCACCCCACCCATGCGGACTCCGCCGGCCGGCAACGGCTTGCGGAGTCCGCTTTTCTCTGCCCAAGAGGCGAAAAGCCCCGGCGCCCTCAGCGCGGCGGCAGCGCCAGCGCCGCGGCCAATTCGCGCTCCTGGTGGAGTTCGCGCAGCCGCGCCAGCCGGTGGCGGATCAAGTCCTGGAGTTCGGCGGCGCGGTAGGCATCCACCAGCGAACAGAGCGGCTCCCGCTCCAAGGCCTGGCTGATCGGCTCCAGGTCCCGCCGTCCGCCCTCGTCCGGCGGCGCGGCCTCGATGCGCCGGCGCAAGGCAAGGGCGACGGGTGGCCAGTCGGCGGGCGAGTCCACGCCGGGCAGGCGGAGCAACGAGGCGATCCGGTTGCGGATTTCCGTGCGCAGCGCCTCCAGCCCCGGCACCGGCGCGGCACCGTCCCGGACCGCCGTGTCGAGGCGGGCGGCGAGGCCGCGCAGGCGGGCGACCTCCGCCCGCACCGCCTCCAGCTTGGCGTGCCGCTCGTTCAGCTCCCGCTGCCGGGCCAGCAGCGCCTCAACCTTGCTTTCCAGGTCGGGCGCGGCGGCGAGGGCTTGGGCGACGGCCTGCTCGAACTCGGGGGTCAGCCCCAGCACCTCGCGGCGATAGGCCTGGATGCGCTCCGCCAGCCGTTCCTCCAGCGTGGCCAGGAGCTGGCGCGTCTCCTCGCGGGCGCCCCGCAGCTCCGCCTGGAGCTGCTGCCGCTCCGCCTTCCCCTGCTCCAGCTCGGCCTGGTGCCGCTTTTCCGCCTCGGCAAGCTGGCTCTTCGCCTTCTCCAGCCGTTTCCGGCTCTCCTCCAATCCCTTGCGCAGACGGTCGCCAACCGGGCCGCCCTCCTCCGGCGCGGCGGCGGCCGGGGCGACGCCCCCCGCCCCCGGCACGGCCGGCATGGCCTCGACGGTGCCCAGCAGCCGCCCCAGGGCCTGCCAGCGGGGGTCGTGCCGGACGCCGGGCTTGGGCGTGGGCGGCGCCTCCCAGAAATGGGTGCGCCGGAGCAGGCGCAGGCCGCGGCGGCGCAACGGCTCGTTGGGGGCCAGCGCCAGGACGACGGCGGGGAGCCGCCCCTCCGGCCGGCGGAGCAGGGCCCGCCAGTTCTTGCGCAGCCAGTTCGGCTCGAACGCCGGCAGGATCTCGCACCAGACATGCCAGGGAGTGCCGGGGAACTTGAGGAAGCCCTCCGCCACCTGCGGCATCCGCACCAGGGCGTTCTGGATGCGGTTGCGGACCGCCGGCTGGCCACAGGTGTGCCGCGAAAGGGTGAAGCCGCGGAACCAGCTTTGGGCCAGGGGGCCGATGTTCTGCAAAATGTGATAGAGCTGCTCTTCGCCGAGCTGCTGCAACAGCCAATGCGCCGCGGCGGCGCTGAGCTGGCAATTGGAAATGGGGACGTCGTGGCTCATGGGGGAGGGAACCTTCCGGGGGCGGGGATGCAAGAGTCGCGGAAGCGGCGGATGCCGCAATCTATGACATGGGAACGCGGTTTTTCAAGTATGGTTCAGCCGGCGGGGTGCCGGCCGGCAACGAGCAGGTCGAGCCGCCCCTTGGCCAGCAGGCCGGTGAGGCGGCCACCCAGGGGCGCCGTGGCGGCGTCGGTGACGGCATGGCCGCTGGCGCGGTCAAGGAGGATGGCGTAGCCGCGCTCCAGGACGGCGGCGGGGTTGAGGGCGGCCAGCCGGGCGCCGGCGCGGTCAAGCCGGGCCCGGGCCGCCTGCTGGCGGGCGAGCAGGGCCCGGTTCAGCCGCAGCCCCAGTTCATCCAGCCGCTGCTGGTGGCGGCGAACCTGGTGGAGGGGCTCGCGGAACGCCGGGCTGTGCGCGGCCCGGTCGAGCCGCCGCCGCCAATCGCCCAGCCGCAGCCGGAGCGCCTGGCGCTGGCGCTGGCGCAAGTTGGCCAGCCGCTCTTGGAACTCGCTCTGCTTGGCGACGACCAGCTCGGCCGCGGCGCTCGGGGTCGGCGCCCGCAGGTCGGCCACATAGTCGCAGATCGTGAAATCAACTTCATGCCCCACGGCGCTGATCACCGGGATCGCCGAGGCGGCCACGGCGCGGGCCACCACTTCCTCGTTGAACGGCCAGAGGTCCTCCAGGCTGCCGCCGCCACGGGTGGCCACGATCACGTCGCACCCCCGGCTCCGGTTGAGCAGGGCGATGCCCGCCGCGATCTCCGCCGCCGCCCGCACCCCTTGGACGGCGACGGGGACGATCCGGACGTGGAGGCTGGCGAAGCGCCGGCCGAGGATCTTCAGGAAGTCCTGGAGCGCCGCCCCCTCCGGCGAGGTCACCACGCCGATGCATTTGGGCAAGGCTGGGATCGGCCGCTTGCGCTCCGGGTCGAAGAGCCCTTCCGCCTGCAACTTGCGCTTCAGCTCCTCGAAGCGTTGCTGCAACAGCCCCACCCCCTTGGGGCGGAGGCGGTCAATCACAAGCTGGCACTGGCCGCGCGGCTCGTACATCGTCAGCCGCCCCAGCGCCTCGACCTCCATCCCTTCCGCGAGGCCAAGCTGGCGCGCCGCCGCCGCGCCGCGGAACCACACCGCCGCGATCTGGCTCTGGGCGTCCTTGAGCGTGAAATAGAGGTGGCCGGAGCGGTGGAACGTCAGGTTCCCGGCCTCGCCGCGGACCCAGAACGGATAGAAGGTCTGCTCGAACAGTTCCTTGACGATCCGCGTCAGTTCCGAGACGGACAGGATTTGCGGCGGCCGCCCCGCGGCGGCCGCCGGTCCCGGCGGCGGGTTGTCGAACAGGGGAAGATCCATGGCGGGAAGAAGGCGCCTCCGGTTCAGGGTTCCGTTGGGGGGCTGGGCGGATGGCGCTGGCCACCCCATTCGGCGGCGGGGTCGGTTTCGCAAACCTCGAAGATCCGATCCTCGGGCCGGAGAGGCACCCCCGCGAACAACGCCGCCACATCCAGCGCCAATTCCGGGAACACCGGGCTCGCCAGGGTTTCGCCCGGCCGGTGGACGCCGGCGATGAGATAGGCGCCGCGCTCCAGGCGCAGCACTTCCACCAATGCCGGGACGGGCGTGACCAGCCAATATTCGCGGACACCAAAGTGGGCGTACAACCCCAGCTTGGTCTTCCGGTCGTGGCGCCAGGTCGCCGGGGACAGGACCTCCACAACCAGCGTCGGCGCGCCTTCGACGTGGGTGCTCCGGAGCTGCGCGGGATCGCAGACGACCAGCAAGTCGGGCTGCACGACATTCCCGTCGTCCAGCCGCACATCCATCGGTGCCAGGATTGGCCGGCAAGGCTTGCCCTGGAAATGCCGGGCAAGGGCCACATACAAGGCGCCCACAATGGCTTGGTGGTCGTAGCCGGGGCTGGGTGCCATGGCGGTGACCGCGCCGCCGATGAGTTCGTAGCGGTGGCCATCGCGCCAGGTTTGATAGTCGGCCCAAGTATAACGCTCCGGGCGTTTTTTCGCGGCCATTCCGGCCATGGGGCACCTCCGCGGCCTCCAGATGGGACATCGGGTAACATAGCCCATCCGCCCGGGCGCCGGGAGCCGCCGCCGCCGGCCTCAGGCGGCGCGGCCGTCGGCCAGGCGGAGGATGCGGTCGGCCTTCGCCGCCAGCTCCGGGTCGTGCGTGACCATGACCACCGTCTTGCCCGCCTCCCGATGCAACTGCGCCAGCAGCTCGACGATGCCCGCCGCCGCCGCCACGTCGAGGTTGCCGGTCGGCTCGTCGGCCAGCAGGATCGCCGGATCGTTGATCAACGCCCGGGCCAGGGCGACCCGCTGCTGCTCGCCGCCGGACAGCTCCTGCGGCCGGTGCTCCAGCCGGTGGCCCAGCCCGAACCGCTCCAGCAACTCCCGGGCCCGCCGCTCCGCCCCGCCCCGGTCCTCCCCCCACTGCAACGCGGGCAGCACGACGTTCTCCACCGCGGTGAGTTCCGGGAAAAGATGGAAGTTCTGGAAGACGAACCCGATCTCCCGCCGGCGCAGCCGCGTCTTGGCGGCACTGGAAAGCTGGTGGTAGGCGCGCCCCCGGCACCAGATCTCGCCGGCGGAAGGGTTGTCCAGCGCCCCCAGCAGCAGCAGCAGCGTTGACTTGCCGCAGCCCGAAGGGCCGACCAGGGCGACCCATTCGCCGGCGCGGATCTCCAGGTCAACCCCCTTGAGCACCTCGATGACATGCCGCTTGCCCAAGGTGAACTCCTTGCGGAGTCCGCAAGCGCGGAACAGCGGCGCGGCGGCGGCGGCGGCAGGGGTGGCGGCGGCAGGGGAAGCTGAAAGTGGTTCGCTCATCGGCCCGCGGGGGAATTGAAGGTTGAGTTGGCCTGCACCCCACAATGTAACCCGGCTTTCTCCTGGCGGTTGCATCTTCCCGCGCTTTGCAGGATAGTACGCGCCATGCCCTGCTGCGCCACCCTCGCCATCCGCCCCGCCCTGCCGCTCTGGCTGATCCTGCCGCTTTGGGCCGCCGCCCTGGCCTGGACCTGGTCCAGCCTGCGCCGAAGCGGCCTGCCGCCCCGCCCCCGCCATCTGCTGGCCGCCCTCCGCGCCGCCGCCACCACCCTGCTCGCCCTGCTGCTGCTCCTCCCCGAGCGCCGCCAGGAACGGACGCTCCAGGAGCTGCCGCTGCTGGCCGTGGCGGTGGACGTGTCGGCCAGCATGCGCGACCGGCCAGCGGCCGCCGCCGCCGCCGCCAAGGACGCGGACACGCGGGCCGGCCGCGCCTTGGCCTTCCTCAAGGGTGGCGAACTCCGGGAACTCCGGGACCGCTTCCGCCTGGCCTGGTTCGAGGTGGGCGGCGACGCCGCCGAAGCCCCCCAACCGCCCGCGGACGCCGCCGCCTTCGCCGCCGCCAGCAGCCGGCTCCTGCCGGCGCTCAACCGCATCGCCGGCCGCCTCCAAGGGCAGAACGCCGCCGGCATCCTGCTCTTGAGCGACGGCCTCGACCAATCGGGCGAAGACCTCGCCCCCAGCGCCCGGACGCTGCCGCTCTTCGCCCTCGAACTGGAAGCGCCGATGCCCAAGGCCACGCCCCCCGCCGAAAGCTGGATCGCCGAGGTCACCTACCCCAGGCGGGCGGTGGTCAACTGGCAGACCGCCGTGGACGTGCTGCTCCGCCGCCAGCCCGCCGACCGCGCCGGCGACCCCACCCCCGTCCACCTCCGCGCCGGCGACCGGGAGCTGGACGCCCAGACCATCACCTGGGCCGAAGGCGAAAGCGCGCGCCTGGTCAACTTCAGCTTCACCCCGGAGCGCACCGGCCAGCTCCTCCTGCGGACGGTGGCGGAACCGCCCCCGGGCGCCGACACGCAGCCGGCCAACAACCAGCGCGACTTCCTCATGGACGTCCTGGATCCGGAAAACCGCGTGCTCTACCTCGAAGGCGCGCCCCGCTGGGAGTTCAAGTTCCTCAAACGCGCCCTGGTGGCCGACAAGAGCGTGCTGCTGGCCGCGTTCGTGAGCGCCGGCGGCGGCGCCTTCGTCCGCTTCGCCGAAGAGGAACGCGGCACGCGGCCCGACGCGGCCGGCGGCGGGCTCCCCCCCTTCCGCCGCGAAGCCCTGGCCCGCTACAAGGTCATCATCCTCGGTGACCTGCCCTCCGGCGCCCTGAAGCCGGAGGAGCTGGCCGCGCTGCGCGACTTCGTGGAGCACGGCGGCGGCCTGCTCGTGGTGGCGGGGCCGCGGAGCGCCGAGCCGGGCAGCCCCCTGGCCGCGCCGGAACTGGCGCCCCTGCTGCCGGCCGTCCCCGCCGCCGGCGCCCGCTTCCGGGAAGGGCGGTTTGCGGTCGACGTCACCCCGGCCGGCAAGCCGCATCCCGCCCTCCAAGGGTTGAATCCGGACCAGCCGCTGCCGCCGCTGCTCTCGGTCTGCCAGCCGGTCACCCTCCATCCCGCCGCCACCGTGCTGCTGGCCACGGCCGAGGGCGCGCCGCTCTTCGCCGTCCGCCAGACGGGCCAGGGGAAAAGCGCCGTGCTGCTCAGCGACTCCTTCTGGCACTGGCGTCTCGGCGAGGGCGGCGCCGGCCGCGGCCGCCGCTACGAGACCTTCTACGCCCAGCTCGTGAACTGGCTCGGCCCGAAGGCGGAGGAGCAGCGGCACCAGGACCGGCTCCAGCTCCACCTCAGCGCCACCGAGCTGGATGCGCGCCAGCCCCTGACGGTGGGCGCCACCCTGGACGCCGCCGCCGCCGGCGGCAAGGCCCCCGCCCTCGTCTGCCGGATCGCGCCCGTCGCCGGGGGCGGCAGCCCGGTCGTCCTCCCCCTGGCGCCGGGCACGCTCGGGCTGAATGTCGGCCTCACCCAGCCGGAGCCGGGACTCCTTTGCGAGACGCGCCTGCCCCTGCCCGGCCTCTACACCGTGACCGTGGCCACGGCGGACAACGCCCTGAGCGCCAGCACCCAACTGCTGGTGCGGGAACCGTTCCAGGAACAGACCGGCGCCGCCGCCGACCATGCCCTCCTGGCCGCCCTCTGCCGGGACACCGGCGGCCGCTACCTGCCCTGGGGCGAGCGCCGGCAGCTCCCGGGGCTCATCCCCGGCCGCCCCCGGAAATTCACCAGCATCGTCGAGACCGCGCTCTGGCCGCGCCCCCACTGGCTGCTCCTGCTGATCGCCCTCTTCTGCGCCGAATGGATCCTCCGCCGCCGCCACCACCTCCCCTGAAAAGTCGGCGACACTTCCCCGCCCGCCGGGAAGGTGGGGCCGGCATTCGGCCTGCGCCAAGGCCTACGGCGGACAACTCCTGTCCGCCTCCTGGAGTTTGCCGGCCCGGGCCGCGCTCGCGGCGGAAGCCGGCGCGGAGCGTTCCATCGGGGATTTGCGCACCCTGGAAGCGCCGGCCCACGCCCCCGCCGCGGCCGCCGGCGGCCCGGCGGGCGTGCCGCTGGCGGCGGCACGCTGCGCGACTACCTGAAGGCGAAAGGCGGGAAGCTGCAAGCTCGTGGACTTCGGCCTGGCCCGGGCGGGGGCGGACTCGAACGTGTCCATGAGCGGCGGGGGGATCGGCCACCCCACCCCGTTGGTGGCCAGCCTTTAGGCCGCGGGTTTCCGGTCCCAGGCTGAAGCCTGTACACCAGCGGGGCCAAACAGCCCGCGCCGAAGCGTAAACTCCCGCGGGCGGGCGCTCAGTCCGCCTTGCGCTGGAGGCGGAGGTTCTTGAGCAGCACGGTGCCGCCACCCTCGCCGCGGACGACCAGGCGGACACGGGCCGCGGCGGGCAACCCCCCCGCCGGCTTGGGCAGGCTGAACCGCAGCGACTCCCAGCGCTCCAGCGCCGGCTTCCGCAGCTCCTTTGCCAGCAGGACGCGGGGGCTGCCGTCCGCCGGCCGCAGTTCGAGCAGGGAGACGCGGATCCGGCCCGGGGCGGCGTCCGCCGCCAGGCGCACCGTGGCGTTGGCGGCAAAGCGGTCGCCGGTCGCGGCGGGAACGGGCAGCGAGCGCAGTTCCCAGGCCGCGGCGCGGCCGGCAGCCGTGACCCGCAGGATCGTCTCGCCGGTCTCGGCGGTCGCCGCGATTTGGGTGCGCTCGGCGTCGGCGAGCCAGATTTCCCAGCCGGGCAAGGGGTTGGCGGCACTGACGGCCCCGACCGCCGCCGGGGTGGCGAGCAGGTTGCCGTCCGCCGCCGCCGGCACGGACGGGAGGCCGGCATCCGCCTGGGGCGCGCGCCAGAGCGCTTCGCCGGCCGTTGCTGGCCCCCGCTTGGCCCAAGCCCAGGCGGCGCCGCCCAGCGCCAGCAGCAGGAGCGCCGCCAGCGCCGCCGTCCAGCCCCAGCCGCGCCGGGGGGCGGCCACTTGGGGCGCGGTGCCGGCCCTTCCCGCCGCCGGCGCGGGCCTGGCGGCCACCGCCGCCGGCCGGAAGGCCACCCGCTGGCGGACGGGCATGGCGTCCGGAATCTGTTCCCAGCGCTGGGCGGCGTTGCCTGGCAGCTTCGCCCGGTCGAGTTCCTGGCGGAAGCCGGCCCAGTCGAAGGCGACCCGCCGGAAGCAGAGCTGCTTGCGGCCGGCGTCGTAGAGCACCCAGGAGGCCAGCTTGTCGCCGGCGTCGCGCGGCTGGCCGACGGCGCCGACGTTGACCACATAGCGGCAGCCGGGCTCCAGTGCGAAGTCCGCAACCGGCAGGTCGGCGGTGGTGCCATCGGGGCGGCGCAGATGCACCGCCGGCCGGTGGGTGTGGCCGACGAACAGCAGCGGCTCCGGCGTCGCCGCCCAGGAGGGGGCGGCGTCGGCGGCGGTGTGGATGTAGCGGAAATCGGCCGGTGCCGCGAATTCGCCATGGGCGCAGCGGAAGTCCGGGCCGAGCATGGTCAGGGGGAAGCGGCTGGTGAACTCCAGCGCCCGTTCCCCGAGCCGTTTCCGGGTCCACTCCAGCAGCCGGCGGGCGTCGTCGTTGAAACAGGCCGGATCCAGGCTGCCGACCAGCGCCGCCTCATGGTTGCCGAGCACGAAATGGTGGACGCGGCTGTAGGCATCCTCCAGCACCTCGGCGGGGGAGGGGCCGTAGCCGACGATGTCGCCCAGGCAGAGCAGCTTGTCGACGCCGGTTTGCTGGATGTCGGTCAGCACCGCCGTGAAGGCCTGGCGGTTGGCATGGAGGTCGGAAAGGATGGCGAAGCGCATGGCGTCCTCCCTGGCGCGCGGGTTCAGGGCCGGGCTGGCCGGCGGCGGAAGGGGGCGGCGAATTCGCTGACCCGGGCCATGGCCTCCACCTCGTCGATGGTCGTCAGCCGCCGGTCGCGCATGACCACCCGGCCGTGGATCACGCTGTGGCGGACGTCGCCGCCGCGGGCGGCGTAGACCAGGTGGCTGACGGGGTCGTGGCAGGGGGTCAGGTGGGGCTGGCGGAAGTCCACCGCGATGAAGTCGGCCAGCCGCCCCGGGGCGAGCATCCCCAGCTCGTCGCCGAAACCGAGGGCGGTGGCGCCGCCGGCGGTGGCCAGCCGCAGGACGGTTGCGGCGGGCATGGCGGTGGGGCCGGCGGCGAGCTTGTGGATTTTGGCGCAGCAGTCCATTTCGCCGAAGAGGTCGAGGTTGTTGTTGCTGGCGGCGCCGTCCGTCCCCAGGCCGATGGCGACGCCGGCGGCCAGCAGGCGCGGCACCGGGGCGATGCCGGCGGCGAGTTTGAGGTTGCTTTCCGGGCAATGGGCGAGCTTGGCGCCGCTCCGGGCTAACCGTTCGATGTCGGCATCGTCGAGATCCACGCCATGCACGGCCAGGAAGCGCGGCCCGAGCAGGCCGAGGGCTTCCAGGTGCGCCATTGGCCGGCAGCCATGGGCGCGCTGGAGCCGCTCCGTCTCCCCGCGGGTTTCCGCCACGTGCATGACCAGCGGCGCCGCCAGCTCGTCGGCCAGCCCGGCGCAGCGCCGCAGCAGCTCTGGGGAGCAGGTGTAGGCGGCGTGGGGCATGACGCCGACGCGGATCAGCGGGTCGCCGCGCCATTGCCGCCAGAGGTCGGCGGTGAAGCGCAGGCCGTTTTCCGCCGCGCCATAGCTCGGCGAGGGGAAGTCGAACAGCCCTTCGCCCACCAGCGCCCGCAGCCCCGCCTGCTTGAAGGCGGCGGCGGCGCGGTGGGAGAAGAGGTACATGTCGCCGACGGTGGTCGTGCCGGCGCGCAGCAGTTCGGCGCAGGCCAGGAGGGTGCCCCAGAAGACCATTTCGCCGGTCAGCCGCCGTTCGGCGGGGAAGATGTGCGTTTCCAGCCACTCCAGGAGCGGCAGGTCGTCGGCCAAGCCGCGGAAGAGGGTCATGCCGGCGTGGGTGTGGGCGTTGACCAGCCCCGGCAGCAGGACGCAGCCGGCGGCGTCCAGCTCCTCGGCGGCCTGGTGGCTGGCCCGCAGTTCCGCGGCCGGCCCCACGGCGAGGATGCGGCCGGCGTGCACCGCGATGGCGCCGTCGGGGATGCGTTCGGCCCAGTCGTTGCCGGTGAGCAGGAGGCTGCCGCTCACCAGGAGGTCCGCCGGCGTGCGCTGCTGGTCAGGGGTCATGGCTGTCCTCCGCGGGGCGGGCTTGCCGCCCCTTCCTGTCCGTCCAAGGGGGAGATTGCAGTTGTCGGAAGTGTAGCATTCTTGCGGCGGCTCTCAAGCCGGCGCCGGCGGGCGGCGGCCGGCTACAGCCACTTGATGAGCAGGAAGCCGAGGAGCCCCAGGGCGCCCAGGGCGAGCGCGGCCCATTCGAAGTTGCGTTCGAGGAACGGCCGGATCCGCGGCCCGAACTGCCGGATCAGCGCCGCCACCAGGAAGAAGCGTCCCGACCGCCCCAGCGCCGAGGCGCCGATGAGCACGCCCAGCCCCACCTGGAACACCCCCGAGGCAATGGTGAAGACCTTGTAGGGGATTGGCGTGAAGGCCGCGGTCAGGATCGCCAGGAAGGCGTTCTCCTGGTAGGCGTCCTGGACGCGGCTGAAGACCGCCTCGGTGAAGCCGGGGATGTGGCTGAAGAAGAAGTGGCTGGTGGCCTCCCAGAGGAACATGCCGATCAGCCAGCCAAAGATGCCGCCAATGACCGAGGCGGCGGAACAGACGAGGGCGTAGGTGAACCAGCGCTTGGGGCGGGCGAAGCAGAGGGCGCTCAGCAGCACGTCCGGCGGCACGGGGAAGAAGGAGGACTCGGCGAAGCTGAGCAGCGCCAGGGCCGGCAGGCCGTAGGGGGTGTCGGCCCAGTGGAGGGTCCAGTCGTACAAGCGCCGCAGCCAGGAGCGCCGGGGGGCGGGTTTTGCGGCTTCAGGCATGGGGTGGATCCTTGGGCTGGTGCGGACTCCGCACGTTGCAGGTTCAATCAATGGCGGTGCGGAAGCCGCGGGCGGCGAACCAGGCGGCGGCGCGGGTGCGCTGGTCGCCCTGGAGTTCCAGGCTGCGTTCGGCGATCAGGCCGCCGGCGCCCAAGTCGCGCTTGAGCTGGGCCAGGAGGGCCATCAGCTCGCTGAGCACGTCGGCCTCAAAGCCGCCGATGACGGTCACTTCCTTGCCGCCGCGCCCCTTCTTCACCCGCCGCAGCCGGATCACGGGGTGCCGCTCCGGCCGGGCGCCGCCGAGCAGCTCCAGTTTCAGCGCGGGGTCGGTTGCCGGCACCTCCCCGGCGGCTTTGGCCGGCGGCTTGGCGGCGGGCGCGGGGTTGGGGTTGGGGTTGGCCGGGAGGCTGGCGGCCTTGAGGGCGGCAAAGGGGTTGACTTTGAAGGCTTCGGGCGGCGGCGGCTTGGCGGCGGGTTTGCCCATGGCGCGGCTTTCCGGGGTTCGGTTTCACGGCGGCGGAGGTTCCGACACCATAAGCCCCGCCGGCCGGGGCGCAAGGGCGGGCGCCAGTCACTCCCGTCCCTGGCCCTGGCGTCCCTGGGCGTCCGCCGGCCGGCGGCGGGGGGCGACGAGGGGGCCGCCGCCGTCGGGGGCGGGGTGGACCAGGGCGGGCCAGCGGTAGGCGGCTTCGACCCGTTCGGCGGTGAGGGTTTCCGCGGGCGCGCCGTCGGCGAGGATCCGTCCCTGCCCCATGAGGATGAGCCGGCGGCAGTTGCGGGCGGCGAGCTGGATGTCGTGGGTGATGAGCAGGATGGTGAGGCCGGCGGCGCGGTTGAGGGTTTCGAGGAGTTCCATGAGGTGCGCCGCATGGCCGATGTCGAGCTGGCTGGTCGGTTCGTCGAGCAGCAGGACGCGCGGCTCCTGGGCCAGGGCCATGGCGACCATCACCCGCTGCTTTTCGCCGCCGCTGAGGTGGTTGAAGGGGGTGTCGGCATAGCGGGCGACGTCCATCTCCGCCAAGGCCCGGGCGACGGCGGCGCGGTCGGCGGGGCCGGGGGGGGCGAAGCGGGGCAGCCGGGCGATCCGCCCCATCTCGACCAGTTCGCGGACGCTGTAGGGCATGGGGGTGAAGACGCCTTGCGGGACGACGGCCAGCAGCGCCGCCCGCGCCGCCGGGGAAAGCCGGGCGACCACGGCGCCGCCGACGAGCACCGTCCCGCGGCTCGGGCGCAGGTAGCCGCTGAGGACGCGGAAGACCGTGCTCTTGCCGGCGCCGTTGGGGCCGATGATGGCGGCGAACTCACCCTCGTCCAGGGCGAGGTTGAAGCCAGCCAGGATTTCCGGGCCGCCGGGGTAGGAGCAGGCCACCTCTTGCGCCTCGATGCTGAAGCGGCTCATCCCTCGCGCCTCCGGCGGTTGAGGAGCCAGAGGAAGAAGGGGCCGCCGACGAAGGCGGTGACGACGCCGGCAGGGATTTCCTGGGCGCCAAGGGCGCTCCGGGCGACGGCGTCGCAGAGCGCGAGGAAGATGCCGCCCCAGAGCAGGGCGAGGGGGAAGAGGGTGCGATGGTCGGCGCCGAAGAGCCGCCGCAGGACATGGGGGGCCACCAGGCCGACGAAGCCGATGATCCCCCCCAGGGCCACGGCGGTGGCGGTGAGCAGGGAGGCGACGCCGAGGAGGATCAGGGCAGCGCGCTTGGGCGGCAGCCCCAGGTAGTAGGCCATCTCCTCCCCCAGGCTCAGGGCGTTGGCCTCCCGCCCAAAGGCCCAGAGCACGGCGGCGCCGGCCAAGGTCACCAGGGCCGCCGTCCGCAGGAAGCCGGTGTCGGCGGGCTGGAGGTTGCCGAGCATCCACCAGGTGACGTTGTGCATGGTCTGGAGGTTCATGACGCTGATCAGGAACATCAGCGCGCTGCTGCAGACCGTGCCGACGATGACGCCGCTGAGCATCACGTTGTGGGTGTACTCCGCCCCGGCGCCGCGGGCCATCAGCAGCACCGCCGCCAGCACCGCCACCGCGCCGGCGAACCCGGCGGCGGGCAGGGCGAAGGGGGTCAGCTCGTACAGCCGGAAATGCAGCGCCACCGCCACCCCCAGCCCGGCACCGCCGCTGATGCCGAGGACATAGGGGCCGGCCAGCGGGTTGCGCAGCACCGCCTGGTAGGCCGCCCCGGCCGTGGCCAGGGCGCCGCCCACCACCAGCGCCGCCGCCAGCCGCAGCGCCCGCAGCAACAGGATCGCCCGCGCCGCCGGGTCGTCGCCGGCCAGGGCCGCCCAGGGGCGCACCGGCACGCTGCCGACGCAGAGGCAGGCGGCGGCGGCCAGCGGCAGGGCCGCCAGCGCCAAGAGGAGGGGATGCCGCCGGAGCCAGCCGATCATGGCGCCGCCCCCCCCGGCGCCGCCGCCTCCGGGTAGAGGCAGGCGCGGATCATGGCGATCCCCTCCAGCAGCCGCGGGCCGAGCCGGTAGAGCAGCGCCTCGTCGAGCCCGCCATAGATCCGCCGGGCGCGGACCGCCGGCACCGCCGCCCAGCCGGGCCGCGCCAGCACGTCCGCCGCCTGCCCCGCCCCCATGGCCGGGCAGAGGATGACCTCGGGCGCGGCTTGCAGCACCCATTCGGCCGAACAGGTGAAGTAATCCTTGTCCACCGCCGCCGCGACATTGCGGCCGCCGGCGCTGGCAATCATCTGGTTGAGGAAGGAACGGCCGCCGACGGTCATCAGCGGGCTGCCCCAGACTTCCAGGTAGACCCGGGGGCGGCGTTCGGGCGGCACGGCGGCGGCGAGCCGGGCGAAGCGGTCAAGCCCCGCCTGGATGCGGGCGACCTCGGCCGCCGCCGCTTCGGGGCAGCCCAGCGCCTCCCCGAGTTGGGTGACGGCGCGGCAATAATCCTCGAACGATTCGCAGGGCAGCAGCAGCAGGCGGATCCCCATCCCCCGCAGGCTTTCCGCGGCGGCCGGATCCTTCAGCGAGGTGGCGACGACCAGGGTTGCCCGGGCGACGGCCAGCCGTTCCAGCGTCGGCGAACCGAAGTCGCCGACCACCGGGACCGCGCGGGCCGCCGCTGGCTGGTTGCAGTGGGCGGAGCGGCCGACCAGGAGGCTGCCCTTGCCCAAGCGGAAGACCAGCTCCGTCAAGCTGGGGGCGAGGGAGACCACCCGTGGTCCGCCGGCGGCGTCGGCCGCCGCCATGGCGGAAGCCGCGGCGGCCAGCCAGGCCAGCGCCAGCGCCAACCAGGCTGTTTTCATGCTGATCCGCCTTTCCGCCATTTCCGGAGTTGCCGTCGTTTCCTGGGGGTGTGCCCCAAGCGTGAAGCCGGAAATGTAGGGGATCCACCCCCGTTGTCAATTCCACGGCGGGATGGCGGCAGCGCTGGAAACGGGGAAATCAGCTCCCCCGCTGAAGCGTGGACTCCAGCTCCGGGTCAATAGACACATTCGCGGCAGGCGTCGGCGAAGGCCTGGAGGTTGGCCGGGGCGCCGAAGAAGAAATGGTCGGAGGGGGCGATGATGTAGCCGGCGTGGTCGCGCGTCGCCTCGAAGCACTCGAACACCTGGCGGCGCGCGGTCTCCGGCGTGCCTTTCTCGAAGCCGGCGTTCTGGTCGAAGCCGCCGATGAAGAAGAGCTTGTCGCCGACGCGGCGCGACGCCTCGCGGAGGTCACAGTCGCCGCCCATGGCCGGCGGGGTCATGGTCTCCAGGCCGTCGGCGCCGCTCTCCACCACCAAATCCAGCATTTTCATCAGGCCGCCACAGAGATGGTAGACGACCTTGACGCCGGCGGCGTGGAACAGCTCGTTCTGCCGCCGGTCGTAGGGCAGGCAGAATTCGCGGAACATGGCCGGGCTGATCACCGTGTTCGAGCCGGCGCCGCCGCCGGTCTCCACCATGTCGGCGGGGATGCCCTTCCACAGTTCCGTGGCCCGGAGGGTGCGCTGGAGGATCGCCTCGAGCATGGCATGGAGCAGCCCCGGATTGTCCATGGCCAGCATGATGGCCGCCTCGGTGTCATGGAGCATGCAGAAGCTCTGCCAGGGGCTGCCCTGGCCGGCACTGTAGGGGTGGGCGCGGATGATGCCGCGGTCGCCGAGCCGCTCCTTCGCCTGCTGGATCGCGCTGAAATCAATCCCGCTTGGCGCCGGGCTGTACTCGCGCCAGATCTCGAAGTCGCGCTCGTTCTTCAGCAGGTGCTCGGTGTCCCAGCTCGTGAATTCGTTTGCCGCCGAGAGCCGCTGCAGGTCGCCCTTGGGGGTGTGGATGACTTCCCGGGCCAGGCGGTTGCCGTCGTGGTCGGTGCCCAAGTCGGTGCGCTCGCTGCGCCAGTTGGCCAGGTCCTTGTCGCTGAAGATGTAGCGCGGCGAGGCGTAGATCGCGTAGTCCATGCCGAAGCGTTCGTAGGCCTGGTACCAGTCGCAGTTGCCGAGATAGGTCTTGAGGTAGTAGTCCATCCAGCCGTGGACCTGGCAGGGCAGGCGGTCGGGGCGGCCGTTGGCCAGGGCGGTCAGCATCCGTTCGCGGGAAGTCATCGTCGCCATTGTTTTCCATCCGATTGTTGGGGACAGCATCGCCGGTTTCAGGGATCGGCTTTAGTGACAGTATAGTTGCCTGCCATGCATTTTCACATGGCCATTTTCAGGAAAATCATGTATATTTGTTTTCATGCGGCCACTTCTGGACACCCTGCAACTGGCCATCCTCACCGGGGAGACGGGGGTCTACCGGCACGCCTCCTGGCGGCGGAGCGGCGACAACAGCCCGTTCACCCGCCTCTATTGCGTGGTGGGCGGCAGCGGCTTCGTCCGCCACCACGGGCGCGAATTCCGTCTCCAGCCGGGGCACGCCTACCTGATTCCGCCGTACTCGAACCTCGACCTCGGCACCCCCAGCGAGGTGGCAATCTGGTGGGTACACCTGGACGCCAAGCTGTCCGGCGGGGCCGACCTCTTCACCGTGCTGCCGCCGCCCATCCATGAAATCGGCGGGGCCGACGGCCGGCGCGCCGCCGACTGGATGGGGCGCGTCGTGGAGCTGCGGCGGCGCGGTGACGCGGCGCGGGGGCTGGCGGCGCGGGGGCTGCTCCTGCAAATCCTGGGGCTGTTCTACCGGGGCGGCGCCGCCGCGCCGGCGGCGGCGGCGGAACAGCAAGCGGAGTGGCGGCGGTTCCAGCCGGTGCTCGCCCGCATCGAAGAACGGCTGGGCGGAGAGTTGCGGGTCGGGGAACTGGCCGCGCTGGCGGGGCTGGGGCGGGCCGCTTTTTCACTGCGCTTCAAGGTCTTGTGCGGAATGAGTCCGGCCCGGTACATCCACCGCCGGCGTCTCGAATGCGCCCAGATGCTGCTGCGCAAGCCGGAACTCAAGCTGGCGGCCGTCGCCGCGGCCACCGGGTTCCACGATGCCTTCCATCTTTCCAAGGCGTTCAAGCGGCTCACCGGCCGTTCCCCGCGCGAATTCCGCAAGCTGCCGCCGCCGCCGCTTCCCTGAGCATCCATGCCGTGCCGGCAGGCAGCGGCGGCGGATTCGCCGGGCCGGGTGGGTTATAGTATTGGCTTTTTGGTTGCCTGCGCCGTCCTGGGCGCAAGACTCATCACGAGGATGACCATGACCGCCGCCGACACCCCCGCCCCGACGCCCCCGGAAACCCCGCCCGTGCCGCTGAACGACCAGATGGCGCAACGCCGCCAGAAACTGGCGGCGTGGCTGGCGGACGGCGTGCCGGTGCATGGTGGCCGGGTCGAGGGCCTCACCGGTTCCGCCGCGGCGCGGGCGCTCTACCAGGTGGCCGAGGATGAGGCGAAGGCGACCGCCCCCGCCGAACCCCAGCTCGATGGCCGCGGCCGCCCCAAGCCATTGGAGACCCGCCCCGTCCCCGTCACCCTCGCCGGCCGGCTGATGACGGTGCGCGACATGGGCAAGGCGCTGTTCGCCGACCTCAAGGACGCCGATGGCCGCATCCAGCTCTTCGTCCAGAAAAACCTCCTGGGCGAGGCGGCCTTCGCCCAGTTCAAGGCGCTGGATCTGGGCGACCTGGTCAGCGTCAGCGGCAACCTCTTCCGCACCCTGGCGGGCGAAGTGACGGTCAAAGTCGAACGCTTCACCATCCAGGGCAAGGCATTGCGGCCGCTGCCGGAGAAATGGCACGGCCTGACCGACGTCGAGCAGCGCTACCGCCAACGCTATGTCGACCTCATCGGCAACGACGAGGCGCGGCTCCTCTTCCGCCAGCGCGCCGAACTCATCCGCGGAATCCGCGCCTTCCTCCACGGCCGCGGCTTCATGGAAGTGGAGACCCCGATGCTCCAGCCGCTCGCCGGCGGCGCCGCGGCCCGCCCGTTCAAGACCTACTACAATGCCCTGGACTGCCCGATGTACCTGCGGATCGCCCCGGAACTCTACCTGAAGCGGCTGCTGGTGGGTGGCTACGACAAGGTCTTCGAGATCAACCGCAATTTCCGCAACGAAGGGCTCTCCCGCCGGCACAACCCCGAATTCACGATGCTGGAGGTCTACCAGGCCTACGGCGACTGCGCGACCATGATGGCGCTGGTCGAGTCGCTGGTCACCCACCTGGCGGAGACCGTCATGGGGACGTTGCGGATCCGGAACAGCGAGGGCGTCGAGATCAACCTGGAACGCCCTTGGCGGCGGGTGGCCTACCGCGACCTCGTCCAGGAGAAAATGGGCACGGACTGGTTCACGGCACCGCCCGCCGAGAAGCTCCGCCGCGCCCAGGCGCTCGGGCTCAAGGTCTTCCCCGACTGGAGCGAGCTGGAGATCACCCACGAGGTCTACGAAAAGAGCATTGAGCAGACCCTGGTCCAGCCCACCTTCGTCACCCGGCTCCCGGCGGAGCTGGTGCCGTTGGCCCGGCGGGCCGGCGACGACCCGACGGTGGTCGATGTGTTCGAACTGGAGATCAATGGCCAGGAAATCGCCCCCGGCTATTCCGAAAACAGCGACGCGCTCGACCAGCGCGCCCGCTTCGAGGAGCAGGCCCGGCGCACCGCCGGCACCGAGGAGGAGGAGAGCGGCAAGATTGACGAGGACTTCCTCTGCGCCCTCGAATACGGCATGCCCCCCGCCGGCGGCATGGGCATCGGCATCGACCGCCTGGTCATGCTCCTCACCGGCGCCGCCTCGATCCGCGACGTCCTCCTCTTCCCCCAGATGCGCCCCCAGGCCTGATTGGTTCTTCGCCAAAGGCATCGCGCTTGATCTTCTCGATCTTGCTGTTGAGGCCTTCGGTGCAGGCGTTGGTGATTTTCGCCGTGATGGCGTTGGCAATGCCCCGCCAGTGGTTCTTGAGGGTGTGCGCGGCCCTGCGCATCGGCGCCAGCCGTGAATGGGTGGCCCACCAGTGCCATTTCTTGAAGAAGGCAGCCGCAGGCGGGACAAGCTCGTCGGAGCCGGGCCGCCGCCCGTGGGTAACTTCCCCCGCCCCGGATCGGCTACGTCACGCCCGGATTCGTGCTCACGCCGACCCACCCAAACCCCGGAAGAGCCAAAAAGGTTTGGGGGGACCTGCCGGACCTGCCGTCGGACCTGCCGTCCAGGCGCTCCTCGCAGGGCGGAAGACCTGCCGGACCTGCCGTCGGACCTGCCGTCCAGGCGTTCCTCGCAGGGCGGAAGACCTGCCGGACCTGCCGCCGGACCTGCCGTCCAGGCAATCCTCGCAGGGCGGAAGACCTGCCGTCGGACCTGCCGTCCAGGCAATCCTCGCAGGGCGGAAGACCTGCCGTCGGACCTGCCGTCCAGGCGCTCCTCGCAGGGTGGAAGACCTGCCGCCAAGGGGGGCACTGAGTCATTGGGTCACTGAGTCAGGAATTGCTGGCCGGCGGCAATGGCGGTTGGGGTTTCGCACGGCGGCCACGGGGAACGCGGAGGCTTCTTGGGTTCAGGAGCTTGGCGGTGGCGTTTTCTTCGTGCGTCCAGAGGGACGCTGGGGCAATAGCCTGAAGGGCTTCTTCAACCTCGGGAGACCACCGGTTGAAGCGCCCCTCCAGGGCACAACTGGCCATCGGACAACAACCTGGGGCGTTGCCCGGCTATGCGGACTCCGCGCCTTCAGCACGGGACAGGTCACGCCCGCCCAATCGCGATTCCGATCCCGGTTCTGATTTCGATCACTATGGGAAGAAGGCCCATGGGATGCCTGTGATCTCAATTTGATGATTTCCCCGGCGCGCTCAGCGCCGCCATGCCCGCCTGCTGACGCTTGCGGAGAGAGGGACTGGCGGGCGCCAGGCGGCCAATGCCGAATCGGGGGAAGGGGATGGAGGGGATGCCGGCTGAAGCCCGGACTGCAATCGGGGAGCGATTGCAATCCGGCCGGCGGGAATACATTACTCCCATGATTCCGGCCACCGGCGACGCCTCGCCAGGCGCCGCGCCGGCCGCCGGAACGGGAGTTTGATGCCATGTGGTTCGATCCAATGTATCTGGTCTTCGCCCTGCCGGGGCTGGTCTTCTCTCTGTGGGCGACCTTCTATGTCAAGTCCACCTTCGCCAAATACGCCACCATCGGCTGCGCCAGCGGCATGACCGGCGCCGAGGCGGCCCGGCGGATGCTGGACTGGGCGGGGCTGCGCGGGGTCAAGGTGCGGCAGACGGAGGGGCTGCTCTCCGACCATTACGACCCGATGGCCCGGGAGCTGCGGCTCTCCCCCGAGGTCTACCAGCGCTCCTCCCTCGCCGCCATCGGGGTCGCCTGCCATGAGGCCGGGCACGCCTTGCAGCACGCCGAGGGGTACGCCCTGCTCGGGCTGCGCTCGACCCTCGTGCCGGTGGTGAACATCGGCAGCCACCTCTCCTACATCGTGCTGATGATCGGGATGTTGCTCCACCGGCAGCCGCTGATCCTGGCCGGGGCGCTGCTCTTCTCCCTGGTCGTCCTCTTTTCCATCGTCACCCTGCCGGTGGAGTGGAACGCCAGCGCCCGCGCCCGCGTCGCCATGGTCCAGGCCGGGATCGTGACGGGGCCCGAGCGGGACCACGCCTGGGAGGTGCTCAAGGCCGCCTTCCTGACCTACGTCGCCGCCGCCGTCTCCGCGCTGCTGACCTTGCTCTACTACCTCTGGCGCGCCGGGCTCTTCGGCGGCCGCCGCGACGAATGAGCCGGCCGCCGCCCGAGTCCCTCGCCGACCTGCACCTGCATTCCCGCTTCTCCTTGGCCACCAGCCCGGCCTGCACCCTGGAAGGCTATGCCGCCTGGGCCCAGCGCAAGGGGCTGGCCCTGCTCGGCAGCGGCGACGCGACCCATCCCGGCTGGCGCGCCGAGCTGGAACGCAAGCTGGCGCCGGCCCCGGCCGCCCCCGGCCTCTACCGGCTGCGGGCGGAATTCGCGGCCGCGGCCCAGGCGGAGGTGCCGGCGTCCTGCCATGCGCCAGTTCACTTCCTGGCGACGGCGGAGGTGGCCTGCGTCTGGTCCCAGGGCGGGCGGTTGCGCAAGGTGCATGCCCTGCTCCTCTTCCCCACGTTGGCGGCGGCCGCGGCCCTGGCCGCCCGCCTGGCGCCCTGGGGCCGCCTGGACGGCGACGGCCGCCCCACCCTCCGCCTGGCGCTCCGGGAGCTGTTCGCCCTGGCCAAGGAGACCGCCGCGGAAACGCTCCTGATCCCCGCCCACATCTGGACGCCGTGGTTCGGCCTGTTCGGCGCCCGGTCGGGCTTCGATTCGCTGGCGGAGGCCTTTGGCGACCTCGCCGGCGAGGTGCTGGCGGCCGAGACCGGCCTCTCCTCCGACCCGCCCATGAATGCCCGCTGGAGCGCCTTGGACCGGCTGACGCTCGTCGCCAGCTCGGACGCGCATTCGCCGGCGGCGCTCGGCCGCAACGCCACCATCTTCCGCGGCGACCTCTCCTTCCCCGCCCTGCGCCGGGCGCTGGCCAGCCGCGACCCGGCCCTCTTCGGCGGCACGCTGCACCTTTTCCCCCAGGAAGGGAAGTACTACCATGACGGCCATCGCGCCTGCGGGGTCAGCCTGGCTCCGGCCGCCGCGGCCGCCGCCGGCGGGCGCTGCCCCGCCTGTGGCCGGCCGCTGACGCCGGGGGTTCTGCACCGCATCCAGGCGCTGGCCGACCGCCCCCTCGGCGGCGCGGGGCGGCCCGGCGTGCCGCCGTACACCCATCTCATTCCGCTGCCGGAGCTGCTGGCGGAGATGGCCGGGCGCCAGCCGGGCTCGCCCGTCGTCCGCCGGCTTTACGGGCGTTTCCTGGAGCGGTTCGGGCCGGAGCTGCCCTTCCTGCGCCATGGGGAGATCGCGGCGCTGGCGGCGGTTGCGGAGTTCGCACCGCTGGCGCCGCTCCTGCGCAACCTGCGGGCGGGGCTGGTCAACTGCCAGCCGGGCGCTGACGGCCGCTTCGGCACGGTGCGCGCCGGCGGTCAGCGCGGCGGCCGCAGCTCCCAGGTGCTGAACCAGCGGGAGTCGAGCCGGTCGGGCCAGAGGCGGGCGCGCTCCTTCATGGCTGCGCACTCGGCGGCGGCCGGCGGCTCGTAGCGGAGCCGCAGGGATTGGTACGCCGCCGCGGCGTCGTCCACCAGGGTGACAATCTTCTTCTCCGGACCGCGGCCGGCCACCACCCGCCAGGCCGGTTCCGCCAAGGGGATGCTGACCGTGCGGGCCTCGCCGGGCGCCAGCAGCGCCACGTCGGCGTCCGTGAAGGGTGGCGGGGGGGTGGCGGGTGCGGCCCGGGGGATTTCCGCTTCGTCTTCGCCGCCGCGCCAGCGGTTGGGGGAGCTGACCAGCCGCAGGGTGCGCAAGTCCGCCGGCAGCAGCAGCGCCTGGGGCTGGGCGGAGGTGTTGCGGAAGGTGACCTGGAGGGGGCGCACGATGGCCGTCGCCTTTTCGGCCTCGGGGATTGCCCCGATCCGCAGGCCGATCCCCATGCCGCCCCAGCGGTGGTGGCCGGTCAGCACCGCCGTGCCGTCGCGCCCCAGGGCGACGCGCATCTCCAGCGGCACCTGCACGTCGTCGGGGATGCCCTCCGGCCGCCCCCGCTCCAGTGCCCGCCCCTTCCCCTGCTCGACGAAGTAGCTCTCGATGCCGTATTGGATGGCGTTGGGCCAGCCGTGCGGCCGCCAGCGCCCCTTGAGGAACAGGCCGGCCGTGGGGCGTTCCAGCCCGGCGGCCACGGCGTGGGCGACGCCGTCGGGGGTGGCCGGTTCGCGGAGGGTGACGTAGAGCGGGAGTTCCCGGCGCGTCCCCCGCAGCCCGGCAACGGCCAGTTGCAGCTTCCGGCTCTGCTGCCGCTCCGGCAGGCTTCCCGCCTCGTAGGCGAGGCGGACGTAGTCGCCGCGGAAGAGGTCACGGGGATCGATTGGCGCCGTGCGCAGCCAGACCGTGCGGCCGGTGCGGATGATCCATTCCCGCTCCCCCGCCATCCAGGCGAGCACCAGGAGTTGCAGCGCCACCGCCAAGCCAAGCCAGAGCCATTTCGCGCGCATCGTCGCACCTCCTCAATTCACGGTCGTTTCCGGGGCTGGCTGGAGCTGGCGGCGGCTGCGGGCGACCAGCAGCGCGAGGCTGAACAGCGCCGCCCCGAGCAGGAGGAAGGCCAGGCCGCGCGCCAGCAGGCTCTCGAACCAGTCGCAGTAGCGGGCGAAGACCCAGGCCCCGAGCAGCAGCGCGCCGCCGGTCATGGGCGCGAACCGCCCCTCGCCAATGCCGCGGCGGAAGAGCATCCCGGCGAAGCCGAGATAGACGAGGCTGAACAGGCCGCTCCAGAGAAGGTCGAACCCCGTTTCCCCGACGAGTTCGCGGTGGATGAAGGTGCCGGCATAGGCGGCGAGCATCGCCAGGGGCAGCCAGGCGGCGCGGAGGCTGCTGGCGCTGAACCAGTCGCGGGCCGTGATGGCGCGGGCGGCGGCGACGGCGGCCAGGCCGAGGCCGGCGGCCAGGGGCAGGAAGAACCAGAGAGTGCGCGCCCCTTCGCCGGGGACGAACCAGTCCGGCGGCGACCAGTGGCGCATGGCGTCGCGGAAGGTCAGGGGGAAGAGGGCGGCGACGGCGAGGATGAACCCCAGGGTGCGCAGCACCTTGCCGCCCAGGGGGAAGTGCGGACTCCGCAATTCCGCGAGGGTGCCGCCGGCCAGCCAGGCCGCCGCCAGCGCGAGCAGGGTTGGCCAGACCAGCCAGGCGTCGCGGATGCTGGCGACGAGGGCGGCGACGAAGGCGAGCTGGGCGGCCACCAGCAAGGTGGGGGAGCGCTGCCGCCAGGCCAGGAGCCCGCCGCCAAGGAGGATCAGCAGCGGCGGCGTGAGCAAGGATTGCGAGAAGGAGGCGGCCTCGGTGCTGGCCCAGAGCGCGAGCAGGATGCTGGCGAGCACGCCGTGGCTGACCGAGGGCAGGAGCCAGGCGAAGAGGAGGGCGCCCGCGGCCCAGATGAAGAAGGCGTTGGGATAGTGGGCGGAGATGTGGTAGATCTGCGCCACCAGCCAGATGCCGGCCCCGAACATCATGGTGCCCAGGAGCTGGACGGCGTCGGCCAACGCGGGTTGCCGCCCGCGCCGGCGCAGTTCCAGCCCGGCGCCATGCGCCAGCAGCAGGGATGCGAAGACGGTGCCGAGCTTGGCGGCCTTGGGCATGTCCTGCCAGTTGTAGGCGAAAAGCAAGATCACCCCCAGCCCCGCCACCACCGCGCCGAAGGCGCCGAAGAGGATCACGCCCCAGGCGCGGCCGGGGTGGGCCATTGCCGCGTAGCGGCCGCGCAGGGCGGCGGCCTGCTCAGGGCGCAGGATGCCGTCGGCCACCCAGCCTTCGAGTTCCCGGAACAGCCATTCCACGTGCTTGCGCATAGACCCACCTTGGGCGGAATCATTCATGAAGGGTGAAGGGTGAAGGGCCGGAACCATTCCGGAGCGCGGCCGCTCCGGCCACTTTGCGCGGCGGCTCAGTGGCGGGCGAGGCGCCAGATGGCGGCGGTGCCGCCGAGCTGGTAGGCGATGTTGGGCAGCCAGACGATGAGTTCGACGTTGCCGATGGCGGACTTCAGCTCGTCCGCCAGGATGATGAAGGCATAGAAGAGGGTGGCGAGGATCAGGGCGAAGACGAGGCCGATGGCGGCTTCGCCGCGGCGGGCGCGGATGCCGAAGGGGATGCCGACGAGGATGAAGGCGAAGGGTGAGAGGGCCATGGAGAGGCGGCGGTGGAGTTCGAGGCGGAGCAGGCTGGTGTCGGCGCCGCGGTCGTGGTAGATGGCGATGAGGCTGAGCAGGTCGGCGCTGGTCTGGTGCTTGAGCTTGCGGTTGACCCGGCGGCGGTTGATTTCGTCGCCATAGTTGAGGGGGAAGGTCAGGGTCTTGCCGGTGACGTGCTGGAGCTTGCTGACGTCCTCGGGGGCGGCGGGGTCGGCGGCGGTGACCAGGGCCTCGTGGAGGCGGAGTTCGACCTGTTCGCGCTCCTCGTGGACGGTGACGTCGCCGCTGCGGGCGCTGATGTCCTGGACGAGGCGGCCCTGGTCGTCGAGGACGTAGATCCGGATGTCGTGGAGGCGGCCGGAGGGTTCCTGGCCGGCGGCGTAGACGATCAGCCCGGGGAGTTCGACGAAGCGCCCCGGCTCGATGGCGGCCAAGGGGTTGCGGACGCTTTCCTGTTCGGTGGCGAGGTCGAATTCCCAGCGGCAGTGGGGGGCGAGGGTGGATTGGAGGTAGAGGCAGACGCCACTGAGGAGGATGCCGAGGAGCAGGGCTGGGGAGACGATCTGCCAGAGGCCGATCCCGGTGGCGCGCATGGCGGTGATCTCGTTGTCGGCCGCGAGCCGGCTGAAGACCAGGATCACCGCGCAGAGCGCCGCGAAGGGGATGGTGAACTTGAGGGCGACCGGCAGCAGGAAGAGGAGGATGTGGCCGAGCGCGGCCAGGCTCAGGCCGCGGGCCACCAGGTCGCTGATCTTGAACAGGTTGCCGGCCAGCATCACGAAGGTGAGCACCCCCAGGGATGCGGCGGTGGCCAGGAGCAGTTTCCGTCCCAGGTAGAGGTTGAGGAGCCGCATCAGAAGAAATAGCCCATGCTGAAGTGGAGGCGGCCGCCGCCGCCGAGATGGTCCCAGGGCTGGTTCATGGGCACGCCGTAGTCGAGGCGGATCGGGCCGAAGGGCATATCGATCTGGAAGCCGAGGCCGACGCTGACGGCGACGTCGGCCGGATCCCAGCCGTAGGCGTCCTCCCAGACGTTGCCGAAGTCGGTGAAGACGGCGCCGCGGATCATCTGGTAGATCGGGTAGGTCAGCTCGGCGGTGCCGCGCAGCAGCGACTGGCCGCCGTAGGGGTTGTCCCGGCTGTCCACCGGGCCGACCATGCGCCGTTCGAAGCCGCGGATCGAGTTGGCGCCGCCGGCGAAGTAGCGGTCGAAGAGGGCGATGTTGTTGCCGTCAACGGTGCCGGCCTCGGCTTCGAGGCGGAGGACGCATTTCTTCAGCGGAATGTATTTGCTGCCCTGGAGGTGGAGGCGGTAGTTGTCGTCGTAGCCGCCAAGCCATTCGGGGGTGTATTCGGCGGTGAACTGGAGGCGGGAGCCGGAGGTGGTGTGGATGAAGCTGTCGCGGGTGTCGCGGCTGATGCGGTAGATGAGGGAGACGCTGTCGTAGCCGCCCTCCTGCTCCTGGAGGAAGGGGTCCACGTCATCATCGAAGTTGTCCAGCGCCACATGCTCGGCGCGGAGGCCGAAGGATTGGCGCCAGTGCTGCCATTCGCTGCCGGCGGGGGCGCCGGGGCGCAGGTCGCGGGTGAGCATGACTTGGGCGCCGGTGTCGGTCTCGTCGTAGTATTCCCAGCTCCGGCCGCGGTGGAAGAGTTCGGTGTCGAGGCGCAGCCGCTGGTCGAGGAGCCAGGGCTCGGTGAAGCTGAGCTGGAAGCCGGTGTGCTGGGTGCCGGCCTCGGCGCGGAGCTTGAGCCGCTGGCCGCCGCCGGTGAAGCGGGGCGGATTCGCCAGGTCGAAGTTGGACTGGCTGACCTCGACCACGCCGAACACGTCGTCGTCGGTGGAGAAGCCGACGCCGAACATGAGCTGGCCGGTCCTCTTTTCCTTGAGGAGCACCTGGAGGTCCTTCTGCCCTTCGCGGTCGGTGGCCTGGGGGAGGATGTCCAAGCTCTCGAAGTAGTTCAGGTTCATCAGGCGCGACTTGCTTTCGCGGAGCTTGCGGCCGTCGGCCAGGTCTTCCGGGAGAATGGTGAGTTCGCGGCGGATCACCTTGTCCTGGGTGACTTCGTTGCCGACGATGGCGATGTCGCGGATGGTGGCGGGCTTGCCTTCGCTGAGTTCGAAGCGGATCGCGACGGTCTGGGCCTTGCTGTCGTAGAGGCGGCGCGGCTGGACGCGCAGGTCGATGTAGCCCTTGGCGTCATAGCGGTTGCGGATGCGCTCGGCCATGGCCCGCAGCGCCGCGCCGTCGAACGGCTGCCCCGTCACGAGGGCCGCCTCGCCGGGGGCCGCCGCCAGCAGATCGGCGGCGGTGAAGGCGCTGTTGCCGGTGACGCTGATCTCCCCGACCTGGTAGCGCGGCCCCTCCGCCACCGCGATCGCCCAGGTCACCCATTTGCCGTTGGCGCTGAGCTCGTGCCGCTCCCCGGTGATGGCGAAGTCGAAGTGGCCGCGGTCATGGTAGGCCTCGTAGAGGGCGTCCCGGTCCCGCCGCTCCTTTTCCGGATCGCTGAAGTTGGCGGGGAAGAGCAGGCTCCAGACCGAGAACTTGGTCTCCAGCTTCTTCCGCAGCTCCTTCTCCGGGATGGCGGCGTTGCCGGTGACGCGGACCTTGCGGACCTTGTGGCGCATCTCCTCGTGGATCGCATAGGTGACCGTCACCTCGTTCGTCCCCGCCACCGGGGTGGTCAGCGCCTCGACCGTGGTCCCGTGGTAGCCGCTGGCGAAGTAGTGCTTGCGCAGGGCGGCGACGTCGGCGGCCACCGCCTTGGGGTCGAGGAAGCGCCGGGGCTGCTGCCCGAGCAGCCCCTGGAGCTTTTTGCCCGCGATCAACTGGTTGCCGGTGATGGCCACTTCGCGGACGGTCGGCTGCGGCTTGAGGGTGAAGACGATCTCCACCCGGTCGCCCTCCAGCGGCCGGACGCTGGCCTGGGTGTCGGCATACAGCCCGCTGGCCATCAGCCGCTTGATGTCCGCGTCCAGGATCGCCTGGTCGAAGACGCCGCCCTGGACGCTGGCCACGCAGTTGCCCACCTGTTCGGGGGAGATGACGGCGCCGGGGACGGCCGAGCGCACGACGATCCTCTCGATGGTGGCGGCTTCGACGGCGCAGGCGGCCGCCAAGGCGGCACCGGCCGGCAGCAGGCGGGACATGAAGTGGTGAAACATTCCCAGGGATTCTCCTTGCCAGGGGCCGGCCGGGCCGGCGGGGGTTGAAACCCCATACCGTAACACGGTTTGCGCCAGTTGAAAGCGGCGCGCCGGCGCGTCTCGCGGTCCGGGGTTATAGTAGGTCACAGCCCGGCGGACATGGCATGGGCATGGGGGGCCTTTCATGAAGATCACGATCGCCAACGTCAGTTGTGCCTTCGGTGATGTCCGCGCCGTGGACGGCGTTTCGCTCAGCATTGCCGACGGCGAACTCTTCTTCCTGCTGGGCGCCTCCGGCTGCGGCAAGACCACCCTGCTGCGGGCCATTGCCGGTTTCCAGGGGCTGCAAGGCGGCACGATCCATTTCGGCGACGAGGAGATGACGCATGTGCCGCCGCACCGGCGCAACACCGGCCTGATGTTCCAGGGGTACGCGCTCTGGCCGCACCTGACCGTCGCCGAAAACGTCGCCTTCGGCCTGGAGCAGCGGGGGGTGCCCAAGGCGGAGCTGGCGGTGCGCGTCCGCCGCGCCCTGGAGCAGGTCCGGATCGCCGATCTGGCGGAGCGCAAGCCGAACCAGCTCTCCGGCGGCCAGCAGCAGCGCGTCGCCCTGGCCCGCACCCTGGTCGTCCAGCCAGCCGTGCTGCTCCTGGACGAGCCGCTGGCGAACCTGGACGCGCAACTGCGGCTGGAAATGCGCACCGAGATCCGCCGCCTCTGCAAGGAGAGCGGGCTCACCGCCGTCTATGTCACCCATGACCAGAAGGAGGCGCTGAGCATGGCCGACCGGCTGGCGGTCATGGAGCAGGGGCGGCTCCGGCAGGTGGGGGCGCCGCGGGAGGTCTACCGCCGGCCGGCCGACGCCTTCGTCGCCGGCTTCATCGGCGAAGTCGCCTTCTTCCCGGGGCGGATTGCCGCCGCCAATGCGGACCAGGCGGGGATCCAGACCCCCGCCGGCAACTTCCTGGGCGCCCACGGCGCCGCGCATTTCAGCACGGGGCAGGAGGTGCTGGTGGGGGTGCGGCCGGAGTCGTGGCACCTGGAGCCGGCCGGGGCGGCGGTGCAGCCCAACACCTTGGACGGCACGGTCCGGGAGACCACCTACCTGGGCGGCACGGTCCAGCTCCTGGTCGCCGTGGAGAACCTGCCGGCGCCGGTTTCCGCCCTGGTCCAGAACCCCCGGGTCTGGCCCGCCCCCGGCGAACACGTCCGCCTCCGGGTCGCGCCGGAGGACATCCTGCTCCTGCCGGCCGGGCGGAAGTAGCCGCGGCGTTCACCCCGGCGTCACCCCCCGCTCCCCGCGCTGGCGCCGGTAGCGGCCGGGGGCGATGCCGGTGGCGCGCTTGAAGAGGCGCGCGAAGTAATAGGGGTCGGCATAGCCGACTTCGGCGGCGACGGCCTTGAGCGGGCGCTCGTCATGCCAGAGCAGTTGCTGGGCCAGCTCCAGCCGCTTGCGGACGATGTAGCTCTTGGGGCTGACCCCGAGCGCCTTGCTGAAGCGGTTGGCGAAGTAGGTCGGGTGCCAATGCACCTGGGCCGCCAGCTCCGCGACCGTCAGGGGGCGGTGCAGGTTGTCGCTGATGTAGCCCAGCAGGTCGCGGAACGGCTTGAGCGCGGCGAGCTGGCGCTGGAGCTGTTCCGGCTGGCGGCGGCCGCGGCGGAGGAAGATGGCCAGCAGCAGCCGCAGCGTGCCTTGGGCCTCCAGCGCGTCCGCCTCGTCCGGCGGCCGTGGCCCGATCGCCACCAGCCGCGCCATGAACCGCTCCACGGCGTCCGCCGGCTCGGGGCGCACCACCGGGTTGCTCCCCATCAGGTCGAACAGCGTCACCCCCTTGGCCAGTTCGGCGGTGAAATGCACCCAGGAATGGGTCATGCAATGGTCGCAGGCGAGGGTCAGCGGCCGGTGGGAGGGGACCAGATAGAGGTTGCCCGGCTCGAGGCTCACCGTCTCGCCGCCGTAGGTGAAGCGGCCCCGGCCGGCGCTGACATGGTAGAGCTTGCTGAAGGGGTTGAACTCCCGCAAGTCCCAATTGCGGTGGCTCACCTCGCGCTGGCCGGTTTCGATGATCGTGAAGCGGAGCGATTCAAACATGGTGGCCCCGGCGGCGGCCCCGCCGGCTCCTGTGAAAAAGACATCAACTGCACAAGATAATCAATGGAAACCCCCTTGCAACTTCTGTGGAAAAGGGCAGTTTACCCCAAGGCCAGGCGAAAAGCTCCGCCGGCCGCCCAGGAGCGCCAGCCATGCACCACCTCCGCTTCCGCCAGATCCACCTCGACTTCCACACCTCCCCCCAGATCCCCGCCCTGGGCGCCGCCTTCGACCGGCGGCGCTGGCAGGCAACCCTCAAGCGGGGGCATGTCAACTCGATCACCCTCTTTTCCAAATGCCACCATGGCTGGTCCTATCACCCGACCACCGTCGGCAAGATGCACCCCCACCTTGGCTTCGACCTGCTCCGCGCCCAGTTCGACGCCTGCCAGGAGATTGACGTCGCCACCCCCGTCTACCTCTCCGCCGGCATCGACAACCTCGCCGCCCACGAGCATCCCGAATGGCGCGAGGTTGACTGCGAGGGGCGCTACGCCGGCTGGGCCAAGGCCCCCATCGAGGCCGGCTTCCACAAGCTCTGCTTCAACTCCCCGTACCTCGACTACCTCTGCGCCCAGGTCAGCGAGGCCGCCCGCCTCTTCCCCGCCGCCGCCGGCATCTTCCTCGACATCATCAGCCAGGGGCAGTGCTGTTGCCGCTGGTGCCTCGAAACGATGGAGCGGCAGGGGCTGGACGCCACCCGCGAGGAGGACCGCCGCCACTGCGCCCAGCTCGCCCTGCGGCGCTACTACCAGGCCACCACCGACGCCGCCAAGGCGGGCAACCCCGAGATGCCCGTCTTCCACAACAGCGGCCACGTCGCCCCCGGCCGGCGCGACCTCCTCCCCTTCTTCTCCCATCTCGAACTCGAATCCCTCCCCACCGGCGGCTGGGGCTACGACCACTACCCGATGTCCGCCAAGTACGTCAAGGGGCTCGGCCTCGACTTCCTCGGCATGACCGGCAAGTTCCACACCACCTGGGGCGAGTTCGGCGGCTACAAGCATCCCAACGCCCTCCGCTACGAATGTGCCGCCATGCTCGCCTATGGCAGCAAGTGCAGCGTCGGCGACCAGCTCCATCCCGACGGCAGCCTCGACGAGAGCACCTACGCGCTGATCGGCGCCGCCTACGCCGAAGTCGAAAAGAAGGAGCCCTGGTGCGACCAGGTGGAAAGCGTGGCCGACATCGGCCTGCTCGCCAGCGCCGCCCTCCGCCCCGGCCACGAGGGGGAGGCGGCCGCCGACGTCGGCGCCGCCCGCATCCTGCTCGAGGGGCAGTTCCTCTTCGATGTGCTCGACGCCGAGATGGAGTTCAGCCGCTACAAGCTGCTTGTCCTGCCCGACGACGTCCCGGTCACGCCGGAACTGAAGGCCAAGCTCGACGCCTACCTCGCCCAGGGCGGCAAACTCTTCCTCAGCGGCGCCAGCGGCGTCAAGGCCGACGGTTCCGGCTTCCTCTTCGACGTCGGCGGCGAACTCCAGGGGCCCAGCCCGTTCCAGCCCGACTACGTGCTGCCCGTCCCCGAGCTGCGGGCGGATTTCGTCGGCTCGCCGCTGGTCATGTACCTGCCGTCGCAGCGGATCCGGGCGACCGCCGGCGAGTCGCTGGGACAGGTCTACGATCCCTATTTCAACCGCAGCTTCCGCCACTTCTGCAGCCACCAGCACGCGCCGCCGCGCCCCGAGCCCTCCGGCTTCGACTGCGGAGTCCGCAACGGCAACCTCCTCTACCTGGCGCACCCGGTCTTCACCCTCTACCGCGCCTATGGCGCCGTCGCCTGCCGCCAGTATGTGGCCAAGGCGCTGCGCCGGCTGCTCGGCCCGGCGGAGAGCCTCCGCTGCAACCTGCCCTCCACCGGGCGGGTGACGCTGATGGAGCAGCCGCACGCGCAACGCTACGTCCTCCACCTGCTCCACGCCACGGCCTGCAACCGGGGCGGGGCGGTCGAGCTGGCCGGCGGCGACCTGATCCGGGAGAGCAAGAGCGTCGAGGTCATCGAGGAGCTGCTGCCGCTCGCCGGCGTCGAGGTCGCGCTGCGCCCGCCGAAGCCGGTCACGGCGGTGCGGCTGGTGCCCGAGGGGCGGCCGCTGCCGTTCAGCCGCGAGGCGGATGGTGGCATCCGCTTCAAGCTGGAGTCGCTCCTTTGCCACCAGATGGTCGAGCTGGCCTATGGCTGAGCCGCCGTCGCTGGCAAAGCCGCCGAGCTTGGCGGGGCGAGAAGAAGCCGTGCCGCGTGCTTCGGCGGGGCGCGGTCATGCGGAAACGACGGTGGGCAGTCCTTCGCGCGGGATGGTGCGGGCAGGCACGGCCAGGCGCAGCTCTTCGCTTGCCACTTGAATGCGGCTGGCGTGTTTTTCGACCGTGGCGGTTTGCGCGCGCACGCCGCCGCGCCATTGCTCCACCAGTTCCTGGCGCTCGACGTAGTTGCCCAGCGGCCCATGCGCATGGAAGGCGAACATCTTCTGGTAGTCCGCCATCGTCCCCTGGAAGAAATCCAGATCCGGCTCGTTCCAGAACTCGACATATTTGACCGCCGGCTGATCCTTTGAGATCGTTGCCCAGCACCTGCATCCACTCGAAATGCCGCCGCTGCTCACCCGCGCAATTCCAGTTGGCGGGATCGGCGACGCCGAACCACATCGGCTTCGTGTTGAGCCGGTTCCCCGTCGGCGTCAGCACGACGAAGCAATCGGCGGCGGCCGCCGCCACCGTTTCCGCCGACGCCACCAGCCCCACGGAATAGGCGCCCACGGGCAAGGCCCCCGGCTGGATCTCCGCCAGCGCCTGGCCATGACCAGCGATCCGGACCGGCTGCCGCTGCCGGTGCACCACCTGCCCCTCGAAATCGCGGATTTCCGTCGCCAGCGCAACCGCCAGCGGCACGCCTGCCGTCGAGGAACCCGCCCACCTGCGTCGCCTTCCGCCAGCGAATCCTGGCCAGCCGTCCGCCGCGCAACCAACGGGTGTTCCAGCGTGGCCGCCCGAGGGCGGCTCAGCGCAGGCGGATGCGGGGGTCGGCGGCGGCGCAGAGGAGGTCGGCCAGCAGGTCGCAGGCAATGAAGAGGGCGGCGCCGGCCAGGACCAGGGCTTTGAGCAGTGGCAGGTCGGCGTTGGCCAGGGCGTTGACGCCGGCGTAGCCGAGCCCGGGGATGCCGAAGAAGCTCTCCAGCAGCAGGCTGCCGGTGAAAAGGAAGGGCAGGGTCACGGAGATGCGGGTGATGACCGGCACCAGGGCGTTGGGGAAGACGTGGACGGCGAGCAGCCGCAGGGTGCCGCAGCCCTTGGCCAGCGCCGTGCGGACATGGTCGCGGTGGAGTTCGTTGAGGAAGGCGGTGCGGTAGTAGCGGATGCCGCCGCCAAGGCCGTTGACGACGCCGACCAGCACCGGCAGCGCCAGGTACCGCGCCCCGCCCCAGCCCCAGACCGGGAAGAGGTTCAGCCGGTAGCCCAGCAGATATTGGCCGGCGATGATGTAGACGAGGTAGCTGACGCTCATGCTGGCGACGGAGCCGGCGAAGATCAGCCGGTCGGGCCAGCGGCCGCGCGTCCACGCCGCGGCCATGGCGAGGATCATGGCCAGGATGGTTTCGCCGAGGAAGACCAGCCCCATGAGCAGGAGCGAGGGAGGGATGCCGTCACGCAGGATCTGGGTGATCGGTTCGCCGGTGACCAGGGAGTTGCCGAAGTTGCAGAGGCTCAGGCGCCAGCGGCCGCTGGCCGGATCCCGGCGCAGGTCCAGGATCTCGCGGAGGGTGGCGGCGAGCTGCGAGTCGCAGGGGTTCGCCTGCCAGGCGGCGAAGCGGACCAGGCGGAGTTCGGCGCCGCCGGGGCCGGCGCGGAAGCGCAGCGCCGCCGGGGGCGGTCCGGGCAATTCCAGGCGGCGGGTGCGCCAGCCGGTGGTGGCGGTGGCGGTTGCGGACTCCGCACGGGCGGCGGCGCCGCCGGCGGCCAGGAGTTGCAGGCTGCCGCGGAGGCGCAGCTCGACGCGGAGGCGCCGCCCCGGCTCGGGGGCGAAGGCGCGGGGGAGTTCCCATTCCTCGCCCGGCGCGAGCGTCCGGGGCGGGGTGAACTCCTGGCCGGGATAGAGTTCGGTCTGCCGCCAGTGCCCCCAGAGCAGCGGCCGATCCAGCTTGAGCCGGTGCCGCAGCGCTTCCAGCTCCAGCGGCTGGGCGTTCTTCCCCAGCATGATCTGGGCGGGGTCGCCGCGGGCGACGTGGAAAAGGAGGAAGGTGACGAGCAGCACGCCGAGCAGGGTCGGGCCGGCGGCCAGCAGGCGTTTGAGCAGGTAGCGAAGCATGGCGCCCTTCCGGCCGCGGTCAGCCGCGGCTGAGGAAGTTGTACTTGAGGATGTACCAGAGGGCGGCGACGCCGTCCTTCCAGCCGATCTTCTTGCCCTGGTCGAAGCCGCGGGCCTCGTAGCGGATCGGCACTTCGTAGATCCGGCATTTCCGGCGGGCGAGCCGGGCGGTGAGTTCGGGCTCGATGCCGAAGCGGCTGCATTCCAGCGGCATGGCCGTGAAGAGGTCGGCGCGGATCATCTTGTAGCAGGTCTCCATGTCGGTGAGATGGAGGTTGCCGCAAAGGTTGGAGGCGAAGGTGAGCAGGCGGTTGCCAAAGTAATGCCACCAGGTATCGACGCGGATTTCGCGGCCGGAATAGCGGCTGCCGAAGACGGCGTCGGCGCGGCCGGCCGCGATCAGCCGGAGCATGTGCGGGAACTCGGCGGGGTCGTATTCGAGGTCGGCGTCCTGGATGACCACGGCGTCGCCGGCGACGTGGGGCTGGGCGGTGCGGATCGCCGCGCCCTTCCCCTGGTTGAAAGCGTGGTGGAGGAGGGTCAGGTCGGGGCTGGGGGGGAGCGCCTCCAGCCGTTCGCGGGTGCCGTCGGTGGAGGCGTCGTTGACGACGATGAGCTGGAGGTCCGGCACGCCGCAGGCGCGGACCTGGCGGATCGCGTCGAGCACCGTGTCGCGCTCGTTGTAGACGGGGATGATGACGGAGAGTTTCATGGCCTGCCACCATAACCCGGCGTTGCCGGCTTGCAAAAGGGCGGCCGCCTCAGCCGGCCGGGGGCGGCGGGGCGGAGGACTGGCGCACCACCAGGTCCGGCGGCCACAGCTCGCAGGCGCCGGCGGCCGCCGCCGGCGGCGCGGCCTTGGCGAGCAGCAACTGGGTGGCGCGGTGGCCCATATCCTCCAAGGGCTGGCGGACGCTGGTCAGCCGGGGATAGGTCAGGCGGGCAATCTCCGAATCGTCAATGCCGACCACGGAGATGTCCTGGGGCACCCGCACGCCGCGCTCGGCCAGCCGCTGGATGGCGACCGCCGCCAGGCCGTCGTCGTAGAAAAGGAGGGCGGTTGGCCGTTCCGCCCCCAGTTCCAGCATCTGGTCGGCGCCCGCGGCCGCTTCCGCCAAGTCCCAGCCGGCGGTGGCAACCGTTCCAGGGCGGGCGCAGGAAAGGTCCCAGACCCAGGCTGGCGCGACCGGCAGCCCCAGCCCGGCCATGGCGTCCAGATAGCCATGGCAGCGCAGCCCCTGCCCCGGCCCCAAGTCGTGGTGGGCGGCGCCGATGTAGCCAATCCGGCGGTGGCCCAGCGCCGCCAGGTGGCGCACCGCCAGGGCCGCCGCCGTACGGTCGTCGAAGCGGACCGTGTCCAGAGCCGCCGCCCCGTAGTAGTTGACCGCCACAAGGTTGGAGGTCTGGCGCAGCAGCACGTCGGGCCAGGCAGCGTCGTGGGGCACCTGGATCAGGATCACGCCGTCCACCCGCCCTTCGGCCAGCCGGGCAGCACATTGGGCCGGAGCGATGGGGCCGGTCAGGTTGAGGGCGAGCAGGTCATAGCCGTGCTCGCGGCAGGCGCGCTCGATGCCGCAGAGGATGCGCCCTTCGTAGGGATAGCCGAGGCTGGAGCTGGCCTCGGGGGGTGCGTAGATGCCGACCGTGCGGGTGGAGCGGCGGAAGAGGCTTTGGCTGGCGAAGTTGGGGCGGTAGCCCAGTTCCTGGGCGGCCGCCAGGACGCGCCGGCGCGTCGCCGCGCTGACGGCGATGTTGCCCCGGGCCTGGTTGACCACCGCGGAGACCACCCCTTTCGAGCAGCCGGCCAGCCGGGCGACGTCGCCGATGGTGGCGGCCCGGCGTCTGGCGGGTAGTGGCAGGTCGTCGCTGGCGCGTTTCTGGGGCATCATCGCTCGCGGGTGGCGTTGGAAGCCTGGCTGGCTGGCCGTTGCGGGGTGGAGGGGAGGGCAGTCATTCGCTGGCTGGCTTTATCTTCGGGGGCGCCATGATGAGCGCCTCCACCACGGCCTCGATGGTCCGGTCATTGGGCTTGCCAGCCACCTTCCGCTTGAGCAAATGCGCCTGGTTCCCGTCGGCGGAGCATTTCCACTCGAAGGCCATGTCCGGCCGCAAGTCAATATATCCATTTCCGGAGATGTCCCAACAGTCGCGCCGGCCCCGCACCGCAAAGAGCACGGTGGCGGGGTCGGCGATGTGCCGGTCCCGCGCCGCCCCCCCGAAATATGCCTCATACGCCACCCGCACCGGATGTCCCGGGGGCAAATCCTTGAAGCGTGCGCCGACCTTGAGCCCGCTGGGCACCGAGGCAACCTCGCGCCCGACGAAGACCAGCCGCCCCGGCCAATTCCGCACCGCGAAATAGGTGGCGGCCGCGTCCTGCTGGAAGTTCACGTTGCCCAGCGCCAGGTCGTCCTTTGCCGGCTTGCCGATGAAGTTGCCGCCCATGCAGGCCCAGAGCTTCACCTTCTGGCGCAGCAATTCCCTGCCGGCGGGCTTGCCGGCCGCCGCCGGCAGCCGGAGCACCGCCGCGAGGTTTGTATGGAATCCCACGGTGGCGACGACGACGCTCGCGTCGGGCTGGGCCATCAGCACCCGCCGGTATAGTTCCGCCGCGTCCTCGGCCTCGGCGGCGGCCGGGAGGCGGTGGGGGCAGCGCTCCGCCACCGCCTGGGTGTAGCGCGAGGGGCGCAGCACGCCGCCGCGCTTCGGCGCCCCCACCGGGATGTCGCCCCGGCCATAGTAGGTGTTGATGGCGGCCATGCACTGGGGCGCCCATTCGTTGCGGCCGCAGGCCAGCGTGGCCAGGATCCGCGCCTCCCCCCGGTCCGCCAGCGCATGGAGCAGCGCCAGCGCCGCCACATCGTCGCAGTCGCCATCCATGTCCGAGTCAAAGATGACGGCCACGGGTGGCGGGGGTGCCGCCGCCGGCTCTTGGGCTGGGCTGTGGGTGGCCGCGCCGCAGAAAGCCCCAAGGATTGCCAAGCTGGCCGGCAGCCATTTGTCCGCTATCATCTTTGCTCCTGGCCAGGACAAGGGGGGGGGCGCTCATTCCGCGGCGGGGGTGGGCGCAGGGATGGCGGCTGGGGGCTTCGGCCCGTCCAGCGCCGAGGCGAGGTCCCGGCGTTGCCAGCAGCGGACGTAGTCAATGACGAAGTCGGCGGGCAGCTTGGCGTCATCGAGGGCGTTGTTGTCCCAGCCGCCCATGACATGGGTGAACATGAGGTGCGACTGGACGTTGGAGATGCGCGGGGATTCCCAGCGGGCGACTTCCTTGCCGTTGGCGTAGATGACGATGAGACCCGGAGTCCAGAGTAGGCCGGCGGTGATGAAGCCCTCCGTGTCCGGCTGGAAGTAGATGCCGGTGGAGCCGGTCTGCTTGTGGGCCTTGCCGTAGCCGTCCCAGTGCATGGCGATGTTGTAGCGGTAGGGACCCCAGCGGGTGAGGTGCTCCATGATGTCGAATTCCATGCCGCCGTTGCCGGTGTCGGCGCGTTTCCATTGCGGCCCGGCCGCAACGCCGCGGTCGGGCATCAGCCAGAAGGCCGGCCAGAGGCCCGGAGCGGAAGGCAGTTTCATGCGGGCCTCGAAGTAGCCGTAGCGCTGGGTCCACTTGCCATAGGTGTCGAGGAAGCCGGTGGCGTAGGCGCTCTCGCTGACTTTGGGATTGGTGAGGGCGAGGGTCTGCTTCGGGTCGTCGTTGTGGCAGCCACGCTTCTTCTCGTAACGTAATTTGGCCACGCCGCCGCCGAGGAGGAGGTTGTCCTTGCTGAAGTGACTGGCCTTGTCCCAGAAATTCTCCCCGTAGATGTTCCACTTGGCGGCATCAATCGTGGCAGTGTCGAACTCCTCGGCGAAGCTCTTCACCCAATCGCCCTCCACCGGCGGCCGCTGACCGAGCCATGGGGGCGTCTCCATCGGCGTGGCCTGTGCGGTGATCGCCTGGACCCGCAATTCCGCGCCGTTTTCATCGGCGGCGAGGACCACCGCCTTCACCGTGTCGCTCTGGAACTTGGTGCCGGTGTCTTTCTGGCCGTCCCAATGCGTCTTGCTGGCGTCGGGAATCCCCTGCCACGGGGTGGCGGCGACGAACGTCGCGGTGATCGGCGCGGTCTCGCCCGGCGCCAGCGGCTTGGCGAGCGCGCCCCACGCGGTCGCCCCGCCGTTGCTGGCCACGAGCGTCCGCGGCGCGGCCGGCGACTTGCCCGTGTTCTCCACCGTGACCGTCACCGCGGTGCAGAGACGCAGGTCCCAGCGGCCGATGGCCGGGGTGAACTCGACTTTCGCGCCGGCGTTCTTCGCCGGCAGCGTGACGGTCACGCCCTTGCCGGTGAGCGCGGCCTGGGCGCCGTTCTGCGCCTTCAGTTGCTTGGCGGCGTCGAACGGCGCAGCGCCGCCGAACAGGTGGCCATTGGCCGGCGGGGTGCGGACGGAGTTGGGATCGACGGGCGGCTGTTCGCCGGCGCTTCCGCCGGCTTCCAGCGCTTCGATGCGGAAGGATTGCGCCTCCTTCGCCCTGCCGGTGAAGAACATGACCTGCGAGACGGCGGCGGGGTTGAGGGGGTAGCCAGGCTTTTTGCCGTAGGCGTAGCCGAAGATGACTTTGATGGTGCGAGTCTGGCCGGGCTTGAGGGAGGCCTGCTCGGTGTTCCACGGCGACTGGCGCCAGTCGCCGGGATTGTCCACGCGAAGGGAGACGGAGATGCCCTTGGCGCCGGTGTTGGTGACTTTCGCTTCAATGTGGCCGTAGGCGGAGAGGTCCCAGACCTTGGCGTCCCGCGGCTGGAGTTTCACGCCGGGGTAGCCTTCAGGGCCGGGCTGGATGGTGACGACCAGGCCGGGCTGGGCGGGGTCGGTGCTGGGAGCGACGGTGACCTGGCCGGAAGTGGTGGCAAATTGGGCGGCGGCGTCTTTCGCCGTGACGTCGGGCAGCGTCTGGCTTTCGCCGGTTTGGGCGCGGGCGACGGTCAAGGCGCCGAGGAGGAGGCAGGCATGGCAGAAGGGCAGGAACCATTTCTTCTTTTCCATCGGTTGGTACCTCATTGGCTGGCGACGGTGGTGATGAGCTTCTGGGTGTTGTCGGTGACGACATCCGGGGAGGCGCTGGCGTGGCCATCGGCGAAGCCGAGCGTGCATGTGCCGTTGTGGCGGTAGGCGTTGGTGCCGTAGGTGCCGGCCTGGGGCGCGCCGCTGGCATCCATCGGCACGCCGCCGACCTCGCGGGTGATGGTGCTCCAACTGAAGTAGCCCTGCTTGTAGCCGACGTACGCGGCGTCGGCAAGGACGACCATGCGGTCGGGCGAACGGACGTTGGTGAACCTGACGGGGGTGCCACCGGGGGGCTTGTCCTTGAAAAGCTGGCAGTTCCAGATCCGGTTGAGGCCGATGCCAGTGCGGTTCTTGACGGCGTCCCAGTCGGGCCGCTTCATCATGTCCCCCACATCGCTGGACGGACAGTAGATGACGGCATTGCTGGAGCCATTCTGGACCAGCCGGTTTTCAATGTATTGGCCGATGAAGGGCGCGCCGAACCAAGGGATCCAGAGGCCACCGGCGCCGGTGTAGGTCTTGCCGTCATAGACATAGGGGGAAGGGACGATCGTGTTGTCCAAAGGGATCCAACCTTCGTGCTCGTCGGCATAACAGGCGACGCCCACGAGCAATTGCCGGTGGTTGCCCTGGCAGATGACGGCGCGGGCGGCTTCCCGCGCCCGCTTCATGGCGGGCAGCAGCAGGGAGGCCAGCACGCCGATGATGGCGATCACCACCAGCAGCTCAATCAGGGTGAAGCGGGTTTTGCGGTTCATGATTTCAGCACGGATATCTTTCCCACAAATCTTCACAAATCCCCACAAATGTCATAGCCCACGAAACACCCGAAACTACACGAAAATGTTAATTTTTAGATTTTTAGCGACATTTGGAATGTTTTATGGGTTTTGATTTGTTGTAAAATCGGTTTAGCGGTTTGATTCGTGTTGATTTGTGTGGATTCGTGGGTAAAAAGGGTTTGGATTTTTCGTGTTGTTTCGTGTGTTTCGTGGAAAAAAACGGTTCGGGTTCTTTCGTGGGCTAAAAAAATCGCGGCTCCCCCCCCATCCGAGCCGCGACAGCCGAGGAACGGCCTTTCCCTCACGCCGGACGGGAACGGCAGGAGCCAAGGGATGCCTGGACGGCAGGTCCCCGCCCCGCCCGCTCATTCACACTCGCGGCTCTGATGAAGCGCGGCGGGCGGTCTTCCGCCCTGCGAGGACTGCCTGGACGGCAGGTTCCCGGCGGCGGAGCAGCCCGACCGCGCCGACGAGCAGCAGCGCCAACGCCGCCGGCTCGGGCACGACCTTGATGGCCAGGTCGTTGCCGCCAGTGAAGCCAGTGTTGTCGTCGGCCAGGTAGGTGATCTGCCACTGCTGCAAGTTCCAGTCGAAGAGACTGCCTTCGCTCAGGGTGGTGGCGGTGCCGTTGAGCTTGGTGAAGGTGCCGGTGATGCCATCCGCAAGATCGTTGCTGATCAGGTAGAAGATGTCGCCCACCTGCGGGTCGGTGAGCTCGGCGTAGCGCGTCAGCTTCAGGTCGGCGCCGGCGCTGAGGGTGACCGTGCCGGTGACGTTGGTGCGGTCGCTCGTCGGCGTGCCGGCGCTGCGCCCCAGCTCGACATCCAGCGTGCCGGCCAGGCTGAGGTTGCTGGTGTTGATCGTGCCGATGCTGTTGCCGGGGGCCAAGGTGCCGCCGGCGTTGACGGTCAGAATGCCGCCGAGGGTGCCGGTGCCGCCGAGGGTGCCGCCAGAGTTGACATTGATCGCGCCCGCGCCGGTCTTGCTGCCGTTGATCACCAGCGTGCCGGCGTTGACCGTGGTGGCACCGGTGTAGCTGTTGGTGGCGCCGTTGAGGACGAGGGTGCCGGTGCCCGTCTGCATGGTGATGCCGCCATTGCCACTGGTAAAACCGCCGTTGAATGTCGTCTTGTTATAGACCTGGAATTTCTTGACGAGGCCGCCGAGGGATATGTCACTGGCATTGGTGAAGTTGAGATCACCATTCACGGCGGCGGTGCTTGAGCCGAAATTGTAGGTGGAATTCAAACTCCCAACGAGGGCGAACGCGTTGGCGATGCCGCGGGCGGTGGCATCCGTGCTTCGGATTCCAGAGGCCTGGTCATTGACCCCGAGCGTGAACGTCCCGGTGCCAAGTGCGCCGTTGTGCCCCACGGCAAGAGTGCTGCGTTCAACCCGCACCGAACCAGAGAAGGTTGAGCTGTTGTCGTTGCTGATGGTGGTTATGCCGTTAATGTTGCTCAGAGTAAGTTGGGCTGAACCGTTGATCGTGCCGCTCAGCGTCAGCTTGCCATTGTTCCCCGTGACCTTCGAGTCCGTTTGGACATTGACGGTTCCCGACAAGGTGTTAGTGCTGGGGTCGCCGAGAACAATGGCGCTAGTGCCATTGAGGTTGATCGTGTTGCTCAAGGAAACATTCTTGAGTTCCAAGGTCGCCCCCGAGGCAACCGTCACCGAGCCGGTGCCCAGCGCGGTGTTACTCGCAGCACTCAACTTGCCCAAGCTGATAGTTGTGCCGCCGCTGTAGTCGTTGGCGCCGGCGAGCACCAAGATGCCTGTTCCGTCTTTGACCAGACCGTCGCTGCCGGTCAAATTCGAGTTGATCCGGGCGTATTTGCCGGTTCCGAGCGCATTGACGGTGATGGTGGGCGTGCCGCTGGTCACATCCAGCGTCAGGGTGTTGTCCGACACGGTCCAGCTACCGGCGGTGCCGGTGGCCGTGTCGCCGAAGATCAGGTTGCCGATGGTCCGGTTGCCGTCGAGCGTGACCTTGCGGTCGCCCGTGATGTCGATCGTGCTGAAGTCGGCGGTGAAGTCGGCGCCGTCGGCGACGATCCCGCCGGACCATTTTACGGTGTCCGACCAGTTGCCGTCGGCATCAGTGGTCCAGGTGCCATTGGCCGCGTGGGCGGCGGGAGCGAGGAGGAGGCCGGCGGCCAGGGCGGCGGCAAGGCCGGAGGTGGCGCTGCTGGCGGTGGTGGCGGGGGTGTGCCCGGGTTTACGGGTGGTGCTGCGGTGTGGCATGGTCTCTTTTTCCTTTCCTTTCCGTTCCGTTCCGGTGTTCGGGTTGCGTCGGCGAGGGTGGCTCCGGGCGTGGCGGCCGCCCAATAAACCGATTTATAAGCCTATTATACTTGCCGGACCGGCGGGCGTCAAGCCCCAACGCCAACTTTTTTTCCGGACCGGCGAGCCGCCAGTCGAACCGGGCTCATTCCGGCATGGGCTCGGAGCGCTCCCACCAGCGGGTGGGCGTCGCCCCCGTCATCGCGAGCGTCAGCGCGCCGCGGTCGAAGGCCGGCCCGCGCGCCTGGCAGGCCGCCATGAATGCCTCCAGCGTCCCCTCCCGTTCCAGGTCGCCGCAGACGACCAGCCAGGCGGAAACGTGGCCGTTGGCGCGCAGTTCCCGCCCCGTGAGCACGTCGTCGTGCGGGACGAGCGGTTCGCTGCACCAGAGGCCGATGAGGCCGCGCCCTTTCTGGCCAAAGAGCCAGTTGCCGCGCCGCTCCTCGCGGTCGAAGGCATCCGCCGGCCAGTGGGCGTGGGTGAAGGCGACCGGGTGCAGGGCAAAGGGGCGGACGGAGGAGGCGCTGGGCCATTGCCACGCCTCGGGCGTGATCGCGGGCTTGGTTTGCCTGCCGTCCGGGATCACGTGGATGGCCTGGAGCCAGTTCCCCTGCTGGCGGACGCGCGGCAGGACGCCGTTGCCATGCCAATAGCCCGGGCGGGAGAGGGTGCCGTCAAAGAAGCCGCCGGGATGGTTGACAAAGACGTGGCAGCCGCGGCCGAGGGTTGCCTGCCAGAGGTGCTGTTGGTAGCCGGAGCCGCCGGGGCGCAGGTCGTTTTCGGGCTGCTCGCCGGGGCGCGGCACGGCCGGCACCGCCAGCGAGGCCAGGATGTAGGCGGGCGTTTTTTCCAGGATGATTTGGAAGTCGGCATGGCGGTAGGTGCGCGAGACCGGTTCCGCCACCTTGACGGCGAGGTTCGCCGGGGGGCGGTAGGCGGGGGAACTGGCGAGGAAGGCCACCCAATCGCCGGTGCGCGCCCCCGTGCGCCGGCCCGCCAGATCGCAGTCGGCCGCCGCGGTGGCGAAGGCGAGCAGCGCCTGCGTGCCTGCGTCCTCCGGGAAGAGCACGTCCCGGTAGACGCGCCCCTGGGGTGAGACCACGCCGCCGGCAAAGGCGTGCTGTGCCAAGTCCGCAAAAATGCGGTCAACCTGGGCGGCCATCCGCTTCGCAAGGCCGGGGTCGCCGGCGAAGTCAACGACGTTGAGCATTGCCGCGACGGTGATCGGCATGTAGGTGCTGCTGTTGAACTCCTCGAAGCCGCGGGCCTCGACTGTTTCCAGCCAGTGGCGGATTCGCGGCAGGGCCAGGGCGGCCTGCTCCCTGCCGGTGCGGCCGGAGTTTGGGAACACTTCGTCCGGATAGAGGCGGCCGGCCAGGAGCTGGCAGCCATGGAAGAGCAGGGAGTGGTTTTCGCTCCAGAAGCACATGGCGTCGTTGCCCGGTTCGTCCGACCAATAGCGGAAGGCGAGGGCGGCGCGGCGGATTTCGGCGGACTCCGCGGGGTTGGCGAGGCGGAGCAGCTCGAGGCGCAACAGCCCGGCGAGGAGGAAGTCGGCGCAGTCCCGGCGGGCATCCACCATGGCGATGGCCTCGGCGAAGGCGGCGGCGTCCTGGTCCGTGGCTTGCCCCAGGAGGCGGCGGGCGAGGAGCGGGAGGATGCCGGCGTTCCAGGCGGCCTTCGGGATGTCGCCAACCCCCGCCTTGGCGATGTAGCGCAGATGGGCCGTGCGGCGGTCGCCAGGGGCGGAGGTGGGGGGTGGCGGTGGCCGGTTCGCGGGGATCTCGAGGTTGCGCCGCAAGGTCACGCTGGTGGCGGCCGCCCCAGGGGGTTCCAGCGCCACCGTCGTCTCGACGGCCAGCTCGGCCGGGCGGGCGCCCGCAAAAATGAAGTTGGAGCTTCCCGCCGGCCACGGCGACGGCTCGCCGGCGGCGGGGAGCACGCGGGCCGCGAATGGCGCGGGCCCTGCCGCCGCCAAGCCGTCCGGCCGGGGTGCGCGGACGGTGTCGAGCCAGCGCAGCGCCTGGGCGATGGGCGCGGCGCCCGGCATGGGCACCGTCACCCCCGCCGGGTCGGCCAGGGCGAGTCCGAAGAGGATGCGGGTGTCGCGGATTCCAAGGCATTGCAAGCGCACGCAAAGGCGGTTCCGGCCGCGGTGCAGCGGCAGGGCCAGCGGCTGGAAATCGGGATTGCGGTAGCGCGTCACATTGAGCCGCGCCAGATGTCTGCCGTTCACCCAGAGATCGGCCGCCCCGGCCGCCCACAGCCGCGCCGGCCACTCCCCCGCCATCGGGGCCACGATTTCGGTGAACGCCCAATGATTGACCACCGTGGGCTCTTTATAAAACGTGGAGAACTCGACAAACTCGTTCCGGCCCGGATCATGGAAGCGCCAGGGCAAGCCGAACGGCCCCGGGCCGGCCAAGGCCGCCGTGGCGGGCGGGGTCGCCGTTGCCGGATCCAGCGCCTCCTGCCGCAGCCGGTGTTCGGGGCCGGGCGGGCCGGCGTAGCGGGCCTCATGCGGCCCGGCGACGAGCCAGTGGCGGATGAAACCTCGCGGCGAGGGCTCGAAAGGCGCGGGGGGTTCGGCCTGGGCCGGTGGGGCGGCGGCAACACCGGCGGCCAGCGCCAGGATCTGGACGGATCGGGTCATCAACGGCATTTCTCTTCCTCCTTCTTGGCGCGAGCTTGCGGCCGGCGCGGTTGGGCGGGATCTATCGGGGTGCGGCCGGCGGCAGCCCAGGCGCGGCCGGCGCGGGGCGCTTCAGCCCGCCGTTGCGCCCCAGCACGTCCCGGATCAGCCCGGCCAGCGGGTCGTTGCGCCGGAACTGCTTCCAAGTCTGGCAGTTGCCCCATTTCCGGGCGATCTCCGCGTAGGAGTCGGAGTGGGGGTTGACCGCGGCCTCCGCGGCGGCGGTGGCCACGTAGAGCCCCCAATTGCCAAGCGCGGGGTGCGCCACCTTGTAGGTCCAGGTGAGCCAGTGATGGCCGGCCGCCTGGAACTGGTCGAGCCCGTAGCGCCAGGCCTCGAGTTCGCCGAAGAGGCAGAACTCCCCGAGAAGCTGGGGGACGGCATAGCGGCCGCCAGCCTGGTGGCGGCGCCGCTCGGCAAGCATCCAGTCCACCAGCTCCCTCTGCGCGGCCGCGGACTGATCCTCCCGCCGGTAATAATGATGGGAATAGGCGACATTGGTCCAGCCATGGTCGGCGGGCGGGGGCAGGTCCTCCCAGTTCCAGACGGCTTCAATGACGATGAGGTGATGCGGGTCAACTTCGCGGATGGCCCGGTAAATCCGGTCATAGGCCGCCCACTGCCGCGCCCCCGCCGCCCCCTCGGGCTCGTTGAGCAGGTCGTAGCCCGCGACCGCCGGGTTGTCCTTGTAGTGGCGCGCCACCGCCTGCCACCATTGGATGGCGAGCCGCAGGTTCGCCTCGGCCGCGAAGAAGGCGGCCTCCCCCGCCTGGCCGGAGTGGTCCTTGCCGTTTTGGGAGCCGGGGGCGCCATGGAGGTCGAGGATGGTGTAGAGCCCCTTGGCCCAGGCCGTGTTGACCAGCCAGTCGAGGCGGGCGAAATCGACCTCCCCGGCCGCGTCCCGCACCCATTCCCCATTCTCCTCCATCAGGATCCGATAGTAGACCGGCAGCCGCACCACGTTCATCCCCAGGGCGGCGATGTTCTCCAGGTCGCTTTCCTGGAGCCAGGCGTCCTGGTAAATCCGGCAAAGCTCCCGCTGGGCCTCGGCCCCAAAGCGGCGGGCGAGGACGGCCCGGGCCGTGTGGTCGTCGGCCTGCGCCAGCGGCGTCATCCACGGCTCATGCACCAGCCAGCCGCCCAGGTTGGTGCCGCAAAGCTGGACTGGCTCCCCCTGCCCGTGGCGGTCGCGGATGAGGGTGCCGGCGGCGGCGAGGAAGCCGTTGTGATGAATCCAGTTGTCCATGCGCGCTCCCGGTGTCCAGGGCCTCCCCCCGCCGCCGCTGGATAAATCGGTTTATGGAAGGGGAAAATAATCCCGGAAACGCCACCGTCAACCCCGGCTGGCCGCTTTCCCGCCAAGCGGCAGGTTTGGGGACCGGCGGAACCCCCCTCACTCCACCGCGTAGAGCCACTCGCCGCCCCCGCCCCAGGCGCGGGTGAGGCGCCGCCCGCCGAAGTTCCGGCCATTGACGGCGAACTTGGCGAGGATCCCGGCGGCCTCGGCGGCCTGCGCCGGGCAGCCAGCGGCCGCGGCGGCCGCGGCGGCGGTGCCCCGCCAGCCGGCGGCGGAACCCGCGAGCCAGCCCTGGAGCTTGAGGTTGACGGCGGTCACTTCCCGCGCCGCCTTCTTGTAGGCTTCGACGCCCGGCTGGTGGAAGGCGTTGATGTGGATCAGCTCGGCATAGGCCGCGACGGCGCGCTCGTAGAGGGCGATGAGCTGGCCGACGTTGAAGGCGTCCACCCGTTCCAGGGCGATGTCAATGACCCGGCGCCCCTTGCCGCGCAGGGCGTTGGCCAGCCCCTGCTTGAAGCCGTGCAGGTAGTCGCCCATGGTCAGCCCGCCCTCGATCTCCCACTGGGCGGCGTCCTGGAGCACCTCGATGAAGGTGAGGAAGAAGTCGTCGCGCCCGTCGTTGAGCTGCTGGATGTAGGCGTGGGCGTCGGTGCCGCCCTTGTTGCCGAAGACGGTGAGCCCCTGGTGGACCACCTTGCCGTCCAGGTCCTTCTCCTTGCCGAGCGATTCCATGACGAGCTGCTGCAAGTACTTGCCCATGAGCCCGAGGCGGTCGGAATAGGGGACGACGACCATGTTGCGGTCGCCCTTGCCGTTCCCCGCCAGGTACCAGGCGGCGGCCAAAAGATAGGCGGGGTTGCGCTCCGGCTCGGGGCTGCGGGTCAGCTCGTCCATGTGCCGGGCGCCGGCGACGAAGGCGGCAAAATCCACCCCGGCCAGGGCGGCGGGCAGATGGCCGACGATGTTGGTCTCGCTGGTGCGGCCGCCGATGGAGTCGGCCATCGGGAAGATTTTCCGCCACTGCCCGGCGGTGGCGTGCTGGTGGAGCTGGCTGCCGGGCATGGTGACGGCGACGGCGTGGGGGCCGAAGGGGATGCCGGCGGCGGCGTAGGCCCGCTCCAGCACGAGCATGTTGTTCTTGGTCTCCTGGGTGCCGCCCGACTTGGAGATGGTCACCGCCAGGGTGCGGGAGAGATCCAGCACCGCCAGCGCGTCCGCGAGCCCGGCGGGGTCAGTGTTGTCAACGAAATAAAGTTTGGGGAAGCCGCGGCGGCGGTTCCGGGGCAGCTCGTTCCAGTAGGGGCCGTTGAGCGCCTGCTGGAGGAGCTGCGGTCCGAGGGCGGAGCCGCCGATGCCGTTGACCAGGACCTGGTCGGTTCCGCCGCCGGCGGCGACCTCCCGGGCGAAGGCCTCGACCTCCTGGAACAACGGGCTGGCGGCGTAGGTCAGGCGGTCGGAGAAATGGGTGACCTTGCGGTTCTCGTCCGGATTCTTGATGGCGCCGGCCTCGAGCCGGGCCATTTCCCCGTGCGCCTTGGCCAGGGCCGGCCGCAAGGCGTCGAGGTCGGCGGGCGCAACGCCCATGCCGCCAATGTCGAGGGAAAAGGCGCTCTGGGGGTCAATGAACAGGGTCGGGCTCATCGTCTCACCTCGGGAAGGGCTGTGCCGCCCCGGCCGCCGGCCGGATTTTGGCGGGTAAAGGGAGGGAAAATGCCCAATATAGCCCCGGGATTGGGGAGCATGGGGACACGGACGCCGCACGGACAGCCTTGGGAGCTTTGGGGGGACAGGCAAACTTTCACCGGCAAGGAGCTTTGGGGGGACAGGCAAACTTTCACCGGCAAGGGGTGCATGACATATCTGTCGGTTAATCCGACGGCCCCGGGGTTTCCTGCTTGAATTGACATATTGTTTTATATATATTATGCCTTGGATCCGGTTGCGGGCGGCCGGGCAAAACCAAACCACGGACGGCAGCGGAAAGGCAGGCGGACATGTCGGCGGAACGCACCAGGGAGCAGATTTTGCGGGAGATCGCGGCGATGACGACGCTGGAACGCGGCAAGCTATGCGCCATGCAGGCGAAATCTGGCCGCACCTACCACAACTTGCAGTTTTGGAGCGGTGGCCGGAACCGCTGCGAGTATGTCGCGCAGGATCAGGTTGGCGCCGTGCGGGAGGCGGTGGACAACTACGGCCGCTACCGGGAGCTGACCGAGGAGTACGCCGCGCTGGCCGAGCGCCAGACGCGCGAGGCCCGCACGGCCGGCGGCGCCAAAAAAAAGGCTTCGGGAACAGGTTGCGGAGGAAGCCGGCCGGGAAATAGGCGAGGCGGTGGGTTGCCTGCTGGAGCGGCAGGCCACGACGGCGGAGGCGGAGGCGGCCATCCGGGCGGCGCTGGCCAAGCTTGCCGCGGAAATGCCCTTCGAGCCGGCCGCCGGCCTTCTGCGTGAAACCACCGCGGCCAAGGTGACCGGCCGCAAAGGGCGCGGCCCGGACGGGCAAGCCAAGACCCGCGAACCGCGGCTGGGATGCGTCTTCACCCAGGCCGGGGGCGGCATGCACTGGGGCGAAAAGGGGGTTCTGGACGTGCCCGCCATTCGCTGCGCACTGCTCAGCGGGAGGATGGACGCATTCTGGACCGACGAACTGGCGCGACTGCGCGTCGCCTAACCAACACGATTGTCATGCACCCCCCCCCTTACAACCACGTCTTGAACCACGCCTTCGCTTCGCTCCACATCTCCGGCGTCATCTCATGACCCACGCCGGGATAGGCGACCAGCTTCAGCCTTGAACCATCCTTGTAATGCGCCCTTGCCGCCGCCTCAAACCGCTGGTTGCACGCCAACTGCACCAGATTGTCATCCGCCCCATTCAACATGAGGAGTGGCCGGTCGGCAAACACGGCGGCACAATGGATGGGATCCCGCCGATTCACCACGGCCGCCAATTCCGGCGGGAAATATTGGTCGAAGTCAGCCGCAGGACAGTTGTTGGCCGCCGCCCGAAGTTCCATCAGCCGCCGGTAATCGCCGCTCCCGATCAGGGGCACCCCCACCCGGATCCGGGGGTCAACCGCCATGGCCAGGAGCGTCGCGTGTCCGCCCAGGGAGCCGCCAGTCATGCCGATGCGCTCGCTCGTCAGCCCCAACCGGGCCGGAATCATGTCGATGAGCGTGCCGACGTCCATGGCGGTGCCCAGGAACACGCCGTACATGTCGGCCGCGTGCGTCGGACTCCAATTCCCGTTCACCCGCCCGTCCACCAGGCGGCGGCCGTGGTTCCGCTGGTCGAGCGCGATGGCGATGCAGCCCATGGCCGCCAGCTCGCGGCACCAACCATGGCAATCCAACCCCATCCCGCCCCGGCCATGGGTGACGAAAACAATCGGCGCGGTTGACGGCAGGTCAGCGGCGCCAAACACCGCGACCTCAATCCCGGCCACGCAAGCCATGACAAAATCATCCTGGTTCAATTTCGCCATCCTGCGGATGCCTCCCTCAAAAAAACGCTTGCGGTTCCCTCCGGTTCCACTGCCGGTGCGGAATCTATCATCCCAAAATCCGCACGCCAAAGGGCGCAAGACAAGCGTCCCGCTTGGCAATGGTGGACGCCGAACGCAACAGGATCCCGCCGAATTTGCCTGTCCCCAACCCCTCAGCCGAATTTGCCTGTCCCCAACCCCTCAGCCGAATTTGCCTGTCCCCAACCCCTTTCCGTGCCCCCTGCAACCTCCGGAGTGGATAATTCCGGCTAACCCCTGGCGGCCTTGGCGGTCTCGCGCTCGATGATCTCCCAGGCCTTGCGGAGGTAAAAGCGGTAGTTCTCCAGGGAGGTGCCGGCGGGGATGCGGTGATCCAGCCCCAGCATGCAGCCGCGGCCGCGGACCATCGGCGGGATCTTGTACTCCAATTCCGCGGCAATCGCCGCCGGCCCCTGCCGCAGGAGATGCTTGTCAAGGCCGCCCACGAAGGCCAGCCGCTGGCCAAACTTCGCCCGGAGCTTGACGATGTCCATGCCGGCGGCGGGCTCCAGGGGGTGCATGCAGTTGACCCCGGCCGCGAGGAAGGCGGGGATCACCGACTCCATGTTGCCGTCGCTGTCCTGGTCGAACAGGCGCGCCCCGCGGCTGGCCAGCAAATCCCAGGCTTGCCGGTAGTAGGGGTGGATGAACGCCCCGATTTCCCGGGGGCCGATCAGGGAGCCGGACTTGCCCGCCAGATCCTCATGGACGCAGAGGCAGTCGACCGGCAGTTCCGCCGTGGCCCGGTCAAGGACGCGGACGGCCGTCGCGCCAATGGTGGCGAGGATGTCGTGGATCAGCTCGGGCTGCTCGTAATAGGCGTAGCAGAGCCGCTCCTCCCCCATGAGCTGGCGCGGCTCGTCGAACCCGCCGGGGATGCCGACCCGGATGACCGCGCCGGCGGCGCGGGCCGCCAGCGCCCGCTCGCGCCAGCCCTCGGCGAAGCGTTCCTCCGCGAACTGGTATTTCGGCTTGATCGCCAGCCAGTCGTCCATGTCCCTGACCGGCCAGCTCTCCGGCAGGGGCAGGGTCGCGTAGCCCTTGAGCAGGCGGAGCCGCCGCCCGAGGTCGTCCTGGTAGAGGATCTCCGCTTCCGTCTCCGCCACCACCTGCTGCCAGCCTGCCAGCCGCCCGGTGTTGACTTGGAGATCGGCGAAGGCGGGCTCGCGGAAGCGGAAAGCGGAGAAATCCAGCTCCGCTGGCGTGGCCCCCTGCTCCTCCCATTCCTCCTTCAGCCCGACCAACGGCCCGAAGATTTCCGTGAACGGGATTTCCGTGCCGCCGCGGAAGGTCATCCAGTCGAGGAACGCCTCCCGCCCCAGGGCCGGGTTCCGTTTGATCGCCAAATCCTCGTGCCTCAGCCATTTCAATTTCCGCTGGGTCGCCATGCTGTTGCCTCCGGTGGCCGGCGCGGGCCGGCGGTTGCTTGTAAAAATACGATTACCATAGATGGTGGCCGCAACGTCGGCAATGGCATCTTTCCGAGATGAATTTGCACTTTCCCGAGCATTGGCTGGAACCGCCGCGCGTCCGCGCCAACCCCGCCGGCGGCATCTTCGACTGCACCCCCGACTGGAGCTGGACGCCCGCCGCGCTGCCCGACCATGACCTCTGGCTGGTCTGCCAGGGGCGGGGGCGGCTGACCTGCGGGAGCCGGAGCTGGACGCTCGGCGCCGGCGACTGCTTCCTCTTCCCGCCCGGAACCAGCCTGCACGCCAGCCACGAGCCCGCAAACCCGCTGCGCGTCGTCGCCCAGCACTTCGACTTCCTGGACGGCCGCGGCCAGGTGGCCATTCCCACCCCCGTGCCCGCGCCCCCCTTCCACCGGCAGCTCCCGGACTTGCCTTTCATGGCCGGGCTCCTGGCCCGCGCCGTCAAATGCCGCGAACAGGGGCAGGCGGCGGCCGCCAACTTCTGGGTGGGCGCGGCGCTGGCCGAGCTGGCGCGGCCGGCGGCGGACCAGCCACCGGCAGCCGGCCCGGGGGGAGCGCGGTCCGGCCACATCGCGGAAATCTGCGCCCAAATCCGGCGCTGGCCCGGGGCGGCGCACGGCGTGGCCGCCCTGGCCCGGCGCCTGCACGTCTGCCCCGACCATTTCGCCAAGCTCTTCCGCGAGGCCACGGGGGCGCCCCCCCGCGCCTTCATCACCAATTGCCGCATCGCCTACGCCCGGTCGCTGCTCCTGGAGTCCAACCTCCCGCTCCGCCGCATCGCGGAACTGGCCGGCTACGGCTCCCTCGCCCACTTCAGCAAGCAGTTCAAGGGCTGCACCGGCGTGGCCCCGTCGCGCCTGCGGACTCCGCAGCCGCGGCCATGAGCCCGCGGCGCCCGCCCCGCCGCCCCGCGGAGATTGGCAATGCCGGCGGCCATGGGGACAGGCAACCAACGCCGCCGACAGAATCGGCCATGCCCCACCCGAATTGGAGGGCTGAGGCGCCCGCCGCGCCTTGGGCGGCTATATTTCCAACCCCGGCCCCTGCCTTGCCGCCGGGATTTTGGGAGCGCGCATGAAGACTTTCGAGCAGCTTTTCGCCGAACTGGACGCCAAGATCAAGGCCCAGGACCCCAACTCGGGCACCGTCAAGGAATTCGCCAAGGGGAAGCATTTCATCGGCAAGAAGATCCTGGAGGAGGCGGGCGAGGTCTGGATCGCCGCCGAATACGAGGGGCGGGAGAAGACGGCCGAGGAGATCTCCCAGCTCCTCTACCACGCCCAGGTGATGATGCTTGCCTGCGGACTGACTCCGGAAGACATCTACAAGTACCTGTAAGGAGTTCCGCCGATGCTGCAAATCGCTTTGCCCAACAAGGGGGCGCTGGCCGAGGAGGCGCTCACCCTCGTCAAGGCCGCCGGCTACAACTGCCGGAAGGATGAGAAGACGCTGCTGGTCCGCGACGCCGAGAACGACATCGAGTTCTACTTCCTCCGGCCGCGCGACATTGCCGTCTACGTGAGCAACGGCGTGCTGGCGCTGGGGATCACCGGCCGCGACCTGGCGCTGGAAAGCCAGATGCCGGTGGTCGAGCTGCTGCCGCTCGGCTTCGCCAAGTCCACCTTCCGCTACGCCGTGCCCCAGGCGAGCGACCTGACGCCGGAGCGCTTCGGCGGCCTGCGCATCGCCGCCTCCTACCCGAACCTCGTCCGCCAGGACTTGGCGAAGCGCGGCCTGGAAGGCACGGTGGTGGAGCTGGATGGCGCCGTCGAGATCTCGGTCAAGCTCGGGGTGGCCGACGCCATTGCCGACGTGGTCGAGTCCGGGCGCACCTTGGAGCAGGCCGGGCTGAAGGTGGTCGGCGAGCCGATCCTCCGCTCCGAGGCGGTGGTCGTCGGGCGCGACGCCGCCGTGGCGGAGACGCCGGCGGCCCGGAAGTTCCTGGAGCGGCTGCGCGGCATCGTCGTCGCCCGCGACTATGTCATGGTCGAGTACGACGTGCCCCGCGCCGCCCTCGCGGAAGCCTGCCGGATCACCCCCGGGATCGAGTCGCCCACGGTCGCCCCCCTGAGCGAGCCCGACTGGGCGGCGGTGAAGGCCATGGCCCGGCGCAAGGAGGTGAACCGGATCCTGGACGGCCTCTCCGCCCTCGGGGCCAAGGGCATCATCATCACCGACATCCGCACCTGCCGGATCTGACCCCCGCCCGCCTTTCATCCTGCCTTCGGGAGGCACCCAAACATGACCGCGTTGCGCGTGGCGATCATCGGCTGTGGCGGCTTCGCCGCGGAGCACCATCGGGCCATCAAGGCACTGGAAGCGGAAGGGCTCTGCCGCCTGGTCGCCACCTGCGACCCCGCCGCGGCCGCCCGTGACGCCGCCGCGGCAACGCACGCCCTGGCGGCGCGTGGCGTCCGGCTTTTCCCCGACTACCTGGAGATGCTCGACCGTTGTGCCGGCGAGCTGGACGCAGTCACCATTGCCACCCCCATCCAGTGCCATGGCGACATGCACCGGGAATGCGCCCGCCGCGGCCTGCCCATGTACCTGGAAAAGCCCCCCACCCTCGACCTGGCCGAACTCCAGGCGATGATCGCCGCCGACGCCACCCTCACCCGCCAGACCCAGGTCGGCTTCAACTTCATTGGCCAGTCCGCCCGCCAGCAGCTCAAGCAACGGCTGCTCGCCGGCGAGTTCGGCGCCCTCCGCGGCGTGGCCTTCTACGGCGTCTGGCCCCGCGGCCTCGCCTACTTCCACCGCTCCCCCTGGGCCGGCCGCCGGCGGCTGGACGGCAAGGTCGTGCTCGACAGTTGCTTCACCAACGCCATGGCCCATTTCGTCCACAACCTCCTCTTCTGGTGCGGCACCGACGGCCTCTTCTCCTGGCGCCGCCCCGACCTCCGCCGCTGCCGCATGGCCCGCGCCTACCCGGTCGAGACCGCCGACACCGTCTTCCTCGAAGGCACCCTCCCCGGCAACGGCGAATTCCGCATCGCCATGACCCATGCCTGCGCCGGCGACCATGAGGATCTGGAGATGGTCCGCTGCGAACGCGCCACCATCCGCTACCACGAGCACCAGCCGGGGCTGCCGGGCCGCCGCTTCCGCGTCGCCTGGAACGACGGCCGCACGGAGGAACTGGACGCCGCCGCCGACATTGTCCCCGCCAATTTCCGCCGCTGGCTCGCCTACCTCCGCGGCGAGGAGCCGCGCCCCATGACCCGGCTGGCCGACTGCCTCCCCTTCGTTGAACTGAGCAACCTCGCCTTCGCGGCGGCGGAGCCGGTGCGCACCCTGGCCGCGGCCGAGTACCAGGAGAAGCCCCTGCCCAACAGCCTGGACACGGTGCGGGAGATCCCCGGCATCCGCGACGCCTGCCGCGCCTTCGCCGAAACCGGCGAATGGCCAACCCTCTGGCCCTGACCCCGGCCGACCGCCGCCTGCTTGCCATGCTTGGGGACAGCATAATGCATGCTTGCCATGCTTGGGGACAGCATAATGTGCCCGCCCCCCCCCTCGGCATGCTTGGGGACAGCATAATGCATGCTTGGCATGCTTGGGGACAGATGGGGCATGCTTGGGGACAGCATAATGTGCCCGATCCCCCCCTCGGCATGCTTGGGGACAGATGGGGTGTTGTTTTTCAAGCGGCGGAGGCCGTTTTTTTCAGGTGCCATTGGTCTTGGTAGTTGGCCTTTCCCATCAGCAGAGGGGCGAAGGGGACAAGGGGAAAGTGTTTTTTTGCGGGGGCTTCGCTTGCAACTGGCCAATCTTGGATACAGTAGGTGTATCGTTTGCCCATGGCAGGCGGCCTAGTCTTGCCGGAAGTGAAGCTGAACTTGAGGGGGTTCCATGATCACGACCATGATGAAACCGTTCCGCCTCCTGGTCCCGTTGGCCGGCGTCGCGGCCCTTGCCGGTTCCGCCGGCGCCGCGGCGATCGCCACCTGGAACTTCAATGACCAAGACTTGATCGTTGACGCCGGTGCCGGCACGGCCAGTTATGTGGGCGGGACCAAGGCAAGCTCAAGCGGCGCGTTCGCCAGCGGTGTGGGCGGCACCGGCGACTATGGCTGGAACACCAGCAGCTATCCGGCCCAAAGCACGGCCGACCAGACCGCCGGAGTGCAGTTCACGGTCGGCACCAACGGCTACACGGGCATCGCCCTCTCCTGGCAGCAGCGGCACAGCAACACCGCGGCCAATAACGTCGTCCTGTTGTATACGCTGGACGGCACGGCTTGGCTCTCGGCACAGTCCTATGTGGCGGACGTCAGCGATTCCTGGAAAAGTTGGACCTATGATTTTGCCGGCGTTGCCGGCGCGAGCGACAATGCGGACTTCGCAGTCCGCCTGGTGGCGGGGTTTGCCGCTGGCGGCGGCAGCTATCTGGCGACCAAGAGCGGCTCCACCTATTCCACGAGCGGCACCTGGCGCTTCGACAACGTGGCCTTCAGCGGCACGGCGCTTCCCGCCCCCGAGCCGGCCACGCTGGCGCTTCTGGGGATCGGGGCCACGGCCTTGCTCCGCCGGCGCCACCCCGCTTGAGGTCCGCGGCGGTGAATCCCCCCTCTCCAGCGATTTGTTGGCTTCGGCCTTCCTCGTTGCCGTCCTCGTCCTCGTAATCGTAATCGCTGTCCGGGTCTTTCAGGTGCCGGACCGGTCAAACCCGATTGCGATTACGACAACCGTTCGGCCATCGCCTCACTGACAACGACAACTGGGCAACGGGGACAGGCAAACTGTGGCTGTTCATCCAGGTTTCCTCCTTGGGGCAACGGGGACAGGCTAACTGTGGCTGTTCATCCAGGTTTCCTCCTTGGGGCAACGGGGACAGGCTAACTGTGGCTGTTCATCCAGGTTTCCTCCTTGGTGACAGGCAAAATGCGACAAACAATCGCCAAAAAACTTGACGCGCAGTCATTGTCGCTTTATAATGGTGGCTAGCAAAAGGCAGCCATTTACGGATGCCGGGAGGTGCATGATGAGGACAGCACGAGTCAAACCGGTTGCGGCGGACGCCGAGGGGACCTACTACCACATCGTCA